>Ga0209673_1001032_pt1 | contig 32898 bp, 44 predicted proteins | sample AraplaCol_mMS_r2_2_FD_184274 | JGI IMG/M metagenome (GOLD analysis project Ga0209673, IMG submission 184274) | Arabidopsis root microbial communities from North Carolina, USA - plate scrape MF_Col_mMS_r2 (SPAdes) (version 3) | ecosystem: Host-associated > Plants > Roots > Endosphere | place... | reverse complement strand
GCCCCCCCCCCCCCGGTGGGTCTCCCCCCGGTCAAAGATCGTAAGACTGTGAACCTCGAACTCCGCCTCTTCTCCTCTTATCATTCACCTCCGGATTGATAGTCTACTGCCTTCCAGTTTGAAGGTCAGCATCCATGCTGCTTCTCAGATGGCTGGCCATCGCACTGACTACTCAGTGGGCCTGGGGTAGTGATCTCCCCCAGGAGCAACGATGTGTGACCGCTGTCTATTCCGCGTACAACTACATCACCTTTGCCGGAGCCCCGACAAAAGGTTTATGGGATACTCGATGTCAAAATCCCCTCAAAGTCGCATCCATATATGCCGCCTCAGATCTTTATTGTCGCGACAGGGAACGTGCAGCTGGTCTCTCTCAGTTGGCATCCTTTTGCGAAGAATTCGGTCATCTTGAACTTTTACCCCGAGAGGCGGTTGCGGAGAATTTGACAGACGGGGTTATTCGCGATATGCGCAAGGTTGACTATCTCGAGCTTGACCGTTCTGAGCCAATGGACCACCCAGTTCTTATCTCTGCCTCATATTTCAATCTGATGTTTAACACGATAGTACGTTCATCGCCAAAAGCGAATCAATCTTGTGTCTGTGTCTGTGTCTGTTTTTCTATGACGAAGCTAACCTAGCCTACACATGGCTCTGTATAGGATTCCTGGCAATATGAAACTTGGTCTCATCATGCATTCGGGTAAATTTGAAAACTTGGGCTGCCATGGTATAACCTGACCCACTGGTGCTAATTTCCTTCGAATTAGATACGTCGGTTATGCCTATTGGGCGGCAATCATCTTATTGGGAATGTCATCTCGACTTTATAGTTGGATCCTCAACTCTCGCTCCCGGAGCTCACAATCAGAGCAGGAAGTCGAGTCCAATACCTACCCTACAGCAGGCACCAGATACTTGCCATGGTCGAGTCTCATACACTGGCTGCAAACGCATCTGGTCTTGCCAGCCCCTTTGCCCAACGGGGGTCGCAACTTGCTTGGGTTCACCTATACAACACGAGTAGAGGCACTAGTGGTCGGTGGTTTCTGGTTTCTCAGCACCCTGCTGAGTTTCCTTGGATACCGAACTTTTGCTGGAAATATTTAGTATGTATAAGCAGATACATTTGGTTCCAGCATATCAGTGGTCGCTAATTAGGGGTTCAGCTGGCCGAACCCGACCGACCAGATCCTTCGCTATTCGGCAGATCGAACAGGTATCATGTCATTTGCGAATTTTCCACTATTATGGCTCTTCGGTGGTCGAAATAATATTCTCATGTGGGCTACTGGGTGGAGCTTTGCTACATTCAACATCTACCATCGACATGTGGCCCGAGTAGCCACACTGCAAGGGGTGGTACATTCCCTTCTATACGTCGTGATATACATCAGAGGTAAGAAACGGACCGTCCCGATGTATATTGTCTTGCTGTTTGATCACCGTTGGCCGGGAAATTTAAGTCTAATACGATGTGAATGATTACAGCAAACAAGCTTTGGAAGGGGCTCTCGAAGACTTACGTTCTTTGGGGAATATTGGTGAGTCGTGATATATACATACATATATACCGAAGTAACTCCTAATGCTAACGAATATAGGCCTTCTTTGTGATGATCTTCTTGCTGGTGGCCTCCCTCGATCGGATACGATTTGCTACCTACGAGACATTTCTGATCATTCATATTGTATTTTCCGTGATCACACTCGTCGCGTGCTTCTAGTAGGTGTTCTTCGGTTCATCAGTCTCCTTTTCCAGCACTTGCTAAATGGTTGATAGCCATACCATCGTATTTGAAGGACACGAATACTGGCAGTATCTGTGGCCTTCGGTCGCAGTATGGGTCCTTGACCGGGCACTGAGAATATTGAGACTCGTTTATTGCAACATGCACGTCGGTATAACCGGTCGCAACAAGATCCAATCGACTCAAAGTCGAATGTCTTATGACGAGGACGCTAATGTGATTCGACTCGAGGTGACGCCGGGGACGAAAGCTTTACAGCCCAAGCCAGGTGACTATTTTTTTCTATATCAGCCATTGCGCTTTGTGGGCTGGGAGAACCATCCTTTCACTGTTGGGGCTTGGTCTTATGATTCTACATCAAGCACATCTCCTCCAAGGACTTCGGGGGATGTTTCTCAGCTCCCCTTGTTATCTGGTGCATCAATCGTAGACGAAAGCCGGGAAGCTTTTGAAGACACGGCGGAGAAGTTCGAAGAATCAAGACTCAAATTCATTTTTTGGGTGCGTCCCTATGATGGATGGACTCAGAATCTGCGTCGAGAGTGTCTTCGATCCAAGGGCCAGCCTGTGAATACCACTATTCTCCTTGAGGGGCCTTATGGTCACAACATCCCACTGTGGAGGTACGAGTCCGTGCTCATGATTGTTGGGGGAACAGGGATTGCCTCTGCGGTCCCATATATCCAAGACCATATTCGACGCTCCATCTATGGAGGTGAGATGGCGAAGGATAAATCTCGAATACGAGATATTGAGTTGGTCTGGACCGCACGACAGACGGCTTTTCTCCACGATGTTGCCAGTCGAGAACTTCGTCCAGCGTTGGGTCGCGATGATTTCCAAGCCTCTTTCTACACAACCAGACCCTCTGTTGAGACACCTCAGAATGAGCTAGTGGGGTTGGGCTGCCAGATCAGCACTGGTCGTCCCCATATCCAGTCTCTAATTATGAGCCGAGCGTGTGATGCCTCTGCAGCTGGCTCCACGCTGGCAGTTCTAGTGTGTGGACCAGCCGGGATGGCCGACGAGGCTCGTTCCGCAACCCATTTGGCAATGCGACAAGGCTACCGGTCTATCAAATACGTGGAAGAGTCTTTTACATGGTAAAGACGATCTTTGAGATCGGTGAGACGGCCAACAAACTAACTTGCTCAGCACCACGAAGTTATGATGTGTGACGTGTGATGAGTATTTCGAGCCAAGAATCGATTTACTCCGTGTTCTTGGCCAGATTCCTTGTTTAGACCTACCTAGACTTACTGTATATAGACTTTAGATCTTTTCCTTCCTTGAATTACACGAGTATTTTTGTCATGGCAAAAGCAATATTGCCGCATGCCGTATTGTTTGACCTCATGATTCGCTGGATCGAAGCTGGTTTATACGATCGAAACTCCGAAGATCGACATATTGACTTCCCTTCAAATAATGACAAAAAGGAAGAAGAGCAAAAAGAAACCTGCTGGGAGGTGAGGAGATGCTTCCGAAGCTACAGGATTAGCTCTGCGTGGTGCAGGATGAAAAAGAACAAGCTGCACGCCCCTGCATGGGATTATTGATTCCAAATTATATTTTGGGGAGAACAAGTCGAATTACCACGGCGACCCCTCCAAAGTACGAGTCGATCAATCCGAGGAGCAGTTTATTGCTAGGGTGCTGGAGAGGATTCGTTCTTCCATACTTCATCCGAAGTTGATATGTGGTTGATCGAGATCACCGTGCTATCAAGGACCGGTCCGAACTCAAAGCTTAACAAATATGAAATACTCTGGGGAAATGGCGAAAACAGCCAGATCCAACAGCAACTAACCCCTTAACCATCGCCCCCAGATCTTGCTGCGAGGTGATACATCATATCACCTGCCGATCACCCCGGGGAGCACAACCGCCCGCATCAACGAAAAAGCAATTATGTATTTGCGTCCGGAAGATCTCAATTTTCAGTGGAGACCAGTGGAGAACACACGGCAGCCACATTCACTAGCCGGTGTGCTACCCCGGCGCTGCTCGTCTCTATTATGGGATGGTTCTTCCAGCCATTCCACTCGAGAGCTCCTCAACTCGGCAGTTGGGCGTCGATCGACAGGGACCCTTGTTGATATGTTCCTGCATGATACAGCTTCAAGTTGTACCCGTACCACGCCAAGGCACTCGCTGCAGCATTCTCATCCAAAGAAAGGTCCCGATGGGCGTCGACGTGCCTGAGAAAAAGTAACGATGCACGATCTTCATCGGTAGGGTCTTGTAGATCTATTGATTTCCTAGTGAACAGAGTCTGCAGGGCGTGATGAACCCTACCTCCGTGCTACCAAATCGTGCTTTCAAGAAGAAGGATTGATGATGCTGGGCTCGGGGTCAGAAGGTATAAAGCCAGCGAAGAATCCGGTCTCATCTTCTGTCTATCATCAGCCTCAATCACTCTGAAAAGCCTCATCTTCTCTCTTTCTTCCAATTCTCTCTTTGATCTGCTCCTCGCGGCCAAAACCAAACCACTCCGAACACCATCAAAATGAAGTTCTTCGCTACCGCTCTTCTCTTCGCCGCCACTGCTCTGGCCATGCCTCACACCGGTAACGGTGTTGAGGGCTCTGGTGACGGTGTCGGTGGAGGAAACGGCGGCAACATCAAGTTCCCCGTCAAGAAGGACACCACCGTCCAGCAAGCCCAGGCCAAGTGCGGTAACGACGCCAAGGTCTCCTGCTGCAACAAGGCCACCTACACCCACGACATCACCACTGCCAACACTGGCCCTCTGGCCGGTGTTCTGCAGACTGCTCTGGGTGGTGGTCCCGGTGGTGATGGCCTCGGTCTGTTCGGACAGTGCAACGACATCAGCGCCAACGGTAAGGCTCTCTCGCATCTGGAAGCAATTATTCGGCAACGTGTACTAACAAAGGCCGAGCAGTCCCCGTCCTGAACGTTGTTGGTGGTGGCATCGACCAGCTCGTCGAGCAGAAGTGCAAGCAGAACATTGCCTGCTGCCAGAACGATAGCGCCGAGGCCGTATGTAACCCCTCAGATTCTCTCTTTTTGGCTCAATTCATTAACAATATTTATAGAACGGCAACCTTGTCGGTGTCGCTGTCCCCTGCGTTGCCCTCGGCTCGCTTCTTTAAATTGAACATATCCTGTTCAAATTGCCGCTGGGATTACGAGGGAGCCACCATGTTCAGCGATTGGGGTGGCCAATCGCCCACGAGGAGTATACAATGAATCCACGTACATATATGTACACTGCAATGTTTACGCAAGGCCCTTTTGTTCCGGTCCGTTGAGAGAGTGTGGTCTTTGAAGCATTATCAGGCTACGGACCATGTCCTTCGTTTGCCTTTCGTTTGTCTCATTATATCGGGACGCCATTATGTATTTATTCTATTTAATAGAAGGTCCTTGTTAATTATGCCTATTTTGCACTATCATCTGCTTTTGTAGTACTAGCAAGACTTGTTCATCACTGCGGATTATCTTTCCATGTGTAGACAACTTTCTGCTAACTGAGATCACCACTAAGCTACAAGGTACTACCTAGATAAGTGTTAATTCTGAAGTTGAATATCATTGTAATTTTGTCATAAACCCTTACTGTGACATTTGCAATGATTATAAAAAAGGTTCTCATAGTATCATACATAGTTCAAAATGTTCACAATACTCATTTCATTCCAAAATGTAGCTTTGTACTCGGATGCACACACAATATCGAGTTTATTTTTACAACTAGTCTTTGACATCGTTCTGAACAAAAATGAACCTCTGCGAGACGTTACAATATTCTGATTTTTGAAATCATGCTTAGGCAGTGGAAGCAGGTGCGCAATAAACAATCCATTAGGAACAGGCAATGTATCATTAGATATCTCAGTTAGGGTCTTCTCAGAAGACTTGGGAGTTCAACTTCATATTATTTCGTATACACATTGTAGTGAACCGTTGTTATTTGCAGATCCACACTGGTTTGGTCAGTTCTCTCATGGAGGGTCCACGAAGATCGGCAGTGTAAAAGTCAAGTTTTGGATGATCCGGGAGAGTCCGAGTCCGTACCGACAGGGTCCGAGGTCCTCTTTTTTCTCGATGATTCCCGAGTACAGTAGTGTACACTGCAGCCCTGCAGATATGCAGGGTTTGCCGTTTTGCAGTGGAGTGTCAAGTTGAAGAAGAAGTATATCCGATACCGGGCGAGGATTGTGCATCGTCATCCTCGGCATTGTTCCGTGCAGAAAATTATCAATCAGTGGGGACAAGTCTAGCTCTTTTGATTCTTGATCTTGTTCTTCTGCTTCTAATTTCTTTTTACTTTCCTTGATAAAATGATGGAAATTGTTTCATCGTCTCCGAGTGGACCCGATTAAGCGAAGAACCCGCGGAATAATTCAGAATTACACAATACAGTACATTACGATACTATACAATGCACTATACAATACACTATATTAATACAAGATACTAGAATACACAATACCATGCACAGTCCCCTGCTGTACATCACTTTATGCATCCTCACTGCAACATTTTACAATCTTCAGCCAATCATCAGATATTCTAATATACAAATGTATTTTTATCTTCGAAGGATTGGGCTTGTAGTCAAAAAGTAGGGTCAATTGGGGTCAAAGACTGTGGAGAATTAAAGCAAGTTGAGTATTTTATACTGCAAAATCACAATCCACTGCAAATATTCTTGACAATTAGAATTGATATTTAATTCTCGAGCATATTCATAAATCATAAAACACAAGCATAATATGTACTACGTATTTCATATTCCACTGCGTACTGCTGAACGGACAATACAGAGATATCTGATCTTTTTTACGCGTAATGGACTTTTGAGTGGAGTTACCACCGACTCTCCACTCTTCTCCATCTTTTCTTTTCTTTTCTCATCCGACAAGCCTTCAAAAGGCCCCTCCAATCCTCTTCTTTCCCCCCTCTCTTCCTTCTCCTTCAAGTTTTGTGACTTTTTGTTTCGTGTTCAGATCAGATCGACTTTGCTCAGGCCTCTCGGATTACCTCAAGTCTTTTCTCTGTCTGAGTATTGAGCAATGGCTGTCCCTCCAAGTGTTCAGCGTCTAAACCAGACTCTCGGTCATCTCCATCCTGCTGCTGCGCCTCTGCATCTGTCAATTGTTGCAGGCCCAACTCACCCAAAACTGCTCGATATTACTCTTGGCGAACTGTTGACGATTCAAGCTTTGCATTATGCCGACTATGAATGCCTTGTGTTTCCTTGGACCGGTGCTCGCTGGACTTATGCCGATTTAAAGGAAGAGTCCGATCGCCTCGCCCATGGAATGTTGACCATGGGAATTCAAAAAGGTGATCGTGTTGGTATCATGGCAGGCAATTGTGAACAATACATCTCCGTCTTCTTTGCTGCAGCGCGCGTGGGGGCTATCCTCGTGGTTCTCAACAATACCTACACTCCATCGGAATTGTCTTATGCCCTCAACCACTCTGGTATGTTATGTTCGGGTCACTGGATGTTAAATCTCACACCTTATTAGAAGATCTCATTAACGAGAATAGAATGTCGCCTTCTCTTCATGACTCCCCAGATCGGTCGACATAACCTCGAAGAAGTCCTGACTGAACTCGGCCCGAATCCCAAGCAAAATGGCACTTCCAGCTCGCTCGATGAGATTATCATTCTTCGTGGCGCCTACAAGAACTTTTCTTCCTACGCCGATGTCATTCAGCGCGGTGCTTCCCAGCCAGCCCATCTTCTCCAGGATCGCGAATCCCAATTGCGCCCTCACGATGTCTGTAACTTGCAATTTACCAGTGGGTCAACAGGAAACCCAAAGGCTGCCATGTTAACTCATCAGTATGTTGATTGCTGTCGAGACTCTTCGTGGTGATCATGGATGATCATCCCTCCATGCATGATAACCGTGCGCTAACTTAATCTCCGCAGCAATCTGGTCAACAACTCCCGTTTCATCGGTGATCGCATGAATCTTTCTTCCTTCGACATATTGTGCTGTCCTCCGCCACTCTTTCACTGCTTTGGTTTAGTTCTTGGAATGTTGGCCGTTGTTACTCATGGATCCAAGATAATTTTCCCCAGCGAGACTTTTGATCCCAAGGCTGTGTTGCACGCCATCTCCGACGAGAAATGCACGGCCCTCCACGGTGTTCCGACTATGTTCGAGGCGATTCTTAGCATTCCCAAGCCCGACAACTTTGATACATCTAATCTGCGCACTGGTATTATTGCTGGGGCACCGGTTCCGCGTCCTCTAATGAAACGTCTCCTCGGGGAATTGAACATGACTGAGTACACCAGCAGCTATGGTAAGCTATCCAAGAGCATCTACCACCTGGTGGTGCTTTGATGATTTATTTCGTCATTTGCTGGCTCGATCTAACTGATCCTGGTGATATAGGTCTCACCGAGGCATCCCCTACCTGCTTCAACGCATTCACCACCGACAGCATTCACACCCGTCTGACCACCGTCGGCAAGGTCCTTCCCCATGCGCGCGCGAAGATTATCGATGCCAAGGGTAATATCGTTCCTGTTGGCCAACGCGGCGAGCTCTGTATCGCCGGATACCAACTCACCAAGGGATATTGGCATAACCCAGAGAAGACGGCCGAGACCCTGGTAACGGATGCCGAGGGTATCACCTGGTTGAAGACAGGCGATGAAGCTTCGTTCAACGAGCACGGCTATTGTACTATTACTGGCCGCTTCAAGGATATCATCATCCGAGGTACGCAACTTCCACTAGGACTAGGACTTTCATTCGTTTTTGGGATTTGACACTCATCATTCATTCTCAGGCGGTGAAAACATCTATCCTCTTGAAATCGAGGAGCGTCTTACAGCTCACCCTAATATTGAATTGGCCTCGGTCATCGGTATTCCCGATCAAAAGTATGGCGAGGTGGTGGGAGCTTTCATCCAAATCAGTCCTAATCACGCCCGACCGACTGATGAGGATCTCCGAGCCTGGACACGAGAAACTCTGGGTCGTCACAAAGCACCCCAACACGTCTTTGTGTTTGGCGAAGAGGGAGTGCCCAGTACAGTGCCTGTGACTGGCAGTGGAAAAGTGCGCAAAGTGGAGCTGCGCCAAATGGCGACTGACGCCCTCGCCCGCCGCGCATGAGCATGATGATTCTACTACAATGCCGAATACCCATGATTTGTTTTCTGACTTTGATTCTGATTCCCCCGTCTCATAATGTCTTCCTTCCTTTCTCTTTCTTGTTTCCCTCTGATTTTACGGCGTGCACAAAACTTCTCGGCGGGATAGAAGCAAAAGATTTTTTTTTTTCTGTTTAGAGGGCTCCACCAGCCCCAGCCAAGATTTTATCAGATTTCAGCGTTTAATGTCTGACTTCATTCCTAATTTTTCCCACTGATTGATTTCTTCTGTACCGGGTCTCGGCCCTTTTTTTTCCCACAACCTCGGAACTGTAATAATAGTATTTTTCATGCGCTAATAGCCAAGCCCACCAGGCTGGACTTTAGCGACTTGGCATGTCCCCAAGACCATGACGCGTTTCCACAATCAGATTAGATGATCATCTTGTCAGATCGAGGATTGAGTTGTGATTGGTCAATACAGTTAGTGGTATATCTTGTATTGTATATGTATTGTAAATACACATCGGTCCAGCCCGGCGACGGATTTGACTTCCTTTCAAGGCGAAGTGTGAAAATCGAGATATTCTACGGAGAAAATATGAATGACATCTGTCGGATGACTCGGTAGATTACTATGTATGTCGAAGGCTATTCTGAACTCCACTCGATGCGAGTCAGCTGGATGGAATTGTACATATACCATGTACTCCTGTATGGCAACAACCCGAGTATCAGGAATATCCAGCAGTACTTTGTGCATTGCACACTCTAATCCATCAGTAATCTGGCAAATATGTATTTCCGAACAAGATCAAATGACTAGAAGATTGAAGAACAACTGGCCAAGATCCTTCTTGAAATCCAGTGGGGCATTCCAACCACGCCCTGCCAAGGCTTGCTGTAAGACCGGATCTGATAATTCCGTGGAGGCTGTGCACACGCGATGTCGCATCTGATAAGATTTGGCTGGGATTTCTTGGGAGGATCCAACAAATATCATTCGATATACTCTACTCTTTGATCTTTGTTCTTTTTGGATATGTTCAGATACCTCCCGGTTCTTCGTGTTCCCCTTCTCTTATCTTCTCGTTTACCATTTTTCCGATCATCTCGATTATATACTACAATGCCTTCCAATGACGGTGCCCCTGGTACTACCAGCCAATCCTGTCGAGTACTCATCATCGGTGGCTCCTACGCTGGTCTCAGTACTGCTTTGACTCTGGTCGATCTTTCGCGGGGTCAAATCCCCCGCTTCAGTTATGATAGAGAAATTGCTCCTCCAGCACATCGTATCCCTGTGCAGATTACCGTTGTTGACGAACGAGATGGTTACTGTAAAGACCGCCCTCCTTTTCCCTCTCCCAACTAAGTGCAGCTCGCTGACCTCAACCAACCTTTCCAGTTCATCTGATCGGATCTCCAAAATCACTCGCCTGCGAGAAATTTGCATCGGATTCATGGACCCGGTTTCAGGATATCCCCAGCCTTACCTCTGCTGGTATCAATTTCATCCGCGGCAGTGTTCACTCGGTGGACTTTGCGACAAAGACGGCCCAGATTAATGAAAATGACTCGAAAGCAAAGCGCAATGAATCCTATGATTATCTCGTAGTTGGTTCAGGACTGCGACGCACATTCCCCACCGTCCCGCAGTCCTTGCGACGGGACGACTTTATCGCAGAGGTCAAGAAGCACGCCGGAGATATTCAAACCTCCCAAGAAGGTGTAGTAGTGGTCGGTGGTGGTGAGTGTATTTCTTCCACTTCTCATTTCTTGTCAACTAATGGATCTCCTGATTGATAGGCGCCGTTGGAGTGGAAATGGCAGCAGAGTTGGAGGTTCTTTACCCACACCAAAAGATCACTCTAATCCACTCGCGAAACCGACTACTTTCGTCAGAGCCATTGCCAGATGATTTCGCTGAGCGCGTGGACTCGATCCTTCGTGAAGTGGGCGTGGAGACGATCCTAGGACAACGAGTAGTTGATACAACCGCTGTAGACGTGGAGAATGGCCGTCGCGTCTGGCGACTGACATTGGCTGATGGCCGCGAGTTGACGACCGGGCTGGTTCTCAGCGCCATCTCGCGAAGCATTCCCACATCAACATATCTTTCATCGGATGCATTGAATGAAGATGGATATGTGAAGATTCATCCCTCGTACGTTTTCTCTTCAGTTCGTTCGAGGTTGTGTTCTCGCTTTCAGAATTAACCCTCAGAATCTTTAGACTCCAATTCTCTGGCAATATCCCCAATGCAGAGTCCCACTATTGCGTCGGAGACCTGGCCGCATGGCCTGGAATCAAACGCTGTGGAGGTGCTATGCACATGGGCCACTACGCCGGGCACAATCTATACGAGCAGATCATGGCACGCTCCGCTGGCAGCAAGCCCGATATAAAGACATTGAACCCTTTTCCCAATGTTATTGGATTAGCGGTAGGCAAAAAAGCAGTCAGCTGGACACCTGATGAGGGCACGAAGCACGGCGAGGAGCTGATGCGCAGTCTCTTTGGAGAGGACATGGGCAATAGCAGTAAGTAATCAACCACCTTTCTCCGATCAGACCGCAGTTTGCGCCGCAGAATTGAACTAACTGCGAGGGCAGATTGCTGGAATTACATGCGACTCAGTGAGCCTTGTCAGGCATGATATAAAAAGCAGTCTTTCTGCCGATGATGAGAATGGTGGCCACATCCCAATAGTGTATAATTCAATTGTTTTTTCTCAGCTGGTGGTCGCGCGTGAAACTGCCAAGCTCTGGTGTTTTGGTATGCATTTTATAGCTTCGGGACTGGGATCGTTGCGTTCAATTACTCAATCTTGTCTCGCTTCAGCTCAAAATTCCGCGCTAAATCTTTATCTCGTAGATGCTGTTATTAACGGGGAAGAGCCTCGGCTCCGGGGAGGGCCAACTTGCGGCCGTGCTGCAGCTGACTGCGAGTCATGCTGCCGCCAACATGAAATACACTCTAGAGTGGTTCGCCCATACCGATCGCGAGCCCCTGGCAGGAACTGATGACAAGAGAGGCAGAAGACGTAGAAGTGATCTTGAAAAAAGACCTGGGCGCCGGGGCCATAGCGGGCGGTGCCCTCCCGTGGCATCAAGCCACATTCAATACAGAATCGTTTGCAACTGTCTCGACCGGCTGGCATCCGACGACGGCATAACATTCGGTCCGCAAAGAAGGCAGCATGGCGTAGCCGGAGACAATAGCGACAGGCAAAGAGTTGGCGGTGACGGGCCCAGTCCGAGGTCTCCGCATCCAAGAGCTGGCGATGAGTGGGGTAGGGGAGCAAATGGTAGAGATAGCTGCAGGTCAAGGGTAACTGCAAGAGATCTGCGACCGGAAGGAAATCAGCAATAAGAATGAGCAATTCTGGTGGGAGTGTAAGGAGTGGCATATATTCAGATTAGTTCCAGTGCACAAGTTGAAGTTAAATCAGAGTTCATCAGAGTTCATCAGAGTTCATCAGAGTTGAAGCTGAGTTGAAGTGAAGTTGAAGTTGAACAGGGCGGAGTGAAGTGGAAGAGTCAGCTGATCAACACACTCCGGCATATAATAGTATTACATTGTAGACATTATATTTACTACAATAATGAACTATTAATTAATTAATCAATCAATGAAATAGGATATTCATGATATATACTAGTTATACGATATATACTATAGTTGATAAATCATTGTATATTCAAGTTGACACGTTACTATTGTGGGAAATTCTGCACTAGTTATTTACTGTATTTACAGTAATAGTGTCTGATATTATGCTACTACTGCTACTCCTACTACCTTAGTATGTACTAGTTAGTTAACTATGATAGTAGAGTATACACTAGAGTTATCATAGATATGTATCAATAGTAAATAGGTATATCCTACTTACATAGAAATGCAGTATACTCAATAACTAATAAACAATAACAAACAATACTGTACTGTGCTACTAATCTGACCCACTTGCTTAGCAATCGAATCGAATTCGAATTCAATCGAAGCTGTCAATTAGTAATAATATACTTATTCGTGTAACTGGACAGTGTACAAGGTATACCATATTGTTGATGGTTATTGTTGACAGCTGTTCTATACAAACACCCGCTAATATTAATATCAATACTGTATTCCCCCCTCTCCCAACTTCCCCACTACACACTGTCATCCCTCATCATCTCATCTTCCTCCACAATGGCACCATTCGGCACTATCTACTCTTATTCCCCCAGCCCCAGGGTTATGAAGGTATGTATACTATCTGTACATAGTACATAGTACAAATCCTTTGCCCACTATAAAATTGTTTATGACTATACTCCCGATGTATAGACTAACGTGTCTCTGACTAGGCCCAAGCCGCTGCCAACCTCAATGGCTTGGAGCTGGCCATCCCCGAATTCACCATGGGTGTCACCAATAAAACTGATGATTTTATCGCCAAATTCCCCCTAGGCAAAGTCCCCGCCTTCTCCGCCGCCGATGGTACCAACCTCTTCGAATCCGATGCCATTGCCCAATATATTGCCGAGAGTGGCCCCGCGGCCTCTCAACTGATGGGCGCCACTCCCGCCCTGCGTGCCACCATCCGTCAATGGGTGTGCTTCGCTCAGGGTGAGATCCTGGATCCCATCACTCAGCTGGCCCTGTGGCGTTTGAAGTATGTTCCTTACAATGCCGATGTCGAGACCAAGTCCCTGGAGCGCCTGGAGCGCTCCCTCGCCTGTCTGGAGACTCACCTGAAGGGCCGTACCTGGTTCGTTGATGCCGACAAGGTCAGCATGGCCGATATCACTGTCGCCTCCGCTCTTGTCTGGGGTTTCTCTATGGTCATTGATGCAGAGATGCGCCAGAAGTTCCCCACTGTCTGTGCCTGGTATGAGCGAACCATCCAGCAAGATGGTGTCAAGGAGGCCTTCGGCGAGAAGAACTACATCGAGAAGCGTCAGCCTTACCAGGGTTGAGTGATGACCACAAAGAAGCATGTCACTATATGAGAAAATGATCAATCTATTATTGCCATGACTTATCCCACACTGGTATAGTTATTAAACAATTGTTCAAATTACCAGACGTAGTATTGTTGTATTGTCTTATCTAGGTAGGTAGGCAATTGGTAGGTATCAATTGCCTTTTTAGAATCGTCGTGCTACATAGTGATACACATTATTATAGATGATGGAATAGCGTCTTGCTCTGGAGATAAAAGACAAAGAACATAGATATATTGGGTATGAGAAGTAGTTATATACAAACTGAATACATAGCCTATAATCGTGCAAGGCCACTTCGCTCACTCCGTGACTTTCCTAACGCCCGAGCCACATTGCGACTCGCCCAGTCTGCAATGGCCATGTTGGTGACCATCGGATTCACTCCACTGGCGCTGGGGAAGACCGATGCGTCCACCACGTACAGTCCATCGGTGCCCCAAACCTGACAATCCGGATCAACCACACTCGACTTGGCCGACTTGCCCATGCGACAGGTACCCATCTGGTGAGCACTGGCGAACAGCGTTCGCTCCGGATTCAATGGCGACTTGCGACGTAACTCGGCAATCCAATTTTGCAGAGCTGCATCGTTGGTCCCTTCGGGAGATTCCGTATTCGATGGATCAGGCCGAATGAAGGGTGGTAAATCGCGGTATGTGGTGTGGAACTCCTTAGCCCCAGAGATATAGGCTATTTTCGCAGAGGCGATCAGTCCCTCCACGATAGACTTGCGATCAAACGGTGATACAGTATAGTCGATGCGTGTACGTCCATCGACCGGGTCCGGATAGACACGACCGGCATCCCGGTCCTTGGTCAAGGTAATGAAACTGCTACTGTGGCTCATGGCTGCAGCCCACAGCTTATAGTCCAATCCATCCCGCCAGGGGAAGACTGAAATGTAGATTGATGGCATCATAGAAACTGCCTCCACCTTCACTCCGTGGCCTTTGCCGTCCATGTCCTCGAATTCATTGACTACAGTGGTCAACGCCGAACCTTCCCATGGACGAACTTCATCATCGAACACGGCGCCACCCAACATCACTATGGGTCGCGTGATTAGCAATGAACTCAACGACGAAACTTGGTCAGAATGTTAGCTTACCAGGATGAAGATACAGATTCTTGCCAATCTGAGAGTTCTTGATACCACTTCTCAACAGCAGCAGTGGGCTATTCAGCGTGCCAGAAGAGATAATAACCTTCCTGGCCGTGATTTTAATCTTGCGCTGAATCGCACCTTCGCCACTGAGTCCAAGATATGAGTCTCGTGAGGTCCAGGTTCCTTTGACACCAGTAGCCTTCTGCTTGCCGCCCTTCTTGGTAAAGGTGACCTTATCTGCATTGAACCCTTCCATGAAAATCGCGCCGGCCTTGGCGGCGTCGGCCAAAAATGATTCCGTAGGACCCTTCTTGCCAGTCGAGTGACATCCTAGTGTACAGTAGCCACAATAGTGCTCCCCGTTACCAGTATTTTGCGGAACGGTCTTTGCGGCGTAACCCAGCTTGCGGGCACCTTCAAGGATGACATTGTTGCCATAATTATGTCGGATATGCTCAGAGTTGACTCCCATGCGATCACATACACGATCTAAACTCTTCTGAAATTCAAAGGATGTAAAGAATGGAAGGCCTGCATCTGCCCATTCCTGACGAACATAGGCTTGGGTTTGCAACGCTGCCGACCAATTCACCGTACCGCCACCACCCCATGTTGAGCCTGCCAGGACAGCCATGGAGCCATCATCACTCATGGTTGAGCCAGCATTCTCGAACATGTTCACGTAGCCTTCATTGGGAGTCATGGGGAAGTGTTGACTCGTGTATGAATATGACTTCTCTACCACGAGAACTCTAAAACCTGCCTCCGCCAGATTCTTCGCGGTCACGGCACCACCGCAACCACTGCCTACGATGACCACATCCGTTTCAATAGTTTCTGGGTTGTCACCGGCAGGAATTTGCAAGAACTCGAAGGGGAATCCATCAGCGGGCTTTCCATGAACAGGGACCCGAGGGAAACCGAGCACTTGGCCGATTGTCGGGCTAGTCATGACCCAAGATTTCTTGACTGTGGCGGTCAACCCTCGATAGACTGCACGCAGCGGCGGTAATCGAGAGGTATCCCATCCTCGAAAGACCTTTTCCCGGAAAGCCACAGGCTGTTGGTGAATTGGGGTTGTGGAACCAGTTAGGATTAACGAGCCAGCTCGCGAGCTATTGAAGGATTAGCATGAAGTTTTTAATTTGAACCCATACATAGAATCTTCAACAACTTACTTTAAAGCATTCAGAATAAGACCAAAGCCATTCCTACCCTCTTCCGGAACATGGCCGCCAATAATGCGCTGGACAGTAGCACGGAAGATAGGATTAGACGAGACATCCTCCTCCAGATACTCTTTCGCAATAGTGGCAGCATCGGGGTCTGATATCAAGGAGGAAAGCTTGCTAATGCAATTATCCCACTCTCCTGTCGAGATGACTTTATCCGCTGAGGATCGAACTGTGGCAGCGGTGCGAACAGAAGGAATAATCGCGTCTGCTAGAGCAAAAAGAGTTGTCCATTGTTGTTCCGACCAGAACTTGACATCGGGAGCTGGAGGCAACGAGACCGGCCGAGGAGAATAAGTAGAAGCTGTTTGGTCGGCCATGATCAGATCTGAGATTAAAATAGAAGACCAACACAAAAGGCGTCGATGTCAGAGTGAACCCCTAAAACCACTGCCAACGGAGAGAGAGAACCCTAAGAAGAGTATCTCCGGAGAAGGGACGATGCCGTGGAGATATATGGAGTTTCGAGTCCAGAGTCCCACGACCTGAGCCGTCAGCCCAGATTCACGGCCCCGGGGTGTGAAAGTAACTTTTTCCCCACATTCCCAACACACTCTTTTTGAGCCTTTTTCCTTTCAAATGCTCATGCGATCTTGGACAAAAAGTGTGTATTAAAGATCGTTCGTGGATGAAGCCTCGGTTGGATGTCGATCGGTCGAACCACCGTGGGTCAAGCGCGCCAATAATCAACAATCATTAGAGGACCGAGATTCAACACCATGTGAAGCCGGGATGAAGCTAAGCTCATCTGGGAAGTAAGTGTCCTGACGAGGATATTGAAGCTGAGCATGTATGTATGCAACATTGTCTTTCAATATTAGACCCCTAAAGCTTGAATAAAATCAATCATCAATAATTTAGTTGTGACATGCTGGAAATAATGTTTGATGAAGTTGAAAAGTTCAAAAGTTCAAAAGTTGCAAAGTCGAAGGAAAAAGGCGGAGAAGCAGGTGACTTGCCAACTTCCGCCGCTTTTCTTCTTCTTTTTGATAAGACTACTCTGTACGGAGTACAGCACAGAGAGGACAAACCAGAATAAGATCTGAATGAATCATGTCGGGATCGGCCTCCCCTTCCTCCTTGCCACCCGAAAAGGTCTTTTCTATTCAGATCGGCTCCGATCTATTTCGATTGTCGGGTGCTTCAATTAGCTCTGACGGTTGGTCTATCCCCACAAACAGCTGTCATCGTTGACGTCTGTCACTCGCACTCCCAATTCGTGCTCACACTGTGGAATAGCTCCATCGTACTTTTCACGCTTCTTCGAGGAACAATTGCGCGTCAACAATGCCTCCAATTGTCGCACTCTTTACATCGACCGCGATCCCACGACATTCAAGGACATCGCGCGCCATCTCCAGGGTACATAGTCACTCAATTTGATAGAACCCGTCTCAATTGGGTTCCTGGATGAGATCGCAATACTGATCTTGTATGACTAGGATATCATGTCCGTCCACGCGATGGATCGGAATTTGTGAAACTCTTCGCCGATTCCCAATTCTATAGTTGTACGCCTCTGTTCCGATCTTCAAGTCGCACAACGCGCGGCGAGTGCGCATATGCTAACCTTGTCCCATGCAGTGCCCCGGCTGATGTCCCAGCTGTTTGAGTCTGAAATCGTGATTCAAATTGGTGACCGTCATTTCTGCATTCCTCGCAATATCTTCTCCAGTCCCGGCGACTCTCCCAACTTCTTCACACTCGGTTTTGGTGCGTTCTTCGCCTCACCTTCCGAAGTCTTCCCCGGTTTGCAGCGAGAAGGTCTCCTGCGCCCCCCTGCTATTGAACCACCGAGTGTCCCGAATCGATCCGCAGACATCTTTGCCGATATCTTGCACATATTACGTGGTTATCCACTACATATTCGGAATGAGGAACACAGGGCTGCGTTGCTTCGTGATTGTCGATATTTCCATCTACGAGGGGTCGAACAGAAGATCATCCTTCATCGTCTTTCTGTCAATCCTTTTACCCAGCGCCCTGAAATTACAATTCGTCTAGATGATGTGCGACCATCCGGCATTCATTTCTTCCCTGACAAGCCAGCATCTCCAATATTGGGTCTTGTTGGTTACGCTCGCCCTCATGTTGACGAGAGTCCAGCAGATTTGATTCTCCAGACTGGTGAGGACGCCGCCATTATTGATCGCAGGGGCACATCTCTCGCGGCAGAGTTCCTAGGCGACTTCAAATCCCGCATGGCCAACCTTGCACAAGTCGTCGGCAAGAAGATCAACCTATCAGATCCGCAGCAGCTCGGTGAGATGCCCATCAAGGTCCGTTTATGTCGAGATGTGGACCTTACCGTCGATGGAGAGGACGACCCCCAATTTGCACTGGTTCTGGCTGGACTCCAAGAGAAAGAAATTGAACCTCCAGCTAAGCGCCGACGTGCTGAATATGCAGCCGGGGATAATTGGCTCGTTCGCAATGGACAGTGGAAACTACAAGTGTTGCCAATTGGTGATAATCGATATGAACTTGTTTTGTTTGCTATCAAGTTGGATCTCTACACGAATCAGAGAATCCATAATCGGGCTCGAACTTTCCTCTGAGTGGAATGTCCTCCAAACAGCCTCGAGCGGCTGCACGAGATATCGGATACATTCGGAGGAATCTGACGAACGTGCATGTGTTAATGATTGTTGATTCAATATTTAATCGGAGAAACCTCCCCACTCATCGTCATCGTCATGGTCGTCTTCCCCATCTACTTTATTGTTTACTGGCGCTGGGTCCGCCCTTTTCACCGATGGCGATGTCTCATCGTCCTCTTGGGCATCCCGCACAAAGCCTGCAACAAAGAAGCCACCCAACCCTTCGGCATCACCCGTCCAGCAGCGCAAACAAGCTTCCAGAGCCTCGTCAGATAAATCGACTTCCGCGGGGCTACCGTTGGATTCCTCGTTTTCCCGATCGCGTCGGACACCGCGGTACTTCCATTTGCGCAGTCCATCGGGCTGTTCATCGCGCCGCAGAAGTCTCCAGTGACGCCGTTGTGCGACTTCCGATGCCAGAACCCGAGCCACAACTGCCTCGTTCTCAATTAAATGGATCGAGCAGGTACTGTATGTGACATGAGTTGCGGCAGGAAAACTTAGCGCATGCTCGACGATACGTGCCTGAAGGTTGGATAGCTTGGTAAGCCGATCAGGGTCTATGACTCCGTCCGGGATATCGTTCTCATCCGAGGGCGACGCAGTCGGAGCTCCCACTGTGACATTCGATTGGTCACCTGCCTCCTCGCTATCGTCGTCGCCCTGTCGTTTGCGCTTCTTGCCTTGCGATTTGGATTTGGTCGCAACCACTTTACCCTTGGGTAGTGTGAGCGCTGGAACATCATCACGGCCGATAATTCCACTTCCGGAACAACTGGGATCCAGCAGAAGACCAGACACGTCTTGGAAACGCTCATCCTGGGGGTCTAACGCTAGAAAGTCTTGCCCTTGAAGCACTGTCACCATAGAATCCGCCCCAGCCAGAGCTACCATTTTTTGCAATGTTTTTGAGCGTACTTTGGAAGCATCCATAGAATATATCCTCTTCCGTGAGCTCTTTTGTTTCTGCTTTGCTACCAATGATGCCATATGAGTAGTTTTGTTTCCTGGCGCAGCACAGCCATCGACAAGGTCGCCCATCCAAGGGTTCGCCGGACCTCGATCTCCTAGTAATAAATAGGCAGGAAAACAAGATGCCTTGTCCTGCAGAATGATCTCTCCATTTTTATAGGCGGGTGAAGAGGTGAAATCTGCGCCGTATGGCACAGCCACTAAATCTGGAATATGCGGATCAAGGTATAACAGCTTCTTCTTGGGTTTGCCTTCCTCTTCCTCCGGTGCCAACTCCATCAAAGAGTCTACCCGCCGATACTCGGCAAATGTTGTCTTCAGTTGTTCTTCCAGTGTGCTCCGGATGTTATTAATACGCACCCAGCGTGGGTAAACGAAGTGCGACGAACCATCAGCTTCACGTTTCTGTCGGAGAATTGTCGACTTGAGCTGTTCTACCGATCCACAGCCTCGGCGTACGCGCGCTTTCGTGAACTCGGCTTTCAATCGGACCTTGTGACGCTCAACTGCTTGGCGAATCGGATGTGCAGCCGGTGCAGCAATTCCTTTTTTCGAAAGAAGGTGGTCATGGACTAGGAGGAGGGCAAGAAGAGGGTTGAGCTAGTGATTGATTGTCAGTTAGATTGCAAGAGAAGGAAATGAGCTCCGTAGAGAAAGGCAACCGAGGACAAAAGACTTACCTTTCGCTCTAAATTCAGAATGCCGGCATTTTCAATCACCTCAGCGAGAACGACGTCCCATTTAGAAGCCTCGGTGATTAGGGCATAGATCTGAGCGGGCTTCGCCCGGAGATTGCGCGCACTGTAGATACGGGATTTGAAGGAGCCACCGGAAACTGGTGCGGTCAAGATAGCGACCGCATCGAAATAGAGGGACATTTAATTATCGGTCTGAGATGGAAAAGTAATAACGGCAGGAAATTGAAGTCGAGTCGAAGTCGAGTCCAAAGTTGAAGTTTTTGGATAATAGCCGTGTTTGGTTTGTTTGCATCGGGCAGGCTTGGACATTTCTATACTTTGGAGTACTAACTATGTAGTAAATAAGAGTGAATGGTGAAATTAATAGAGAAATGAGTGTAATACTGGATCATTATATGGATTTGAACATAATCCAAGTCTTAATCTGTCTAATTGCAATTTCTCTTCTAGATAAAATAAACCAGTGGTGAACATAGTATGTTCTTGCAACCCTTCGCGAATCGATATATACCTAAAACAGTGTATACTATACACCGATAGGTATCAATGTGCTTTACTTCCACTCCTAACTGATAGGTATCAGCAGCCCTATAATATACAATAATGTTATATCAGTAGCCATAGACTACTGATCTTATCTTATTGGAAACTCCACTGTTTTCTTTTTTCCTTCTTTGCATATTCGGTGGATCATGAGGAATCCAATGGGCCTGTGGATCCACGATAGCACAGACCGTGGGCCGATCAGAACTACCGTCAGCACTGGCAGATATCAACTGTACTCTACCTAACCAATCCGCTAAACTCAACTTCTTTTTATTCTTCTTCTTCCTCATTCATTCTCCTCCATCAGCTCCACAGAATGAATTCTACACCGTCGTTCACCACTGCAATCCAGCCGCCTCCAGGCCCCAATCTTGTCCTCCCTACCAAATCCCCAAATATCAACCCACCCACATTCAACAATGCCATGCAAGTTCGCATGCGCGTCTTCATCGACGAACAAAAGTGCTCCGCCGATGCTGAAATCGATTCGGATGATCAACGTAGCTGGCACTGGGTGATTAGCGATGACAACAAAGGACACCCCATCGCAGTAATCCGTCTGGTGCCTCCACCCCAGCCACCCCACGAACTCCTCACACACCCAGAAACCGCTCAGAACCTCCCTGAATACGACTGGTCCCATGAACCATGCATCAAGTTGACTCGTGTCGCGGTTCTTCCCGAATATCGTGGTCTCGGACTAGGCCGGCAGCTTGTAGATATCGCATTGAAATGGGCAGAGTTGCACGGGGAGGAGATTGATGCCGCAATGCGTGATGTGGGGGGCCAATCAAGGCAGTCAAGGCTGGAGGAGATGAAGTGGAAAGGTCTAGTTCTGGTTCATGCACAGGTAGACGTGGAGTCCATGTATCACCGATTGGGGTTTGAGACAGACGATTCATTAGGAAGATGGGATGAAGAGGGGATTGAGCATGTAGGAATGTTCAAACGCATCTCTCTACACAATTCACCAAATAAATGATTTACCAAGCTACATCTACATAGAAATAAAAAAAGATTATGTCGAGAAGTATTTAATTGAACTGACTCAAAATCAAGCGATAGCCAGCCAGAGCCAGCGAACTATCAGGTCACCAGTAACAAACAAAAAACAAATCGTCATAGATGACGGGGTATCCTGATCACAAAAAAAGCAAAAAAGCATGAAGCACAAAAATAAGAATAGAGATAAGACACACGACCGATTGCGACATATTCTCTCTAAGAGCGCCGAGGGCCGCGAATCTAAATTTGAGTAAAAGAAGAGAGGCTGCAGAAAACAATACCCATACCGAACTCCATGCCATATCGCATATCATATCAGTCTCAGCAGTCCAGACTGTGGGACATCAAAGAGTCAAAGCAAAGAAAAAGACGAATTGGACGAAATACTGCAACAGCCAGCTGAGACAGCAGAATAGCAATGCTTGAGCAATGCAATCAGTAGTGCAGAATGCACCACGTAGAGGAAGAAAAGAAAGACATCAATCAGAAAGTGCTCCAGTTCCAATCGCGAGGAACGCTGGCCGCAATTTCAGCTGTTTGACCAAGATTCGCTTTGAGAGTGGCACCATTGATTTCTTCACTGGAGGACAGATCTTCAGTATGTTCAGTCTCGCCTTCGCCATTCTTGTTGATCGAGTCTTGAATCTTGCTTAGACGATTTGTGCGTGTCTCTTCCCAGCGTTGGTAGGCACTCCAGCATAAGTCGCAGGCGCGGGAAGAAACGCCCTCCGGGTGGAACCGGGCATCTTGGTCAAGAGGGACCATGTGTGGTGTGTGAGAAGAGCAAAAGACATGGCCGCAATGACGGCAGTGGTGACGGCGCAAGAAGAGACCAAAAGATGAACGGCAGGTTGGAGAATCACAGTTAGGAGAGGCAGAGTCGGCCTGAATATCAGTCAGAAAAGAAGTTTCTTGCAACTATTCAGATGATGTAATGTGTCTTGTGTATAAGAAATGAATGTTGGGAGGGGGAAAAAGCACGCCATCAATGGCGAGCGCGAACACGACATTCTGCACAGCTCATGCGCCATGGATTCTGGGACATCTGGGAAGTATAAGAGGGAGACTAGCTGCTGCATACCTTCCAGTGGTCTCGAGTAGGATGACCTGTTACTTCCCCGAGAGATTCATTCTTCATCCACTCATGCTCAGCAGATTTGCTGATACCGCTTGACTTGCTCTCCATGGTCGAACGACGGCTGATCGGCTCGGCGTCTTCGTTCAGGCTGTCCAGCGATCCATGTACACTCCGTGGAGGAGTAATGGGAGAGGACTTTTGTGGGCGCTCAGTCGGGCGCAGAGCCGCAGGAACATACAGAGGGCCCTTAGGAGGACGCAGCTGGCGAGATTGAAGAGGCAGTTGGTGTAGAGCGGCAGTGGTCAGACGGGGAGAAGTGGGCGAATTATTTGAGGGGGTAGTAGTGGAGGAGTTGGTGGGAGAAGGATGACCATAGACGGAAATTTGGTTGGCAGGCGCAGTAACAACGTGAGTAGCCATGATTAGGGAGAAGAGAGGAGAGTGGTGAAAAGTGGAATGTTTGTGGAGGAGAAGAGGAGAGTAAGTCGTGGAGGAGTAGATATGAGATAAAGAACGAAGTTGAAAGTTAGGCACACGAGCACTTAAGGAGGCGAGCCATGAAGTGGTGATGTCGAGGGGCAAAGAGGCAAACGCAAGCGCGGTGAATGGCCGAGCGAAGTGGAGACGGGACGTTGCGGATCCGTTGTGTTGATCGAGTATTCCGTGTAGTGGAGATGGATGAATATCAGAATACAAGACAGTGAATGTACTCTGTGTATGTGTATAGTAAATAGTTGTGTACTCCGTAGTGGAAGAAAGTGGAGAGTGGAGGAAGAGGGGGAAGAAGAAGAAGAGTGAAGATATTATGAAGGGGAGGAGAGAGAGTAGAAGTAAAGAAGGGGGAATTTACAGAGTACAGGAAAGTACTTTTGGACTCACCGATGTTTTGCTGACCGCCATTGCTTGGTTGAGGTTACATGCTACTAGTAAGTACATATAGTACATAGGGGTTATTGAGGATTGCATAGTTTAGTAGTATGTTTCATAGATTATTTACAGAGTTGACTATAATACAAAGAGAAGACTGTATACTTGAGTGTGAAGAGTGAATACTGTACGGAGTACTATGCACATATTCATCTCCACGGAGATTGTATGGAGTTGACCCACAGCCGCATCCGGCATGATCCAGTACACTCCTACATACAGAGTATACTAGTATACAACTATATGATACTACATCCATATACTAGAGTGTCCATCTCTATGTACACGATTTCCAAGACTGCAAGTGAGCTCACTCTCCATCTGTATCCTCTATAATCCGTAGAATGTACTACATACATAGTACATAACTGCTACTCTGCATCCGAAGTGTTTGTGTGGGAGTTTGTAAATCCGCGACTCTTTCCAATCCCCACTTTACTGAGTTCACTAGTGCCTGCACAGTCCAATCATAAAACGGTGGCGTTTATCCCTTATCAAAGCCTTCTGATTGGAGGAAATGGAGACTTTCCCACTTTCAATTCCACCGGCTCGGGTTCGCACGGGCCGTGTCCGGCACGAAGGAACCAATCACCGGCCCGAAGTTAGCAAACTCCGGGTGTGCATTCATTCCTCGGAGTTCACCCCAACGAGTCGTGGAGACCCCCAGCGGGGCGTGGAAGGATGCGGATTCCATCTGGAAGGTCGGCCGTTGCCCGAGTTGGAGTAATCTAGGCTGTAAATTAAGTGAGTTCATTTTTGAGTACACTTCTCCGAGTCTACTCCGTATTCAGTTCAGTCTGGAATGCAGTAGGTTGTTTCACCACAGAACTAGTTATACAAAGTTGATTCTATAGTTACTACGGTAATATGTATCTGTACACTACTCAATATGCCCTGTGCACGACACGGCACACCACAGCACACCGCATCTTGATCAATGCACCGTTTGCATCCGGGGATCTGGGGTTCACACATGGCAATGTACATCCCATGTACAGTATTTCGATTTCAGCAAAGTACCTCTCCAACTCCATGCATGTAACTTTCCATTGTCTGATCATGTCGTCATGACTCGAGATAAAATAAGATCGACATTACATCGCCATCTAGACCAGGATACAGAGCAACAAACCTTCTTTGTAACTACAGTATACAGCTAATCAGAAATCAGCGATCAGCAACGACTAGAAACCATGAAGCTTGCAGTCTTCAGCGCCAAAGCTTACGATCGAACCTACTTCGATCATGTCTGCACGCAATATCCCTCCCTCCACATTGACTATCATGCCTTCGCTCTCTCCGAAGAGACCGTCCCACTGGCCCATGACTGCGACGCCGTTTGCGTTTTCGTAAACGATACCCTCGATGAGCCTGTTCTGCGTGCCCTCCACGCCAACGGTGTCCGCGCTATACTTCTCCGGTGCGCAGGCTTCAACCACGTCCATCTGCCCACCGCTGAATCCCTCGGTCTCTTCGTCGCCAACGTCCCCGCTTATTCCCCCGAAGCCGTCGCGGAATTTGCAGTCGCTCTCGTTCAAACCCTCAACCGCAAGACTCATCGTGCTTATAATCGAGTACGTGAGGGTAACTTCAATATTGAAGGCTTATTGGGGTCCACCTTACACGGCAAGACGGTGGGCATCATCGGCGTGGGTCGCATTGGATTAGCCACCGCCCGCATCTTCCACGGCTTCGGTTGTCGTCTACTTGCGCACGACCCTTTCGCTGGAGAGGAGTTCCGTCGATTCGGCACCCTGGTCGATTTAGACACTTTACTTCGTGAAAGCGAGATCGTCAGCCTACACTGTCCCTTGACTGAGGGAACTCGTCACCTCATCAATGCCCGCACGTTGGAGATCATTCGCCCCGGTGCCATGCTGGTCAATACTTCTCGTGGAGGTCTGATCGACAGTCAGGCTATAATCCATGCTCTGAAGACACAGCGGCTCGGAGGTGTCGCCCTAGATGTTTATGAGGCCGAGAGTGACTTGTTTTATGATGATCATTCGGGTGAAATCATCCATGACGATGTCCTCATGCGGTTGATGACTTTCCCCAATGTCTTGGTGTGTGGTCATCAGGGGTTCTTTACTCGCGAGGCTCTGACGGAGATTGCCACAGTGACTCTGGGTAATATTGATGATTTTGCGAATTCCCGCTCATGTCGAAATAGTCTCGTTTCTCAAGGCCATGTCTTTGTGCAAAAGGACACTGCTCCAGTGCGACTGTAAACATCTTTCTTTCCATGTCTTACGGTTACTAACTCATTGTATACGATCGGGATTCCTTGCATGCTCTTAATCTCCATTTAATCATAATATTATATTAAACATTGACGCATTTCATTCTCTGTATAGGGTATAGGGTATTCGCAAACGTATCATTCAGATCAAAATTACTGTCGCAAAGGCCGTTGGCACTGGAACTGCTGTTGAACAGCCAGCCAAGCCCGTGGAATTAATCGGTTGCCATGAACAATCAACGGCATCACTGCAATCAACCACATCCCATAAACAATCCCCACTGCAAACATCAGTCGGATCTGCTCTATGATCGATGCAATAGCCCCGGGTCGTGGTGACTGTGATTGCGACTGTGACTCTTGATCCGTTTGAATCAGCGCATCAGCCATTTGCCACGCAGCACGACGATTAATCTTCTCCCAAGTCGTATCGTCCGCATATTGGCGAGCCGCTACAGAGAGAGCCCCCCGAAGATCGGTATCATTGGCCACACGGCGAGTCAAAGAAGTGAATTGCTCCAGATCATTTGGGGGAACTAGATAACCCGTCTGACCCTGGCGAATGATATCCGAGGGTCCACCTTGATCGCGCGCGATGACAGGTAGTCCACTCGCCATGGCTTCGAGAACAACCAGACCGAATGTCTCCGTGATGGAGCAGTGCAGGAAGATATCCGCCGAGGCATAGGCGCGAGCCAAAGCAGCGCCAGTAAGGAATCCAGTAAACACGACATGACGTCGAATTGGGTCAAACAACCTGTGCACTCGGCCTTCAACAACGGGGTTACGATTCCCGCCCACGATCAACAGTTTAAAAGGGACCTTGTCAGAAGCGAGTCGCATCGCGACCTGCGCGAGGAACTCGAACCCTTTCTCCGGTGCAATGCGGCAAACGCATACAAGAATCACTTCGCCATTCGGCGCAATGCCACGACGAAAAGTATCGTCTCGCCGTGCTGGCATGAATAGACTAGTGTCAACTCCACGGCCCAGTTGAACTAATCTATTATTGGGGGCCCCAGCACCCTCAAGGTAATGTCGAATCGCAGAGCAAGGGTAGAAAATGGTGCGCACTGCACTTGTCCGAAAGAGATACCCTTGCACTGTGGCCAGCAGCCACACCCCGAATCGACCAAGAGGTGATGGTAACATGATCTCGGAATATGCCGAGAGATCGGTCTGGAAGTTGAGCAGGACCGGTGGTGGAGAGCGTAACTGGCGGATCTGCAGGAGCATTTGAAAGCCTAGAGAAGCCGGACTGGCGAGGTAGATCAGATCCGGCTGGAAAGCTTGTCTGTAGACCTGATCCACATGGAAGGGATACACGATGGTCAAATCTGGGTTATAAGGCAAGGCGCAACCTGGTAGACGGCGTTCACCGGGGATTTGGGCTCGATGAGATATGGATTTGGTGGTATCGCCTTTGAAATCGGGGGCAACGAGAATGAGGTCGACTCCATTTTCGCGTAGATACTCGACGAGACTCCGAGTCGTACGACTGACTCCATTGACAGGACCCCAGGATTCAGTGGTTAATAGGATCTTCTTGCCTTGTAGGATACTGGGAAACTGGGATCCATCTCTCTCGGGTGAAAATAACGGCGTAGACTCCATGGCGATTGATATACCACTACACTTGTGTAGTAGTACTGTACCGGTGCATGATGAGAAAGAGGGAGAAATAGAGTCCAGGAGATAACCATAGTATATACTCTATCCCATACCTCCTCAACTCTGCAGTATATCATCTGATAATCTTTTGTCGTTAAAAGTGAAGTTCTGCACAAATTAGGGCGATCATCCGCACGTGCCACGAGCAACCGCTGAGGATTGTCGCTTGGCGGCCAGTCGCAGCGCTGCAGGCACCGCGTGGGAAGTCGAGTGGATTTGAAAGAAGCTTGTTTAATTGGCACGTTGCTGGATGAGGTCAAAGTGTGGTGTAAATCAAAGAGGGGGAGGGAGAATAGTTGACAACTACTAGTGTAGTACAGACTAGTGTAGTATACTAATAATCTCTGCTCTATACCATTCTCTAATCAACCGTGCCCAATCAACAGGTTTAATGAAAATATAGCACTATAATGTCACTCGGGAATAGTATTATACTTCAAGTTATCATTCTGCGCATTCAAGACACCCGTGGTGAGAGACAGATGGCCATTACCACACAATCTTAGTACTCACCCAAGTACCTCTTGCTCAAGTTTATAGCTTGGAATCTTTGGCGACTTTCGATTCAAGGGATATATTCGCCTCTGTCCACCATGGAAAGTTGGGACTGCAGTCTACTCGTGGATCAGACTCAAACTTTGGTTTGCGCTTTTCCAAAAACGAGCCCACACCCTCTTTGTAGTCACGCTGGCCAACCATATGATGGAAAACTCGCGATTCTAGTAGATGTGCTTCCTCCGGAGAACGCGGTCCCTCCCACATCAAAGCTCGGCTCATCGAAGATGCTAGTGGGCTCACATTTTCTGCAATTTCCTCTGCTAATTCTAATGCACGAGACAATACGCCAGTCGCATCCGGAAGAACCTCAGTGAAAAGGTCACCAAAATGCTTGTTTTGAGGAGGGTAGACTGCACCAGTTGTAATAAGATGCATGGCCTTTGAGAACCCTATTAGACGGGGTAGGAAATAGGATGCGCATGATTCGATTGTTAATCCACGCCGAGTGAAAACAAATCCATATTTGCTCCTCTCGTGGCAGATCCTTGGTAATGTGAGATGAGAAAAAGCATCCCTGGGAGAGACACTCCCAATTGAATGAGAACAAAAAGGAAGGACTTACCTGATTGCAGCTGGTAAAGTCATAGTCATCCCAACACCTACTGCAGACCCTTGTAGTGCCACGATGGTAGGTTTATGGCATCGATGCATTGCGAGCGCGACTCGACCACCACTACCCATGCGATGAGCCCTGTCAGTCTTCTCAATACGACCAAGGTTTGCCATGGGAGGATACACACATATCACGGAAGTCGACAGCTCTACCCTCGCCATCTCCAAATCCAATATCAAGATCGGATCCAGCGCAAAACATCTTTCCAGCCCCAGTGAGTACAATAGCTTTGACCCGGGGATCGACATGAAATAGATGGAAGGCCTGAGTAAGGCTCTCCGCCATCTTGGGCGTGAAAGCATTATTTTTCTCTGGTCTATTCAATGTTATGATGATAACTGGCGTGACAGTAGAAGTCCCGATAGGATGGTGTGAGAGTTTGATATGTGTCAACTCGAGGGCCTCGTATGAAAGAGGGAGGTCGATAGTAGAACCCGACATTTCGGTTGGTTTTTTTTCTTCCCTCTTTCTTTCATTCAGATAAGTTGCAAAGAATCATATAATGGCTTCCGTGGAATTGAATTACATTAAAATACAACGTTATGTTGAACCAACGCCGAGTAACTACGCGCCGCGTGGTTAGCCAAGAGAGGAGGAATGGGATGCCTCGGCTATGTCAAGTCGATCATCGCGGATCCGCGGGGAGTTTGAGCGGAGGAAAGATTGACACATGAGCGTGCGAAGTGGAACTGATTTGAAGCTCATAGACTTTGATTGAAGGAGATTCATTCAATCTCCAAGAGCTTGTGTTTGGTGTCAAAATACGAGTCGATTTGTTGAAAATCAGTATTTCTCTACCATCTCAGTCACAGCCGAGGCTTGAAGTAGACCACTTTCAACCAGCGAAATCATCTTGTTTAACTATAATCACTGTGAATCAATATCTATTGCACAAAAGACATAATCTAAACCAATTTGAAAGCGCTAAACAGAATGGGCCAAAGAAAGGATATCCAATTTTAGTAGTCAGCAGTTCGTATCTAACCACTTCGAGGAGTATTCAATGGTAAACAGCTCCCAAATACTAAGTTAGTATTTGGGAGCTGTTTACCTATTTTCATTCACCACTCAAAGTAGAGAGACTGAGGAATGGACTTGAATTTATGGGCTCAAAGAATACATCGAATATAATAATGCCCATATACTGTAATCAATGTTAGTAACTTCTCGGCGAATCAAATGTTTCGTTGAACGAATTGGTCTACAACCTCAAGCATCATAGCAGTTAGATCCCGAACATGTTCATTCCTGCAGTACTCTCATAATAGGATGCCCATCCTATTATGTCCTCAGGCCAGGTGGCCTGAGGACCTTTCTGAAACGCCAATCTCGAACCAAACAATCCTGAACTTGTAGGCAATCTATCTCGAACAAATCCACAGCGCCTTTCCAACACCAGAGAGCCAAGGCTTGGAAATTCGATGACATAGTAAATTGCTTGAAATAGAGCATAAATGTACAGGTCTATTCGTGTGGTAGATGCAAATACTTAGGCATTGAATAAAGTAAAAAAAAAAAAAAAAAATCTAACTGTCTAGGATTGATCAATGCCCACAGTTTGTTCCTGGAATGCCACGCTTTTCGTTACTCCATTTCGACTGGCTACACCCGAGACCAGCAGCCAGCTTGAATAGCCTATTAGCTTGTTAATTTGTAGTAATCTTTATTTTTAGTAAATATCCCAAGGATGAACTTGTTTAATCTACATATATGTAGTTCACGAAATATGAAGCTCAGGGTCTTCGTTGTGCTTGTTTGGTCCAATTTTGAGTCAACACATTTCTAATCCGCACAAATTTCTCAAATATGATATATCTAGTGACGGGTTAGCCCACACTAGTCTCAGACCCTGACCAAATACAAGATTCCATAGATTCTATGACCCATAATTTACCAATTCAAGCCTTCCAAAACGAACCATACGCTAACATGAAACGGACCCTTTTCTTAGATTCTTCACCGTTCAGAAAAGACGTTATCCAAGACCTTGGAATTGTTACTTTTTTTTTCGAGAAAATGAGGCAGCACGTTGATTATATGACAGAAGAATTAAATTCAGTTCCTCGGTTGTTCTAAACTAGGCTGAAGAAGCGCCATTGGGTTGTGTAAATGGCGCGAAGATAGTATTTAAGATGCATTTCCTCCCATTCAATTGAGCCTCCAGGCATATCACACAAGACCCATTCACTCGTTCAAGTCCTACTTTCGGACCAGTCAATCTTTAACTCTGCAATCATGAATCTTCGTCTTCTTCTGGCTCTTGCTACTGCGGTCGTTGCAAGCCCCGTTGCCATTCAAGAGCGACAACGTATGTTCTACATTGAAGACTCTTAACTCGCCTCAGCGACTATTCAAGATACTTCAAACTGAACATTGTCTCTTAGTGCTGAATAGTGGAAACGAGCTTCGTGATGGAGATTGCAAGCCTATCACATTCATTTTTGCCCGTGCTTCCACTGAGCCCGGTCTAATGGTACGTTTTGTTATGCTGTTCCTCCAAAAGGCAATGAAAGTATTGGAAGCTCACTTTGCCAAATAGGGCATTTCTACTGGACCTGCTGTCTGCAATGACCTGAAAATGGCCAAGACTGGCCAGGTTGCCTGTCAAGGTGTCGGCCCAGCATACACTGCGGATCTCCTTTCTAATGCCCTTCCTGGAAACACCTCGCCCGCCGCGATTACTGAGGCCGAAGGCCTCTTTAAGCAAGCCGTGAGCAAGTGTCCTGATACACAAATCGTTGCCGGTGGATATAGGTAGGTTAAAGCCCGCCATATGTTTTCGGAGTATCCTGTCTTCAATTTCCAACAGAAGGCTAATCGCATTAAAAATCTAGTCAAGGAACTGCCGTCATGGATGATTCGATCTCCAAGCTCCCTGATAATATCAAGGAGAAGATTAAGGGTGTTGTACTCTTCGGATATACCCGAAATGCACAAGAGCACGGCCAGATTGCCAACTTCCCCAAGGATAAGACCAAGATCTACTGCGCAATGGGAGATATGGTTTGCGACGGTACTCTGATCGTGGGACCCGCCCATTTCACGTATATCGCCAACACTGGCGATGCGAGCCAGTTCCTGCTCTCTAAGCTGTCTTAAAGGGGATAGCAGTGCTTGGAACTCATCCTCTGAAGATAGAGCCAGCGACGCTTGTATCGAGTCGAGAGGCTCTTGATGTGTCATGCTTAGATGGGACAAGGGGGCCATTTCATTGTTTTGGTTAAGAGTATGCTATGTTTTGATGTGAGAAACCAGTTATGCTAATCTTTGATTTACGTTGATTTTGATATACTATCACCATGATTTATTGACCAACCCGAAAAGTGGTAGATGTCACTACTTGTAGAGTTTCTGCCCAAGTTAGATCTGTCGGTCCTGGGCTTGCTGAAAACAGCTGAAATATAAATTTGAAGTAAATAGACATGAAATTTCAGCTGCCTTGATAAGCTGTACTTTGGATAGCATTCTAGTAGATTTAGCATTTCGTCCGGCATTTCTACTAGTACATAGAGTCCAAGTTGGTCGGTCATTTATACGAGAGCCACAGAAACCTGGAGGCTTGGGATTGTAAGCACAACTCGTGTCCGGAGTTCTTTTACTATGAGGCGTAGCTCAGCCTCAGTTCCACTGCGACTCGCTAGTACAACGAAGTAATTCTTCCAAGAATTACTTTACAGGTTGAACTTTTTCAAGTGTATGGCTTGAAGCTGACATGAGAGCAGAGTAGCCCGTAAGAGCCAAGTACAGTATATTGTTGAATTCTATTCAAAAAAAAAAAAAATCAATAACCTATTATAGTCTAATTCC
>Ga0209673_1001030_pt1 | contig 32992 bp, 33 predicted proteins | sample AraplaCol_mMS_r2_2_FD_184274 | JGI IMG/M metagenome (GOLD analysis project Ga0209673, IMG submission 184274) | Arabidopsis root microbial communities from North Carolina, USA - plate scrape MF_Col_mMS_r2 (SPAdes) (version 3) | ecosystem: Host-associated > Plants > Roots > Endosphere | place... | reverse complement strand
GGTGTGAAATATTGCACATCACCCGCTAGATACCAATGACAATTATTACATGCCAGCAGAGGAGTTAGAATACCTGGAAGACTTTGAATGTAGTGACCGTCACGCATGTGGCCCCCTAGAGACGACATGGAGTGGTGACAACTTGAAAGCAACCTCGAGTTGAACGGCACACCACCAGCGAAACAGAACGCAGACCTTCGCCGGGGGATCAGGCGATTCGACGGGTACAGATGTCGTGCTACGAAGAGCTTACTAATCTCTTAGTAGGCCCTGGGATTACCTCAATCTAGTATGATAAAGGGAATTCGATGGTAAGCCTCGTGGGATTTCGTACTACTAACATTATGCAATTGCAAAGCCACGCACCTGGAGAAATATATATTACCTTATCACGCACAAGACATCACTGTACCCATACTATGGATACACTCATTTTACACCATTCAAGATATGGAGGTTATTTCGTGACAGATACAGGTATAAGATAGAAGTTACAAACAGTAGATTGGACAGAACTCGACAAAGTTGGAAATATGAATCAGGTAAGTTACTTCCCAAAAAGTAAACCGATAAAGTTTTCAGGACTATATTGTCAAAATTTTAGGTAATTCTTTATCTATTGGCAGTTTGGCCGAGTGGTCTAAGGCGATTGACTAGAAATCAATTCTCTTCGGAGGCGGCGGTTCGAATCCGCCAGCTGTCGGTTTTTTTGCTCTTCTCTTTTTCTTTTATTTTTTGTCAAACTGCGTCAGATCAATGGAGGATATTCTTTAAGACGATGAAGGTGAGCTGAGTGCTGCGAGGAAGAAAGAGATTATCGCGGTCATGTGATTATTGGGTCATAAAGGTATACTCTATATAACTTGGTAGGAGTTATTATTATCTCTATGTTTTTAATAATACACAGTTGATTCTACCAGGTTAAATACTGCTGAATCTCGTACTGGCTCTGTCGATATATCGGCTATTGACTTGTCACAGATCATCATCCAAAAAAAGAAGAAAATAAAGGTGGAGGGGAACAACGACACTCAAAGCGCCGTAAAGAGCAAAAAACGACAGCTGGCGGATTCGAACCGCCGCCTCCGAAGAGAATTGATTTCTAGTCAATCGCCTTAGACCACTCGGCCAAACTGCCAATAGATGGTTATTTCATCCATTAGTGTGCTATACAAGTCTAAAGATTTCATTAGCATCGGATACGGTATGCCGAGACCAGTCGCGTCTCCGGCGCCGTCGCAGTCTATGTAAAGACCCAAGAAAATAACTTGATACTTCATCTCGTTTACAATGAGATCTCTCTCCGCATCGTGCAGAAATGCCCGGAATTAATTTTTTCCCCTTCCAATGAAGTCGTCCATCTGTAGCGAGACTTCTTCAAAGGGATAATGTGGGTCCGCCGATTAAAAATAGCCGGCAACAAACTTGAATCTTGGCAACACTGCGAAAGAAGTGGTCAACAACCGTTCTTTGGTCAATCCTTACCTTTCTTAAAGTTGTAGCGACGATAAGCCGAAAGGTTACATGGGATTCTCTGTGTAGGCTCGCCAAGAGATTATAATCCACTGCCGGAGGCCAATAGAAAGTGCCTTAAAATTACACACTCACACCCGGCAACCCGAGACAAATATTGTAGATGACGAGTACCAATTTGAAGTAGGGCTGAGCTTAGACGGACCACATGGTAACTATTATTACTGACTGAGCCACCGCTAGGTCCAGCTTTTAATGCTTCTCTTGTTCATCTCTTTATAGATCTTTGACGGTGGCTGTGCCTACAATGCAATTGCAACTTGTATACTTGCCGGAACCATGCAGATACTTAGATATCCATCGATTCCTACCCTTTTATCGCTAAAAGTCATGAATGACTCTCTGGATCTATATCATTCGATATGAACAGACCAACAAAAGCCACCGATTCTACTCTTGTGGTGGTATGTGACCCCTTCCGCTTCCAGCGAACATACTAACATAATCTTTCTCGCAGTGTGATTTGTGTCATGCCCGAAAGGTATCACCAAACCCTGGCTCCTTTCATTTGAGAGCATGGCTGAACTATTTAGGTGCGGTGCGACAGAAAGAGTCCATGCGGAAATTGCCAAGATGCAAATGCACCATGCACTCGTTCGAGAGGCAAAAGGCATGCTAAGAAGAACATGTATCGCTCAAATTCGCAAGAGGCTCGGACACGGAATCCACTGGAATCGATTCTTGACGAGACTTCAGCCGACGCTAGTACCGGTAGCTCTTTGCAAGACAGACAACAAGAACGGACAAATCATTCGGACATGACCCACCTTCGAATACCCAAGGAGCACACTGGAACTTCCGAAGAGCCTTTGCGAATTACTTCGAACATTGTACTGCGTGATGCACAGGCGGTTATCTCGCTCGAGCTTAAGAATTTCAATGAGCTTCAAGGGCGTAGGCGTCAAATATTAGAGTCTGCGCTACAGGCTACCTCTCATCTGTCAGAAAATAGCACGCATGGAAGCTCGCCGCAGTATTCATTTGATGATACTATGAGCGAGGGAAATTTTGAGATTCCCTCTGTCGAGCTTTTGACTTGGATGCTACAAGGTAAACCATGAAAATCCCATCCAATACCATGTTGAAAACCTTGAAAGTGCAACGCCTAAAGGACTAAACTGGATTTTAATAGACATCAAAGGAGACAGATTTGGGCCATTTGTGAGAGACTATTTTCGTCATATATCGGAGTCATCAATCAGGGAAATGGGCCTTTCGCTGCTTTACACAAAGGATCTCCCCGAATCTGAGTCCTCAATTTACACGGTTTGCGTGAATGCCATGGCTTGCAAGTTCCTAACCTGCGTGATAAACATGGACGTCAATACTGATATTGGCCATGAGCTTGGTCATGAGCTTCAGCGCAATGTATTGCAATATCGAACAACGGCCAAATCAGCACTTCAAAAGATCCCTCTTGTCACAGCACCATCACTTAGGCTCTTACAGGCAATTCTCTCGGGGGTGAGTTCCCATCAAAAAGCTATCGAGTATTACCGGTACTAACTAGCGGGAAGATCTTTCTCCACCAGGGAATTGGCGATATCAATCTTTGTTGCGATCTTACCAAGGCTGCCTGCCGGGTTTGCGTTGATCTTGGTCTTCATTCAACCCTCAGGTCAGGTGGTTATCTTACCGAAGAAGAGTACTACTGTTTTGCTTGGTGTTTCATGTTAAACAAGAGCTATGCATTCAAATTGGGAAACTGTAAATCTCCATTTGACTTTGATTTTGGCTCGGGTTGCTTTGAGGTATCAAATAACCATCCAATGTCAGAGAACCTTCTTGTGAATCTCGAACTCGCCAAAGTACAAGCTGTAATGTTGCCTTATTTGGACAATCGCTGGTTGGTAACTGGTGCAGGCGGACTTGATTTTACTGGAACTGGAGAACAGCTTTTAATAAAGATGGACCAAATACAAAAGAGACTCGAGTTGGTAAAGATTCTACCCAGAAATAAAATTTCCACGGATTTATCTCAGTTTTCTAACCAATGCGGCAGATAACAAACTCTTCGGCAGTTTGGAAGGGTCTTGATGCCCAGTCCGAAGTCTCGGCTCTCCAATTTGGCTACCATTCCATCTCAACGACCATTTTCCATCTTCTACAGAGGTCTCAAGCTCGACCTCTTGGAGTACATGATTCATATCTTCACTCAGCCCGCCAAGGACTGTCATCTCTGATGTCAATGAGTCTCGCCGCCGAGAGAAAAAGTGCTGTAGCGTTTTTCCATTGGTTAGTGTCCTCAATAGATATGACGATCCATAAAACTCACTATATTTCTAGGACCTTGCTATTCTACCCTATTTCTGCCTACTTTGTCCTTTTTTGCAATGTTGTTGCAACATCAGATCATGGAGACTTCAATCTTCTAAAGGCTACGGCTGATTGCCTGGCTTGGGGTGAAGCAAGAAGTCATCCTATCGCACAGATTCGATTAGTGCTTCAACATTTCGTCAAGCTCTCTCAAGAGGTATTTGGTAACGAAACCAGCGGGCAGATGAGACTTGACGAGCTTGAGACACGGTCTCAGGCGCAAAATTCACAGTCAGGGGAATTTGGCCTGACTATAAATCCACTCTTGTCAGACTGGAGAGGCAATGGGGATGTCATGTCATCTTCTTCAAATGGGGTTCCTACTTTTTCCGAGGCTTCTATGCTATCTTTAGAGGCCATAAATCTGCCTATTTTTGATAGTTTCCCCTTTTTTGAGGACGACACCTGTTTATAGAAAGCCATCTTTAATATTTTAATAGTTTCTCTTGTTTATTTCGGAATTATCATTGTACTAATAAATCCAGTGGTTCAAAATTCATAATTATCTCAATATGTTCTGTATAGAAAGTAATGGCAATTCTGCAATATAGTTTTATTTGGTCAGGTGCAACAGCCAAAATTTGAGCCATTCCGTGTTTTCATTTTGAACCCGAGTAAGCCAAGTCTAAGCAGATGACTTTTGGTATTATCTTGGCAACATGGCCAGACCAGCTGGTGTAGACCTTTTTTGAAATTATGATTCGTCCTTGTTCTTCTGTGAAGAATGTCTCGGGCGTTTCAAGGGTCACCGTAAAGAAAGGTCTCATCTGATAGATCAAGAGAAAATGTGTTGGCTAGGGGCAGATCAAACATAGGGAAGACATCGTTCTCGCTAGTTTGATACAGGTGGTAGATATCTGATGTAAATTGTCCAGATGTGTTACCAGAGCTGGACGCAACGAGTGAGCTGAAACTAGCACGATTTCTCAGGGACTCTCTTGGAGGGCAAGGGTAATTATCCACTGCAACTGCCGTGCCACTGCCCACATTGGCAAAGTGGGATTGTGAAAGGGCTATGAAATCCCTGCAGAGTCGCTGTAGGACTGTGATTGGATGACTGAATGATACATTCGGCATCAGGACAGTTGCCAAAGTTTTCAGTAGATTCAAGTCTCCATAGTGTGAACTTGTGATGGAATTGCAAAAAAGCACAAACCAGGCAGTCAAGGGGTAATACATCAGAGTCCTAATTTAGAAGAATAAGGTAAGTAATTGATCAGCCAATGCCGATGAATCGAGAAGATAGAACAGGTAAAATGTAGAATGGCGAGAACTTACCAGTGTAGGAAGGCTACGGCGTTATTCTTTTCACTGATAAGACAAATTCCGACTAAGGAAGACAACTCTTGTCGAGCAGACAATAGAAGTGATTCTCCAAAGTCTGATTCCTTCTCCGGTGAATGCTCAGACAGATAAAGAACAGTAGTCCGGATTGAATTATGGGCAAATTGGAGCGCAGCAATTTCGTTGGTATGGTCGAGTCCTTCCCAGACCTCAGGTGACGCAGATGCTATCTTGATAAATTCAATTAGCTCCGAAAGACTTTTGAAGGATAGAAGTAAATGAAAGGGGCAAATTCATCGAAAGAATTTTGGATGACGAACCTGTTGAATTTGCTGCCGTACGTCTTCCATCTTCGCCAGCAGCTGCTCAGTTGATTGACGCAAGTCCCGATGGCCTGGTCGGGATCTCGGCGACTTCAACAAAGAGATCGTTGTATCTTGCACTTGAGACATCATTATGTAGATTGTGAGTAGCCCCGATGTAGTACCTCTGAAATGGTGATCGATAATGCCCGGCTCGGGATCAAAGAAACGATGTGAGGATTCAAATTTCCATGCATAATTTTGATCCAACATATAACACCATAGCACGCAGAATGATTCTTCTTCAGTTGATGAATTAATTCCTTCAGTACAGTTTTGATGATATCCCAGGTCGGTGGCAACACGACACGCAGTACGAGTCAAGTTATAGGCAGTCCGGGCGTTACCGGATCCTTGATGTATGAATATCTATTTGCATGTTAGATTTGACATCAAGTATACTAGTCGGACGGGTAAACAGCCGGAAAGGAGATAACTTACACCGCATAGCAGAGCCTGAAGCAGTGCAAGGGAAGGTGTGATCATTAGAGGAATTCGATCGAGTGCCACCAGGGCAGTCTGTTTATACATGAGCAGCCTTTGGTGAAGATGCTCGGTGAGTTCATCATCATGCTCGCCACTAGCGAGGATGGTTTTAAGAAACTTGTGAGCAGCGCCACTCAGACAAACGGTGAATATGTGCTTCTCATCGGCCGATGCTTTATTTGATAGAAGGCTCAGGCCCATGCGCTTCAAGGTCGACTTTGATACATGTTTGAAGTAGTCCCAGACGAATTTCCCCCCTTTGGGACCTCCAATGTCTGTATTCATACCATAGAATGTGAGCTTGTGATTGCTTTTTTATCTCCTCATGTACTAGAAGCGAGGCCTTACCTTGCAACATCCACGCTAAGAACTCCGGTGATGGTGGCTCCAAACGTTCGGTCATATCGCCATTAGAAGATGAATTTGGATTAGACATAGGAACAGCTTGCGCCGCATTAGCCAAGGCTGACTGCAATGCCTGCTGGGCTTCGCGGATCATTTGTTGCTTTAAATTGTCTTGAAAAGCAGGCATGTTGAACCCAGTTATGATCGGCCTCAAGGGCGGATCCCAGATGGTCATCTCATTTTCCATTGTTCTCTCGGGTTGAAAACGGCTAAGAGAAACTTCCAACCTTCCTGTGGGTGTTTCCTCCGAGGAAACATCGTATATCTGGTGACTCTCAATCGACTGTCCGTCAGATGATGGCAGAGCGGGAGAAGTCCCCTCATGATTTGCCACTTGTGATACAGCACTACTCGCAGGAGTTGCATGCTGAGAGCTATTAGTAGTCACTGCTTTATCCCGATCACTCCGAAGTCTTTTTGGTAACCGTCGTCTACTTCGCTGTCTTAGACAGGGAAGACTTTGATCGATGCAATTTCCACATGGAATTCCCCGATCGCAGCGGACCTTAGTGCATGGTCAGTACTTTCAAGTCGTTTATATAGAGTATATCAACGCTGGAGATTTACGATACCTTGCGTTTATGGCAAACATCGCACTGTCATCCACAACACAGAAATAGTCAGTAACTCTGCATCTCAAAAACGGAAATTATGCTTGGGAATATCAATCATACAGGGGGAACAGGATAGGGTGAATGATGCTCGGGGTCCGCGGGCTGCATGATTTACAGACTTCCGAGGGCCTTATTCATTGCACTCCGCGCTGAAAGAAAAGATCCTTATGGTGGTTGAACTGTGTCGTTGAGTCTTGAAAACAAAAAAGCAATTTCAGTATCAGACTAGTATTTCAATTAAAACTTGACGGGACAAAAGCTTCAGAAATGAACAGGCGAAAGTTCACTAGTTAACTAATGAATCACTAATCGCCAAGAAATTACGAGGCCCAAATTTTTCCTATCCCCGAGGCGATGGCTGTTTTTGATATTGGGATTGGTTCGGTGTGCCCGGAGTGGGGGAACCCTGGCCGTAGGTGGAGCCCTAAAAGAACCAAAGAACGATTCAAAGCATGGAACCTAGCCTGAATCAGAGTTGTGGAGACATGATCAGAGTACTTAATACGTACTATGTACATGATCGAGTGGGATTTGATTGGATTAATGAGAGATGAATTTGAATCATTTGAATTAGACAAGGAAAATGACGATGATTCTGTGTGACAGTACAAGACTACGAGATGCTTCAAAAAGGGGTTCTTGGTGTCGTCGACAAGAACACAAAAAGGGAACATATAAACTCCTTGACACTTGAAACAAATACCAAATTGTATGAAATTGCAATCCACCTCTTCTCTTCTGAAGGTTCGGCCGTTTGACTCACTTACGGGCAAAACAACAAGAAACCCCGGTTTTACCAAGAAACCACATTGCTCCCAGGAAGCGGAAGATTGATAAGCCCGATGTCACAAGGAGGATAACTTTGAAATACCACGCCGTTCGGGTGGTAGATGTACTCTGATAACATTGTCAGCATGAACTTTATCGGATATCGATATTGAAGTGATGGTGAAAAGACAAGGAAGAAATGCATGAGCTGACTTACCGTCAAACAGAGATTTCTGACAGAGGCATTATTGATCAAGAGCACCAATAAGGCGTTCGACAGACTCCATAAAAGCACCAGATTTGTGCGGAATGTCTTGTAAGAGTCACTCAAGTCCATTTTCTCTTCCTCGACAGGCTCCTGGAACGGTTTCAATGCACGCCTGACGGTTTTCTCGAATTCACTGTCTATATCCACCTGTGGTTGATCGGCCTCTTCGACAAAATTGGTCGTCGAAGAACCGGGAGCTGAATGCGTTTGTGCTGAAGGGAGTGCAGACACTTGGTCGGATCCTTTTGTACCCCAGGATACATCGTGCCAGTTGCAGAACGCATAAACCATCAACACATTGATCGAGGAAGGCATGCCGAGGAAATAGGCCCACGAGGATGTTATCATGTGCCACGGATCGGCGTAGAGGATACTGGCAACGACATAGATGCCATATGTCGAGACCAATGCAATGAGAACTAGGCCACTGGTTGAGGTGAAGAGGGAAGACATGAATCCACCAAACCCATTCCCAGTCTCGAGGCCCAAACTACCACCCGAGAAGGCCTGTGCGACCAGGTAGAACGAGAGAACCAGAATGTACAACTGTACGATTGCAAAAAACACAAGTGCCAGCAAATAAGCAAATTTCGATCTGTTAGTCAATATTAGTCCACGTCTGTATGGCCACAAATTTCAGGTTAATGTATCGTTTACCCTTTTGGTCGATTTCCTAGAGCGAGTACGTATTGCTGAATCAAGAATGTTATATATAGAACCTTGATCACATTGTTGAAGACTGGAGTCACGTCATTTCCGAAAGGCCAGCCGCGGTTTTTGTTTGTCGTACTTGGAACGCCAACAATGTCCATGATAACTGAAGTTGTTAACCAGTAAGATGCTTTAAAACGTCAGTCATATCCTCTCCTCGGATCCACTGTATACTAAATTTCATACCGAGAGAAAACCAAGTCATGGCCAACTGGATGAGATTGTAGATAAGCTGAACATGCAGCCAAGCTAGTCTCAAAAGGTTATGACCACTTTTGTAAATTCGAGTAAAATGCACTATAGAGTACAGACCAGCTGCAAATGACCCATTCAACCATCTTCGTCTTTGACCGAGGAATTCAGGGGGTGCTAGTTCCTCTGATCAGTATTATGCACCAGGGAAGGGAGAATAGTAGTATACCTTCAGGAACATCAGTCTCGCCTTTCGAAGCCTTCACATAGGTCAAATGCCAGCTGTATCCCGCCTTTGCTACAAGCTCAAAGCAAAGAATCCGGTCTTCAGCAAGGAACATATTCTTTTTGAAGATATTCATGCCCTCAATACCCTTGCGACCCAACCTTGCCGATAGCGTATGATCGCCATGAAAATATTGCTCCAAGGGACGGCCCATAATAGCCCTGTAACGGTAAGCTGAAAAAGCTCCTGGAAGAACGCTGACATAGCCGAAAACACTCTCCAATGGCTTATCAAGAATATTCGAAATCTTGTATTCGAAATTTTGCGCTGCCACGATGGGATTGAGGACCTTTTCCCAACGTTTTCCGAGAAGTGCATGTATCTCTCCGCAAGCACCTCCGAGATTTTTGTCGTTGTAAAAAGCCTCCCATAGAGCAAGTAAAGACTTAGGGCCAGGTTTGGTTCCTGCATCAATGAGGATACAGACTTCTGGGTTCAGAATCCGGCCAAATGCATTAAAAAGCCAGCGATGCGAATTGATTTTCTTGCTGTTTTGTTGTTTCAAGCAGAATATCATTTGAACTGGTGGTAAATTCCGAGCAGATTGGTCGTTCGTAACTGGTCGGACAAGCTCCTGTGATGGCGTAACAGACAGCTGTGTTGTGTATTCAAACTAATATAGTATTAGCAAGTCAGATATCCTACCGGATTCTCACAATGTCAGAATAGGAATTGGTAGAACGAACGATATGAGCCACCGTATCTCTACCATCAACATCTCGCTTCATGATTCCATCCTGATAAATGCCCACAGTAGCCAACACATCTAGTGTCTCTTTGTCACACGGGCCAATTCCATCAAATACAAGGCAGACAACTATCTTTTGCCACGCAGGTCCCCCTTTATTCCAGAATTCAGTCTTTTTCAAATTCACGATATCGCGAATGTTTTGCATGACCCCGTGTAGTGTTCGTGCTGTAAGTACTTTATCCTCATTGTAATAGGTGATCGCTATCAACATCTCCGTATAACGATTGTACATGGCGGCGCGGAGGTTATAGCCATTACTGAGAGTAAATTCATCAGGGTCGCAGGTCGCGGCCGTATCTGAAATGTGTCAGTATATGTAAAATTGGTTACCAACAATAAAACTAACAGCGCAAATGGGTGAATTCTTCCAGCGAACTACCAGAATCGTTCAAGTACCGTGGCTCGACCGCGTTTCGTATCGGGCTGGGGACTGGATAATCCACACTAAGAACTGTACCCTGAATCAAGTTGATTCTACGGGTTGGATACCTCCGAAGCCGACTTGCCCCCCTCTCTTGTCTCTGTTGCCATCCTACTACTGATGTAGTTTCTTGTGTTTCGCCTGAAATCGAAATTGGTCTTCCGGCCTGCACTTGATAAGTTTCCTGCGAACCGTCGACAAACGGATTTGGCTGGCAGTCCTCTGCATATTGCTCGACAAGACTATAGCCTCGTGGAGGTCCTGTCAACGGATTATTCGCTGCTGAGCTGTAAGATGGGGGCTCGTGAAAATCTGAAGATCCGTTCGGCTCATGTACTCGCTGCGAGTTTGCATGTTATTTATTGTTATTCACTCTGGCTTCCTTCTTTCCTTCAAACATGGTAATCCACTCACCAAAAAACGATCGTCCTCATTTGCCGGAGGTGTAGTATTTTGATTCGTCTCCCTTGTACCGGGGTACAGGGAGAGAGGGTAGCTGGGGTTTGGACCTTGATCCATTGCTTTCCCCTGAACGTAATGCTCAATCAGAAAAACAAAACTCCACCTAGAAACAGGCTTCGAAGGATAAAGTCATCAACTGAATACCCAGATGAAAAATAGCAAAATACTATAGAGGTTGAGTGAGATTAGAGGGAGAATGGACTGTGCTTCACAAGTGTTAGGTTGGAGGCTTAGCCGATGCCATCAGTCTGAAACATCGCCTAGCACGGTGGCTTTGAATGATCAGCTTAATCATACTCTCAGAGCATAATCTTCTTTACCGGAATATCATGTAGGCTTCCAGTCCGTATTCTAATCTAATTACTCAATGGTCATTCATGACCGCAAATAAACTGAGACACTTCATTCGCCAGTAAAGGACCCGCTCTTATACCGAGCCAATCGGCCCCGGCCCGTTTAGCTTCATCTGCCGTGGATTTTTTCTAGCAGCTACTGAACGAGGATCGGCAATTTCCCGCACCTGCTGGAAAGTTTCAATAGCTTGATGCTGTATCCATTGTTGAGGTTCAGTTGGTCTCTTCAGTAAAAGCACCCACTTAGTCCGCGCAATTATGGTACAGTGGATCTTTGCAGACTGGCAAGATATCCATGGAAAGATTCAATAATAACAAAAATCAATCTTTGTTCCAATCCTAAACACACTTCATGCTAGTCTTTTAGGGAAAAAAAAGTTTCACGTCCATTCAACAGCCGGTTAAAAATAGTCGTTTCGATGCTGAATGCACAAGTGTACGAAATGCCAAGAGGATATACACCCGGTCACTTTTAGACGTCTGTCTTCTAGAATCCAATAATGGGTCTACTAATAGTTCCTAAGGTCAATAAATGCCTATTTATTCGTTCTGAAAGAATTTTTTCTTCAGATTTGCCAATACTATTTATCGGAGAAGATCAACTTGAACCCCAAGGCTCTGATCAGGATAGAATTTCAACTTCAAGTGATTATTCTGGCGCGCATCACAACCAGATACTTTTCTCAATGTCCTGTATTATTAACCCTTTGTTTCCTACGCCTGCCATGGCACTTCGTCTGAAAAGGGATGTGATCAACACACCATATACGACCGATAGCCCTATTCTTGGCCAAGTCATTCTCGAACCTAGAGCTCCTTTAGACATATCGCAGATCACGATCACATTATCAGGAATGTCCATTTCCAGAAAATCTGGCTCGAAACAAAGCCAATGTTACCAGGTAAGCATCCGAAGTGCCCATTTCCATGGGAAAGATATACTGATACTAAGTCTCTCTCAGTTTCTTCGAAAGCAGCAACAAATACTTCCCCAGTCCAGACAGTTCGATTTCAGCAAATCTAGTTCGAACTCCAAGTCACTGACCATGGGAGCGAAGACGTACATCTTTCCTTTCTCCATAGCGGTATGATATAGCACCTCGTTCATTGGAAATAATCGCAAGTTAATGATCTCTCTTAGTTTCCCGATGGTTCCAAAGATTACCAGACATATCAAGAGGAAGCACCACAGAGAAGAAGCCATAAAAGTTTGGACTTGAAACACTCGCAAGGGAACATATTTTTTCTCAATCAACTTCCACCATCTATGGGTAATTACGCCAGTAATGTCGAAATAATCTACTCGATCGAGGCGAGCGTGACAGTCGGCGGCATCTTCAAACATGTCATTAGGAAATCGCAACAAATCAAATTCTGTCCCGTCGTCAATTTGCAACCACATTTACAACCCCTTATGCGCCGAAAAGAGGTGACTTTTCCAAGTCGTTGCAAAGATGAAGGGAAAGGTTCGGTATCTACAACAGCGGCCTATCATGTCTCCGTCGAGCTTAGTCGCGGTGAAGAAATCGTATTGGGCCAGTCCTTGCTAGTCACTGTGAACATTGCTAAAGTCAATTCTACGAACGAAGATATTGTCCTGAACGACTATCAGGCGATGCTTATTGAAGAGACCGTCAGCCGAGTGGGCGTTAAGCCTCAGGCACAGCGTGTGTTCCGCATTCTGCGGACGGTGAGCAATCTGAATATAGCAACTGGACTGGCTGATAAACCGCTTGGGGCGACAATAAATCTGTCGAGCGATTCATGGGGAGAACACGCTTTACCAGGAACCATTACCCCGACATTCGAGATGCGCAATATAGCCCACAGCCATAGGCTCGAAGTACGATTAGGATTCAAGAGGGGATCGAAGAAGGTAAGGCCTAAATATCGACTCCCTGTCCTGTGACTCCAGAGCACTCCTCTAATTTATATAACTTTTACTAGGCACAGACTCGCATAGTCGAAGTCCAGTTTCCGGTTAAAGTTGTGGCCGCAGCATCTTCTGATTCTTGACCGCAAGTTCATCACCGGTGTGAACTATATTTCGAACGGTATCATAAAGGAAGTTGAGGCGTCTGATGGCAAATTTGTGATTCATAGCATGCAAGGAACCCTTTATTTTGTTGTACAAATGGTGTTTGATTGGTATAAGTCCTGTTTTATTTCGCATCAGCGTCATCTGAATAGCCCAAAGAGATATCTGCTGGTCAGTCCACAATCAATATAATCTAGTTGGCGTATACTTCGTATTCTCAGAGACCTAGATTCCAGTGACTCCATACATTATATCATTTGATTTACGGGAATGAACCTTTCTAGTATATCGAGAAATCCTTTTGCTCGAGCCACCACCCGCGGGTTGATACCAATACCAATGTAAATCGTGTACCTACATGCTTGAACTCTATCAGTATTTGGTCGGTATCCCAAGTACTACAAAGCCCTCTCAAGTAAATACTTTGTCGTTGTCTGCTCCACATTCTCCATTATAGGGTTGTACTAAAAGCTCTGGGTTGTCGGATCCAAGATCTATCTGAGTGCCAAGAAGCTGTCCTTGAGACATGAAAGATGGCCAACAAGTAGTCCTGGCTAAGTTATTGTGGGCTATGTATGAGACTATATGCAAATTAGGAGGCCTATAGACATAGCGTCTGCTAATGAGGACGTATACGCCGTCAAATCTTGAAAATGTTTAGCCGCCTATTTTTAGCCGGCAGCAAGAAGATTTTAGGGCTCCGCGGACTCCCGCTGTGAGTGTACAATCATCGTGCCTAATAGTGCTAGTAAAATTAGGTCGTGATATATGCTCGCGAGAAATGGTGTCGGTATCGGTATTCCACCGAGTCAATTGAAAGGTTTCCTTTGTTGTATTTTGCAAAACTTGCATCTGCATCCATTTGTCAGTCTTTCATTTAATCTCATCATCATTCCTTCATTCTTGTTTTTCCAGACTTTCGTTAATCTAGCAATCGCTTCACAACCAACTATAATTCGTTCATTACCTATATGCTATGATGCATTGGGCTCTTGTTTTTCTTACGGGCCTTCTGGTCCAGTTTACCTGGGGAGCCTCTGAGTTCAAAGCACCCTCTTGCAGTAGCACTAAGCTCTGCCCCAAAGAATATCCTTGCTGCTCTCAAGGAACATGCGGCACTGGAACCTACTGTTTAGGCGGGTGTGATCCGCTTGAATCCTACTCCCTGGAAGCTTGTACGCCTAAGGCGATTGGTCAAAATCGAACCTTTGCCTGGCCAAATCTCGACAAGGCAGCTTCGAATACCAAATATCTGGGGAATGCGTCTGCCTCGGACTGGGAATACTCCGGAAAACCTAAGTTGGAGGATGGCAATATCGTCTTGACCATGCCGAAGAATAGTGTTGGTACCCTACTCTCTAGCACTCATTATATCTGGTACGGCAAGATCGCGGCGGATGTCAAAAGTAGTCGTGGTAAGGGTGTTGTCACGGGGTTTATTTTGATGTCAGATGTCAAAGATGAGATCGACTTCGAATGGGTTGGCTCGGATCTGGAGAACGTGCAGTCGAACTTTTATTTCCAAGGAATTACGAACTGTGAGACGATGCCCCTTGATGCTGGAATACTTTGATCGATTGTATCAAGAAAGAATGCTAATATTACACGATCTATAGATACCAACGGAGATAAGCATGCGATCAAAGGTCCTGATACTTATACCGGCTGGCATCATTACGAAATTGACTGGACACCTGAAGCTATTCGATGGTCGGTGGATGGGAATGTTGTACGGTCACTCACCAAGAAGTCCACTTGGAATGCCACTGGTAAACGATACGAGTACCCCCAGACTCCATCTCGCATGCAGCTATCACTCTGGCCAGCAGGTCGAGCGAGTAACGCCAGGGGTACCATCGATTGGGCTGGAGGAGAAATCGATTGGGATTCTGCAGATATTAAAGATCATGGCTATTACTCGGCATCTTTTGCTAACATCACAATGCATTCTTACGATCCTCCCTCGGGGTCGGGAGATGGACACCGGTCTTATGTTTATGTCAATAAAGATGGACTAGAAAGCTCGGTGCGCATTACAAACAACAACACCGTTCTTCCAGACATGGGCCATACTGGTTTGAACATGGCGTCTGCAAGCCATTCGAAGGGTGCGAGCTCGACGAGTGAAGCTTCATCGGCGACAGGGACATCGCAAAGCGACGAGTTTGTTCAGGATGAGAAGAATGACGCTTCCCGGAGGACTTCTTCCACAGTATATCTTACAATTCTGGGTCTGATCTTCTCTAGCTTTTTATAAACGTTACTGGTTTTTGGAGGGCTTGTGTGGGAGAGATCTTGATATCATTGGAAGCACTACCAACAGCAGAGTTTGATTTTTTCAATCATAGAATAACCTGATGTCCGCAGGTCGTCCTGGCGAACTACGCTCCATACATCTAAGAAATTACATGCCTACAGCTGTTGGTCAGATAACAATCTATACTCTATCATTTTCACACTTTCTTAGTCTATCAGTATTAGCCTCAATAAAATAAGGAGTCTTTGGTATCTGAATACCGACATTAGCAATCTTGTTCATTATATCAACTCAAAATGAACTGAATCTGGTCTTGCCTGATGCCCTGTTTCTAGCTCCCAAGGCTAGTAATGACCCGTCCATATATAAAGAGCTACCTTCTATCATTAAAATATTTTCTCTACTACCTGAGAGTAAATTAAACTAATTGACTTAATTACTTTTGAAATCCCCCGGGTTTTCTTGACTTCCCAGTGACCAGTTGGAATTCTGGGTCAGTCTTTCATCCCCTTGGTTTAATAAATTCCAGGACTGAAATTAAGCATATCATTGTGTTCTCGATAGCCAATTTTCGGTATTAAGTGAATTATTGGCAAGCTTGCGACTATTTTTGTTCGGAGCGGTAGAGTCCAAGTTCTGACCTACTCCATGGGGTGGTTGATCTGTCGATCAGGAACGTCATATAGTACATTCTCTGAAACACCTTAGAGATCATACCAGAGCCCGAACAATATAAATTCTCCCTGATCTGTTCAGCTTGATCTTGAAAAACATCTTCTCAATCCCTCAACTTCCAATCACTCAATCGAGTCTCCCAAGCCGACACTATGCGCTTCACATTCGTCATCCTTGCCATTGCTGGTCTGAGCATGGCTGCCTCGCCGGTTTGAATTCGAACTTCTGATTCTCATCAAGATTGCTTCTAACAAAACTCAGATCCCTGCCGGTGGAACTTGCAAGAAGGATGGTAGCATGGGTAACTGTCAATCTGGACTTTGCGTGGTATGTTGAGAATAGCCCCGGCATCCATAATCTTCGCTATCAGAAACTGATACTTGACTCTAGCAACAAGCCAACGCTGCCACTGGAAAGTGCAAATAGATCATACCTTCGGAGCCTCCTTCAAGCGGAATTACTATCTTTCAGTCCACTCCGTTGTAAATCAATCAATTTGACCTGATCTGTTTATGTTCGCCTGCCATTTTCTTTTAACTAGTATCTTTATCGATACAGAAGCTACCATTACGTAAATTGAGGAGAAGTATTTGGGAGTTATCACTTGAGATTTTTGGCAAGAATATACTGATTTGATGCAAAGAATAACAGAGTAGTCGGGGATATCTTTCCTAGAAATGCTTCAGGTAATTCAAACTTCCAAAGATACTTCTTGATTGACTTGATTGCCCTCCATCACAAGTTTGCACTGAACACCTTTGGTCCTAGATTACGTGCCTTGATCATTGCACTAAGCTTCGAGGCCATAGCTGCAATCGGAGCAGTAGGGTGCCCACTGATCTGTTCTGGGAACACACTTGCATCCATCACTCGTAGACCATTGACACCATGGACCTTGCATTCGACGTCTACAACGCTCGAGTCGGGAGAAGAGCCCATACGAGCCGAGCCGACGGGGTGGTACAATGTGAAGGCCTTTTCATCCATGAATCGTAGAAGTTGCTCGTCGGTGATTTTGTCATAGTTGCTACTCGAGTAGGGCCACCAGTATGAGCTCGGATCATCGTTAACAGGGACCGTCTCGAAGAACCGTTTGAATGCTGGGCTGTTCAGGATTTGAAGGCATACACGAATGCCTACGAGGAGAACATTTCGGTCATTGCTGGCTTGATCGCTCAGATATTTCGGGTCAATGATTGCTAGAAAGAATCAAAACAAGGTTAGCTCTTTTCACTCCTGGGTCTGGAATCAAAAATGCGCGAAATTGGGGAATTGGCTTACGTGGATCGAACGCATCTCTACTCTTCAAGGTAACTGTGCCGTGACTTTGTGGGCGAAGACCAATGGGAACAATACTGAAAAGATTATTTCCTTCGAGTGGTTTCTCCTCACCATGGTGAATGAATGAAATTGGAGCACCGATGATTTCAAGATCCGGTGCGTTATCGCCGGATGTGTTGGAGATAGGTTTATTGACAGTCTGAGAGAAGTTGTAGTCGGTAGTTCGGATAAATGCTGCCGCTTCACCAACATTGCTGGTCAATGGACCGCCACCCGTGAGAAACCAACGTGCCAGTGCGGGTAGAGCCTTGAGATCGTTGTCTAGATAATCAAGGGTGTAGCCTTTCTTAACTTTGGCTATTATGGGGGTCGTGCAGAGATGGTCCTTCATGTTCCGACCGACTGCATTATTTTCCTTAATGACAGGGATTCCATGAGACCTCAGTTCGTCGGCTGGTCCAATTCCACTAAGTAACAAAGTTTGTGGAGTGTTGACCGCTCCTCCAGAGAGGATAACTTCCTGTCGAGCGTGAACCTGAAAGCGCTCACCACCCTGGGAAGTTTGAAACTCCACACCGATCGCTCTGGGGGTTTTGTCTGTGATCTGATCGAATAAAATGCGAGTGGCACGAGCATGGCATGCGACATGAAGGTTTGGTCGAGCCAGAACTTGCGGTGTTAGAAAGGCAGTGGCCATTGATGAACGCTGGCCCTTCTGGTCGATAAAAGTCTGGAATCGGGTCACACCCATAGTACCTTGGTGAGTATTTATATCCGGAGTAGCTGGTATATTGGCGTCTTCACAGGCTGGCAAAAAACCATGTTCAACGATTTCAGAAAGCCACGAGTAGCCTGTCTGCCATTGCCCAGAGACACCGCGATGTTGAGGGTCGATGGCTGGGCGTCCAGGATTCACGGTAAACCGCTCCATGTCGCGGAAATAGGGAGCCAGGTCGCTATAGCTCCATCCTGAGCAGCCATGAGCCGAGGCCCATTCGTCGAAGTCTGATTTCGCGCAGTGGTGATACATCATTGCATTCATTGAAGTCGAGCCTCCGAGGATCTTTCCACGGGGCCAATAGAGCTGTCTGTTGGCGAGCTCCGGTTGTTCGACTGTGTAGTAATCCCAGTCATGAGGTGAGTGAAACAATTTTGAGAATAGAATCGGGACTTTTGATTCGAAAACTTTGGTATTGTCACCACCAGCTTCAAGGACCAAAACTGAAACATTCTTGTCTTCGGAGAGTTTGCTGGCCAAGACACAGCCTGCAGCACCAGCACCAATGATCACTTTATGCCGTTAGCTAAGAAAAACGAGAAAAAGCAAACATGCCGCAGGTTTCCATGCATACCATAATCATAGCTTACGAGGGTCCGTTCAGCTGCTGCATAGGTTACAGGAGGACCTGTCCGCAGTTGTGGCGTTGCATACCGCAGCGGATTCGTGAGGGGGTTGCGGCCCATAGTATAATGGCGTACCGAGTACTATATACACGAATATAGAGGTAGAAGGAAAAATCGCAAATTGAATTCGGAGGGGGCAAAACAAAGTGAAGTGCATGGTCTGACTCGAATTTATACGAATCTGACAGTTTCCCCGCTCCCCTAGGCCTCCCGAAATGCGGGGAAGTTCGGCTCGGCCTCAACACAATCTCAATTTTTGAGGACGCTCAAAGTTTGACGAATGATTTTCACATGGTCGTGCTAATCGGTCTGTTGATGCGATTGGATCAAATGAAATGATAGAGTTATTGATGGAACCGCGGAGCCGCGGAATTAAAGCCAAGTGCGATCTCTTGTTTGCGTGAGCCGATCATCCATCAACAGAAATATGCAGTAGCAAATATTTTCAATGTTAGTGGGATGAATCTGCAAGCACTAGTAGCTATTAATACTCAATTTAAATTAGTGTTATACTGTAGCAGGATTCTAAGCATTGTCGGTGAGATGAAATGGTAGCCTAAAGCGTGGCTACCCACATCTTCAACCATCAACCCATATTGCACACCGTGGATTCTTCCTACGTGCCCGAAGACTGGAACTCGGAGTCGATATCATAGTATATCTTCAAATATCCTCGGAATGTGCCAAAACATCGGGCGCTAAATGATGATCCATCCGTAAACATGCAGAGTTGGGAAAGCGGTGAGAATTCTTCACAAGCACATAACAATTCACTTTCATATTGCGTAGTTTTCTGCCAATTTCCATACAAAAGGCAGTTTGGCCGAGTGGTCTAAGGCGATTGACTAGAAATCAATTCTCTTCGGAGGCGGCGGTTCGAATCCGCCAGCTGTCGATTTTTTGCTCTTGATAGATCATATGTACTAGATAGAATATCATCACTTGCCATTGATTTTTTTTGGTATGGAGATATAGGTATGGTGGTACAGTCCCAAAATGGATGCTTTTGTTCCATCCCTGCATCCAACTTGTAGAAATAAACTTGGGCCGACTACAATCTCTTAGAAATGTTTTACTATCTCAAATTCGCCTAGAGATCGAGATACAAAAGACAAGAAAGTGCCTGGAGCATTACAGAAATGAAGGTATACAGGCAGTGGACGAGATTGAGTTTTTACAAATAAAGTTTGCATGACTGTTCACATACATGGTACTACTGCGTACACGATTGTCGATGCCAAACATATAGGCACAAACTATGGAGATGGAGATTTTGCAAGCAGTAATTAGATTGAAATCTGCCAAATTCGACAAAAAAATCGACAGCTGGCGGATTCGAACCGCCGCCTCCGAAGAGAATTGATTTCTAGTCAATCGCCTTAGACCACTCGGCCAAACTGCCAGTCGATAGAAATTACTAAGCCGTGTAAAGCTTCATATCTCAGAACAAATGTTATTCATCGTGTACTACTGCTGTAACTTTCTCATGGCTATCCCACGAAGGTTCCAATGTTATTCGAATGTATCCTTAGACAATATGTGACAATCATTCGATTCCCCGAAACTCATGGGCCTTGAAATGATATCTCGGAGTTTTGGACTTCAATCCCTGGTTCTGTATGGTTACCTACCATATAGGTATATCTATATATTTCATCCGAAAGTTCGGCTAATCTCTGCTGACTTTCCTCAAACTCACCACCGAGTTGGACCACTTAGATAGCAGAAGTTGGTATACCAAGTCATATAAACAGAGGCCTGGAAGCACATTTTCACGACCAGGTGCTAACTTAAAAAACCCGCAGTAATCATTCATGGAAAGAAATTCAAGTCGCGGTGGGGCATTCCTAGATCGACCGTAGTTCTCCGATCACTTCACAGCTCTTCCATATGAAGCTATTATAAGGATCACTGGCGCCTTTTTAAAGATAGCAATGAGCGTAGAGTAGACTTTACCTCAATAGGATTTACTATAGAGACTGGCCACAATGATCATGTATTGTACGCTGGTTCGGTAATACGCAAAACCCAACGAAGAATTCTCGTGTTTCAAGCGGGGATGGAGGGGCTGACAAGAAGATTATTTGCCAAACATTCCATTGATCTTCCAGAAATAGCCTATAAGAATGAAGCATACTTGTTCACCCGCGTTGCCCTGCCGAAGAATTGAAAATGGGAGCCTCACTCTGCGTGGGGCTAAACGTAATCAAGTTAGGGTTGACGCCGATCCTGAATTAATTATAGAACAGCGTCAGCGTCGTCCACGAGGCCTTCATTCATTCCTTTTGAATGAAGTCGGATGACGATGAACTGTTCTTTGTTAGAGTCCAGTATTCAAATTTTACGGAATCCAATATTAATATTGCCCATTCATTGTTTTTTTTTCCATCATACACCGCTACCATTCCGCTCGATCAACCGGTGGCCTTAGCCTTGTTTGTACTTCAAATCCACTTCATAAATCTTAGCTCGAAGTATTCGTAGTCTCGAGGCAGTGCTTAAGGGAAGATCCCCACTGAGGAGCCGCACAACGGCCGTATTCTACGCCACTTGACAGTCTGCATTATTAGTTTATATGGGATTTTAGTCCTTCTCATTCGCCTCCAACTGGATCTCACAGCATTTTGGCAAATACCACGGCATACCTCGAACGAGGAAAAAGTACTAGTAGCGAACAAAGCGCTCATCATACATAGTTCATGTCCATTCGAAGAGCACCGTTTCGGCCCCCAGTTCTTTGTGTTGCACTGGCCTTTATCCCCAGATCAGCCTGTCTTATCTCTTAAAAACTGGTCGACCCCCGGAACCCCGAAGATTCCTCCCATTTGCCCGCTATCGTGGACGTCATGGATGATATAGTCCAGATTGTTGAGCGTGGAGATGCTGCTATGGCTCGCGGGTTTTTTCCTCTACCAGACGGTGATTTGGAAAACACATACCAAAATGCCCAGGCTCAGACAGCGGCAGAGGGAGCTGCAGAAATAGGAGGCCCGAATGATCAGGTTAATGGCCAAACCAGTATAACCAAGCCAGTGCCAAATGCAGCCCAGACGAGTCAAACCGGTACAGAATCTCCTGCAACAGTGGCACAAATAACAACATTAAGTGAGCAGTCTCCATCTGTTACGCATGCACCTTATGAGATATCGAGTAGCGACACACAACTTGCCAGCACCTCAGAACAGCCGCTCACATCTATATCTTCTCCAGAGCCATCGGCGGAAACGAGCACTCATATTTCAATAACAACATCTTCGAGCACAAGTTCAACTTCTTCATCTTCATCTTCGACGACATCAACGTCAACGTCATCATCAATGTCAACATCAGAAACAGGCACAGCCCAAAGTACTGCCACAGAATCGTCAGACAATACAGACACCGGAGCTTCAAACAGTCTAAGCTCCACAAAAACAAAACTAGCCATCGCTCTTCCAATTTCCATTGTAGGCCTACTCGTCATCGGAGCATTAATATTCTTCTTCCTTCGACGTCGCAAACGCCGCAATACACCCCCAACATACGATATCGCAACAGGTCAACAGAGAGGAATATCGACATCGGAATTAATGGCCGTTCAAAAGGTCGAAAATACCAACCCGGGAATGTCGAGTATATCTCATCTTCCCGGTTCCGCAACCAATATATCCAACCGAGGCCTTGATCCTGATCCGAGCTCGATAAGGTCTGGTGTTAATGACTGGCATACGGAACTTGGTCTTGCTATTGTTCTCCCGATGGATCAAAGACGGAGTGCTTCGCAGCAGGATTTGCCTCGATTCAGTGGGACAGTGTCTAGGACTTCGACGCCGAGGATGCCGTTTGAAAGTCGGAATGGGGAGGATGATGATGATGATATCTCGATTGTGTCTCGTCGGAATCGTGAGCGTGATTTTGATGATATGTCTTCTGTTTCTTCTTTCGAGGATAATGGGGATGAGCATCGTGGAAGTGGGAATGGCAATGGCAATGGCCATGGGAACTTGCGATGAATGGGTTTATACGTCTATACTAGTACGATTGGCAGTAGTTAGTATATTTTCTCTTATTTCTTCGGTTTATTGAGCATGGTGTTAGGTGGGTCTTTGGAATGATGCGATGATGTACAGAATAATACATATTGATGACTTTTTCACTCGTTGTTGTAACACTTCAGTATATAATGATATTCTAGTCGAGAAACCATTTCCCTGGACTCAGTCACGCAGGGATATCGGGTGAACGAGACCCTCCTATATACATCAGATAATTTTCATTGACGATGGAAGAGATCCAGAATCTATCGACCACCCCCAAAGTCAGGCTTGTACTCCTGCATCTTGCCCTTGGTCAATTCACGAAGAGCCATAGTGGCGTACTGGCTAGAGCCCAGCTGGAACTTCAGGACAATCGCCAGCTTGTCACCTTGGAGCTCGGGGGCCTTTTCATCGGTAGGGCCTCCCCGCAGCTTCTCCAGGTCTGTTTGTACGAACTGTTCATTGTCTTCGGAATATAGTCTCACATCAACTGAGTAGTCGGCGCCCATACGGCTGAAGACCTTGCGATAACCACCTGGTAGACTGGCATCCTTCCACTTGCGACGCATGTTGGAGGGGTCAAGACCACCACCCTTCTCGCTTCCCATGAACTCACGGTAGAAATCCTTCATCTGGTTGGGTGGATAGATCACATCGAATCCAGGCTGAGGAAGTACGACATCAAAGATGCTATACTTTCCACTTGCAGCCTCCTCGGCTGTCAAGGCCCGAGCCCGTTCGAACATGTCCTCGGCGGCCGCGGCGCTATTCTCACCCTCGGGTCTAATGATAATCTCACCATCCGCATCAATATCGCCAGCAGGTTCTGAGGTTGCGGTATCCTTCTCACGGTGCTCCTGAACAATAACCAGATCGCCCTCGACGACCTTGTCGCCGTATAGGCGCCAACGCTGGCTGGCCGCGTGGTTCCATACCAGAGACTGGTAGGCGTGGACGTACATCAAGCGAAGGTTGCGCGGGATTGCCTGCAACGCTCCAAGGAAGTCTTTTCTTGACTTTCCAAGGTGACGGATGATGTTGGCCTCAGCCGAGAACTTTCTCGGAAGCTTAGCCAGAGATTCGCTGATGTTCCCAGTAGTCTGGAAGAGATGGATGGCCTCGGCGCGCGCCTTGTCATCCGTGCTAATCGGGGCTGTTGAAGAGGTGCCTTCTTGGGCCGCTGCGAGAACGTGCGGGGCGTAGTATAAGATAGCATCCACGGCTCCCTGGAAATCGTCCTGCAAGATCTTCACACCAACGGTGTCCGTGCGGGTGGTAAATGAACCGAAGCGCTGGAGGCCGTAGTAGTTGAAGTATCCTCGCTCACGAAGGTTCTTGAGAGACTTTCTGACCAATTCAGTAGCCTTGGCAACAGCAGCCTGGGGGTCTTTCAGATCGATACCGGGAATCTCAGATTCACGGAGAGTAATGACGAACTCATTCCCGCCCAGGTCACCCAGCTCCAGGCCATGTTTCAGATGCTCAAAGTCACCCAGCATAGCATTTCTAAGCGTCCTGTTGATATTGACCATACGGTCTGCCTGGACACGGAGAACACATGCACGCTGAGCAGTCACACCTCGTCGGTCCTTGGTGCCAGCGAATTGGAAAATTTTGGCGTTGACCTTCATGGTGCGCGCGATGAATGAGATAACCTCCATAGTATCCTTATTCTCCTTATAAAGAGTGAAGTGCAAGTATGGGCCACCAAGCTCATCCCAGCTCATCCTTCCGCCGTTCGCAGCGCGGCCACCGCGGCCTCGACCATCGGGCTTGCGTTTGAAGCGATTCGGGGCTGGCGAGATGTCGAGGTTGCCCTCACCGTCGGTGGTGGACTCGAGCTGCGATTTGAAGATGCGGCGAAGAGCTTGGTGAATCTTGGTTCGTAGGTCTCTGTCAGAGACAGCGACAGTAACTTTTCCAAACTCCGATGGCCTTGCCTTCGGCGATGACATGGCCTGTTTGTGCATGTCAATGGTTTCAGCAGCCTTGTCGGCGCCGAGGTATTCGGCGAGTAGCGTGTTGTCTTCATCAGACACGGTGAAATCAGCTGGGGCCTCCTCCTTGGCGGGCTCTTCTGGCTCTTGCGTCTGCTCTGGGGTCTGGTTGGTTGTGTAATTCGGCGCAGTCGTAGATCGGAGGTGCAGGACTTCGCCGGAGGGTAGGATCTCGTTGACCATGAAGTCGGTATACCTGCAAGGGTTGTCAGCAGAGATTCCAAATTGATCAAACCAGCTTCAATTACTTACCTCTTCTTCAAAATACCGGAGAAACCTTCATTTTCTGGGGTCACGAACTCAGTGATACCGACTTCGAGTTCCTTCGACGTCTGAGCATTCTCAGCCGGGAGGCTGACCTCAGGCAGCGCATCCACTGCAACATCAGTCGCATCGACTGCTTCGGTCTTCTGCCGCTTTCGCGGAGACTCAATGAGTTCAGGGTGCTCCATTTTGCGCGGGGGTTGGAGTTGAGAAGATCCGACGATTGCGAAGAGCTAAGAAGTTTCACGCATTGGGGATAGCGCGGGGCTAGCCCTAATTTCCCCATTGGGAAAACATTCACGCCAACTTGTTCTCCAACGACGAACTCATCTCAAGAAAGATCGTCTGTTTTCCTTTGAAGATGTTCAATCCTTTCAGACGACAGGCTGGAGCCGCCTGGCAGAGAATTGGACTCTCTTCCGAATTACCGGATCTGGGAGACAACGAGGGGTATAGAATTGCGCCACGATGCAAGGCCTTCAACGTCCCGAAAGAGGGCGGCTCTTCCGAACCGGTCGAAGACATTGATATGCCGGGTGATATGAAAGATCAAGTTCTTGTTTTCAAGTACAAGGGAAAGGTCCACGCTGTTGATCATGTAAGTGACAGTGTCAGGCCCTTCCGCAGATACAATGGCTGACCAGAACTGATATAGCAATGTCCTCACTCGGCATTTCCGCTCTCTCAGGGTAATCTATTTGACATTGAAGATTTTGGAATTGCCCTGTCTACCGGGATAATGTGTCCTAAGCATGACTGGTCGTTCGATATCATCACTGGCAAGGCAGATCGAGGGAGCTACAAGCTAAAGGTGTGGGAAGTTCAGCTACGGGATGTCCCAGATGCCGAAGACGACAAAGAAGTTTGGGTCCGCCGCAAGCAGAGAATTGGTTAAATTATACTTATGGAATGAGCGTCTCTAGCTCATTCAGTTTCCATTTTTCCCGAGGCTTAGCATTGGGGCTGCAGACTCGCTTTTGCAACATCAGCCAGGTGATTCTGACATCTTTGATTCAAATCTACGAAGAGCCTCCTACCGAAAAAAACAATTCGGCTTTCATGGTTGGGCTTAGGTGTTATAGATGACCATCATTCTTCGACCCTTTACGAACCTTGATGAAGGCTCACATCGAGGATATTTTCCATGGGACACCTATCCTCCATATTGCTTAAGCCTCGACAAGGGCCATATACTCGGCCAGGATCTATTAGCCCCTGTTTACAAGGACCAGGTTGTCTTAAAGAAACATACTTTGGAGAATCTGGCATCAGGAGGTTGTTGTAGCCGGCGAGCAGACTGTCCACGCCTACACAACATGAACGGTCCTCTGATACTTGCGCAGACATACTGTATTCGATCGATTCTGCTCTTCCAGGTGGTTTTCCTCAGCTGAGTGAAACAGTGGGCTCAATTTTTGATCTCATACAATGGATATAATGCACAGGCTATGTTTATATGTGTAATTGTTACTCTCCTATTTACTCTATACAAGGGAATTTCTATTGTGATCAGCAATCAAAGTCAACCAACAAGATATTTCTTCCAACTCTGTTTCCAAGGTTTCCAAGTACCACCAAAGCGATGATTCACACAAGCATGGGCACTTAGAAAATTCTCAGCTCCGCTATGTCTCTGACCATTCCCCCATGCGTTGATGGGTAAGACACACAGCCCGCCAAGCTCAGCCCCTTTCTTGGCATCAGATCCCTGAACACAGCGGGGGTCGCTAAGCTTAGAAAACGGTGCCCACGTCACCCGTTGTGTTAGGCCCCCCGTGGATGGCGATATTAGTTCTCCCAGTGCTGTGTCAGCTTTCACCGATTCAGCAACAAAGGGATGGGAAGCGGGTAAGGTGTCAGATAGCACGTCCAAGATAGCATCCGTGAAGACGCCGGGACCGGTGATTTCCAGGGTAGTCAATTCGTTATATCTTGCGCCGAGGAAGATATTGCTTTCGTCCAAGTGACGTTTCGTATGGGAGAGAACTCGCACGATGACTTCTCTCAGAAGTGGACTGAATCGACGTGGGGCAAAGATCGTATATTGGATGAAACCGTAACTTCGAACCCAATGCCAATCGTGCATCTTTTGAGCCGAGGCCTCGGGTTCATCGATTTCCACGCCCACAACAAGAGAGATATCCGGATCGTCTGTCTGAAAGATGGAGGAGTCCTGTAGGGACGGACATGACTTGATGGACCGAGCAGGGAAGATATCGGTATCGGCATAGTAACCACCATAATACCACAAAATCAGATATCGTAGCAGATCGGCTCGGAGGACATGGTGAGGATAGGCATGGTATAGAGTTGCTAGGCCGGGGATCGATGCGAGGGTAATGGTGATGAATTCCTCCGCCCATTCGGTAGTGACCAGCTGGATCATGAATTAGTACTTGTAGCCAATAGCCAATATACTAAGAGACTCAAAGATGCTTACTTTATATTTCCACTCGGGGTTCTTCTCCTCAAACTGTAGAGAATCGGCGCCCCGCTGTTCTGCGCCTGGTTCTTTTCCCAGAATAATTTGCCATATTATCTCCTCGGCAGGACCAGACGGACCATGTAATGTGACTTGTTGGCGCTCGATATCGCGTAGAGCCTCCGATAGCTTTTGTTCATAAATTGAGTCAGGATTCTCACGAAATGTGGAGCGATAAAGAAATCGCGGTCGGTCATCCACGTGGGAATGCGCGTGGAAGTGGAGAGACTGTCGCAACTCTGGCAAACTCCTGACGAGCAACAGAATGAGTAATAGCAATGTCACAACTAGCAGAGGTTTGCGCCGGTTCGAGGTGGAGGGCCGAAATCGCCTCATAATGGGTGATGAGCCATGATTGAAGAAGTGAGAAAGAAGGGAAAGAAGGAAAGAAAGTCAAGAATAAATTATAAGGATTAGGTACATTACAGTACTAGCAGAGGATGATTAGTGGATGATTAGTGGACCCTTGGATTGTTGTGGGGGTCATTTGACTAGCCAAGAAGAGGAAGTGGTAGAAGTAATTAATTAATTGTAGTAGTATACAGTGTACTCTTTATATTCTAGTGGTTAATATAATTTATTAGATTAGAATAGATTAGAATTGATAGAAGTAGGTGAATTGGAATATAGAGAGTAGAGTATAGAATAGAGGAGAGTAGTGATAGTCACTGTATTGACTACTAGAGAATACTATAGTATTTTAGAATTGATATAGAGGGCTACTTCTTTAAGGTTGATAATTAATAGATCGAGAATATTCTAGTTAGGATTAATTGTATATTTCACTGTAATGATTGCAGTGACTGATTGAATGTACAAACTGGCCGGCCGAGCCTTTCTCTTCATTTATTCTCTCCTTCAAATTATCTCTTCATCCACACCCCTCACTGCATCTTCCAATTCGGCTTCAGCCAGCCAAAATTTACCATATTATCTGTTATTTAATCACCATAACCATTAATCTTCTCTCACAACTCCCGATGGGTTCTCAACGTGGAGTCGGACATGGTCCCAGTCCACCTGGTGGGCCTGGTGGACATGGTTCTCGAGGTAGGATACTTCCCCAACAGCTCCCTTGAAGATTAAAAATGCAAGATCAGATTATCATCCAGGATGACATCGACTTACTAACTCTCCGACTAGAAAGATACCCGTTTACCCTTGGGAGTCCAGGATCCAATCGAGATCGAAGCCACCGAGTATTCAGCCAACCCTCACAGCATGCAAGACCACCCCCAGAACAAGCTCGTGCAGATCGAATGAGAAGCTCTGCCTTATCCATTGTTGTCGAACAACCCCAACCCGGTAATGAACCTCCGGCCTGGACTCATCTTGCCTCAGTCTCCTCGCTCAATCCCCGGCTGCACCCCACTGATCCTGACGCAATGGAGATAGACACTCATCCACCCCAGTCTCTTCCATACTCTCTCATTCAAATAGCCGCAGCCGGATCGACCGTGCCCAACGGACACCACAGAAACAACCCCGTCTACCGACATACATTCAACATCGAAATCGAGAGTCAACAGCCAATGCGTCTGTCTGACGTGGAAATAATCCGAATGGCGCGCGCGCGTATTCGTTTTGATCGTCCACAACCATCTCCCATGATGCTCGATGAAATATTGAATGCCTCTCGATACCCAGCTCGAGCCGCACCTCGTCGTCTCTATGTGCGTATCATTATCGATACTTTCTCTGTGGATCGTGAGACTGCTTTGATCGATGCTGATGGGAGACTCGGATACATGGTCGGGATGGCTCAGGATGGTCTGGGGTGGTTTCCTGGATTGCCGTGGACGCATCCTCATTTTCAGGTCCGGATGAGGACTTCGTAAAAAAGCTGGACAGAGGCTCAGAAGCTCAGAGGATGTAGTGCAGTGGTGTACAGCTGCAGGATAGACCTGGACTTCTTCACCAACTCGATGCGTAATACAACGTGTTGTAGCGGCTGGTATATTCATGTGTGGTGGTCAAAATGATAAGGATAGTTTCATTTCCCAGAGGCTCCTTTTTAACTAACTAATAAGACAAGGGGTTTTCAACCTAGTAATTTACATCAGTTCATCAGGTCCATAATCTTCATTATTCTCGTCATTGATGCCGAAATACCCATCTGCAGTATGCAAGTCTCATCTCAGTTTCGCCGTGGTCGATCAAAGCATTTCAGGAGAATCTGTAGATTGAACAGATTCTGCGCAATCTTCAGTCCCCCCTTCGGACTCTCCCGAATCCACCGAAATCACAGATCCAGCTCGTGAAGAGCAAGAGGATGAGGAAATTGATATCGGGTCATCAAGTGACGTCCCAGGAATAGTCAGATTCTCATCTTGTTCACCACTTACGCCCATCCAGGACTTCATAATGGCCCGTACAAGAGGCTCCACTTCCTTGCGGGCTTCGTCTCTTGTTTTGTTTCTCTTCAGTAAATATTCATAAGACGTGAGATTATGCCTGATGTAAGCTTGTACTGCCAGCAAAGCCTTTCGCCTGTCAGGCAACACATTCGAGCGACCAACACGGCCAGAACCCTTGAGGAAAGCATGGTTCAGGATCGTTTCCAGTGAGTCTGCGGGGACCTTGGGATACTCCTGCAATAGCAGACGGCGTCCATGAGCGACAATCTTGGTGTTGTTGGCTTGAACGAGTAGGGCGCGATGTTGGGCTGTTTCTGATGACATCTCTAGCACTTCAGAATGGATCGAGGATGGGACTCGAATTCCCAAGCTCTCACTACCGGTCCTGTCCTAACTGATGTGAGTGTGGCTATAGGTGGATAACTGGAATTGAAAAACTTACCCACACAATATAGACATTTTTTTGAATCAATTTCGTCTTGCTGCGGCAGTGTCTGGTGATGTACACATCTCCTTTGGGAACAAAGACATAATCTTTAGGCATAGGATGATAACTCCGGACATTCTACAGCGTTTTCAAGTCAGTATTGTATAGCAGTAAAGCACGAGGTACTAACCTTTTCCAAAGGATCAGATGTTTGAGCAAGCTTCTTTATCTTTTGACTCATTTTCTTCTTCTTCTTCTTTTTTGGTCTTGCTGTCTCTTTTGGTGTAACCTTTGAGGTAGTCTTCGGGGCAGTCTTTGGGCGCGGACAATTCAAAGTAGAGAGCGGCTGATCATCGGCCTCCCCAAGTAAAGAGCGGAGGGGGTATGGGTGAGATGATTTGGATTTTTTGGCTGGATTGACCGAGTTTACTGAGTTCGCTGCTCGTGCCTTTCGTTCCTTTCTTGTAATTCTGCGACGTTCTTTCTTCGCTGCAGAAGACTTGGATCGCGACATGATGATATCTAGGGGCAGATACAGTTCACTGCAAGAAATAATTGACAAGGAAAATGTTGATGAGAATAAAAGAGTGAACGACGCTAGTAAGAAGAAAAAGAATTGCCGAGTAGCAAACAATGAAATTCAAGGAACGACGAACATCTTCGCTGATAATAGCCACTCCATGAAAATTGGTGGTCGAAGTTGGTTGAAGTTGAAGTTGAAGTTGAAAATGGAAACTGAAAGGAGAAGGCGGCATCCGTTTTGGCTTAGCGTGAAGTACAACACTGTCAGTCTATGAAATACATAAGTAGTTCATGATTTAATGAGATATTCATGTGTAGACTGAATGAATATAGAGGTGAAATATGAAGTAATTGATAAATTACACTATCGATACCAAATTTATTATAGACAGGGATGGTGTTGTTTGAATGAAATTGCAATCATCGGGTAAACACTGATGCACGTGATACCTATAGTTTGTTTCTTCGATTTTGTATACTAGTGACTACATAACTAACTACTTACTATAATCAAGTATAGTCAAATAAAAAATAGAAGAGATGAGTTTGGATTGGACGACGACTATTCACAATACAATAATAAAGAGTCTACTCGAGAAAATTAACTTTGTCAAGGTGCTAGGGGGATCTTCCGATCGCATTGTACCCAGTAGAGGCGAGATTGGGATCAACGCGATCCACCAGATCTTACACGGGAGTTCGTAGCTAACTACGGAGTGTACTCCGTACAGTCAGATCAATTGATTGATGTAGTATTATGCGAAGATAGTTCAACTAATATGTCCCAGGGTTCAAGTTCATAAATTAATCTACAAGTGACTAGGGTTTTAGTGGTCTAGCAAGGCGGGAGACAAACCGGTTTATGCGCAAGGGGTCTCCTGGGGAACAACCTTGAACTCCTGGATCTTCCTAGATTCGCGATGGGGTGTATCCCTGCTAGGGGGGAGATCAGATCACCTGAATGAATTGCACAGGACAGAGCTGGAGTACAGTAAACAGAGTAAGACTAGTGTTGTACAGTACTACACTATGTGTATACATCTAGATTGAGTAGATAGTAGATACGTAGTACACTATCTTAATTATTAGTTGTTATAATGTACACTGTACTCCGGACAATTTCATGGATATCTTAAGATAGTAATCTCATGTCGTCATGACTCGACTAGACAAGACTAGACTAGCAGCCTTCTCGACGACTCACAAGAATCCTGGACACACTAAAACTTCTTCGATGGAGCCGGCTGATTTCTGATTTCTCGAGTGGGCGCCAATCGGGGCTCGTACGGGGCTGAGCGGGTCCAGGCGCAGCTGAATTCAGCTGGAGAAGTGTCAAGTAGAAGTAGAAGAAGTAGGTTATACTGTACATGATAGGTATAGAATACTGAATAAATGACTGTATTGAGTGTTGTGGTAGTTTAATATAAGATAGTGTACAGTGTGGATGTGTATAGATACAAGTTTGCCCTAAATGGATGTCAGATGCATATACGATTATGCAGGAACCAGGAACAAACACCAGTGGATCACAAGAAAAAAAAAAGAATCAAACGGTTCCACGAATCGATCTGGACTAACTTAGCAAAAGAAAAACATTCTCTCATTCATTTTACTCCTCACTCAGTTATTCATTTACTCACATTCAGCCTCATCTACGCCATCACCATACCATCAACTACTCTGTAGTATACTATCACCACACCCTACTCCTCTCTATCACAACACACCCCTACCAATTGGGAACTTCACCTCCACCCACTTTCTCCTCTCCTCTTCTTTTCTCCTCTCCTCTCCTCTCCTCCTCTCCTCCATGCTCCCTGTCGAGCATTCCTTCCCTCGATTAACCTAAGGTTGCCTGGCAGTCCATGGTTGCTGGGTCCTGCTGACATGAGTTGGGATCCCCCTGTCCACAGGTATGCTATATTCCCCCCCTTCCTAATATGCGGGGTGTGTGTGGGTGTGTGTGTGTGTGTGTGTGGTAAACCTCCTGTCTACACAATTTTGCTGTTATCTTGATTGCTTGTTACTACTACAACTATTGCTGCTTCTGCTACTGCTCT
>Ga0209673_1001026_pt1 | contig 33218 bp, 38 predicted proteins | sample AraplaCol_mMS_r2_2_FD_184274 | JGI IMG/M metagenome (GOLD analysis project Ga0209673, IMG submission 184274) | Arabidopsis root microbial communities from North Carolina, USA - plate scrape MF_Col_mMS_r2 (SPAdes) (version 3) | ecosystem: Host-associated > Plants > Roots > Endosphere | place... | reverse complement strand
TTTTACAAATTACAGTCTGTTTTGTTCTATTTTTATCAGTTTTTGTATTGATTTTAATAATAACAGATTGACTGGTTTTTGATAATAAAATTTTGGTTTTGATTATATATATAGATATTGTAATTATAGTAGTACAATTTGCCGATATAGATATATCAAAAATATTTAGAAAAAAAATTATTATTCCAAACCTTTTTTTTCCAGTATAATTTTCCAAAAAACCGGTTTTTATTGATTTTTTAGATCTATTTTTATCTTTAAAAAATGTAAGTTCTATTTACAGTATAATTTTTCGTTTATTTGAAATAGCTACAGTTCAAAACCGATTCTACTATAGTCCAAACCGGATCTATTTATATTATTTTTTCAATCTTTTTATATATTTTTTTCAAAAATATATCTGAAATCAGACTTTACAAAAAGATTGTTACAGAATCTCTGACAATAAAAAAAACTTCCATTGTAGCAGTATAGTATAAAATCTATTTTATCTGAATAAAACAGTTCTGATACTACAATTCTGTTTCGGAAACGAATATATATCGAAGTTATCTACGTAACTATTTGACTGAATAACCTCGCTCGTATATATATGATTCTTGAAATTTCTTCAAGAATCACTTTTTCTGTATTCTACTAAATAATTGAATTGATTTTCTATTCTTCTTTTTCTATTCTTCTTTTTCTATTCTTCTTTTTCTATTCTTCTTTTTCTATTCTTCTTTTTCTATTCTTCTTTTTCTATTCTTCTTTTTCTATTCTTCTTTTTCTATTCTTCTCTTATCTAGTCGACAAGTGCTAGCTTGTATTTTAGTGCCGTTACAACAGATTAATTTTTTTTTGATTATTATTTTAGAGCAATAATTTTTGAAATGGAATCAGAATTAAATAATAATTTAGATAGTATAGAGAAAAATTTTTATTATTATTATTTCAATTTCAAATAGAATTAACAGAATATAATTGAAAAAAATTATTATATAAATTAATACAATAAACCAATAAATACTTTTCTATATTAAATACAGGAATATAATATTTGACTTATTAATTAAATTATAAATTTTTATACTCTTTATATAGTATAATAGATTGTTGAAAATATTCTAAATTGAAATCTAAACAGAAACAGATACTAAAAAATAATATAATTCTGAATATTATATTATATTACACTATACTATACTATAGTAAAATACTATACTATAATATATTATTATTATAATAGTAATTGTCGGCTATTTTGATTAATACAATTACCGATAGTGATATCACTATTCCACCATAATCGCTATATAGAATCTAATATAATTGACTATATAGCAATTCTTTGATTTCAAATCATCTCCAGAATCGACCAAGTGATTACTCTATTCACTATCGTCAAATTAACATAAATAGGGCCGTCACCCCCCGGCCTAGATGCTGTGAACTATCTTCTCTATTTTATCTGAATCTCAACAATCTACTAATTTCCTATTTGGGATTACTTCCCTCTACTACTAAGACTACTAGTCATCTCTACTATTAGTCTTCACAATTATATCTCTAATACTACTAATATTTTAATCAATTTATATCACAATAAATTTAATATATTATCAGAACTGAAGATTTTTTGAATCAACATTCTTTTTACTACAGTTCTAATTTTATGATATATTACCAAAAATAATTTCAATATTTCAGAATATTGATATTGATATTGATAATCTTCAATATCCAAACATAATAATATAGAAAAAAATCTGATTTAAAATATAGATTTTGTTTTTGGTATTTTCTGTTAACAAATTATCTAAATAACAAATACAAAAGATAATACAGATTTAATAGATATTCTGATATAAAAAATATATATTTAATTTTTACAGATTCTGAAAATATGTTTCAACTATTTTCTGAATCTGTTATCAATATTCAATACAAACCTTTTTTTACTATTCTGATTTTGATATTGCAGATATTTTTGTAGAATATCCAATCAAAAAAATTATAACTGTATTGAAAATATCTGTACAGATATCGGTATTATTTTACAGTATTACAGTATTTACTATCAATCAAAAAATTCGATTATATACAGAAATCAATCTACAGAATAAAAATTTCTACAACAGTATCTCTTATATATTAAAAGACCAGTAAATTCGATTTCTATCCAGAGAGAATTAGTGATACTAAAGTTTTTTACAGAGAAATATCTGATAAAATAATCTGTTAAAATTTTGATATTGTTTTACTGGTGGAGAGATAGATATTTTGATATTGATCAGTATAAAAAAGGAATAGTGGTGTGTTTGGTATTTTATTTTATTGATTTGTTTTTCAAATATTATTCAAAAATATTATTCAGTTTATTCAATATATTTTTAATAAATATTTTCGGTTCAGAAAATTCAATTTGAATATTGCTTTGAATTTTAGGATCGAATCAGAACAAATCTGATTTGATTATGATTTATTTCAAAATCGAAAACTATTAATAGAATTACAATAAATAAAAAATATTATTGTTTTTCTGAAATAATCCAAAAAAAACTCAGAATTGTAATAGGACTAAAAAATAAATCAAAATTTCCTCAACCAGTTTATTAAATAGATATTTCGATATATATTTATCTTCGAAACAGAATTGTAATATCAAAATTTGTTTTATTCAGATATAATAGATATTATATTGAACTCTCTCGGAGTGGAGTATATACTATCATGTGCTCGTATACCGAGCTGAGACCCGTTGCAGAAAATACATATATATAACTGTACAAAATTTGATCTATTCTAGTACATTTTGGGTATACCAATAGATGTCTCTACCCGTTAAATGAGTGGTTTATGATGGGACGGTCTTCAAAAATTTGGCCCATGGGCCGTCTATTGGCCAAGCTTATACTGGATCTTTAGGCGCAAACGTCAGAAGTTGTTTTCAAAGGAATTAGAACTCTATTGTTTTTGGATGGTGATTTAGAACCTTCTCATATCTCCAGAGAGATCATTGGGAGGATCTGAATTCTCAGCTTCTCAGCCCCTTTCATGGAGAGTAAATATAACAACAACAATATCAACAGCAGGCGCAAATTTTGTCGTTTTTTTTTAATGGCTCTCCTCGATTCAAACAGAATTTTCTCCTCTTCATAGATCATTTATATCATTTATATCATTTATATCATTTATATCATTTATATCATTTATATCATTTATATCATTTATATCATTTATATCATTTATATCATTTATATCTTTATTTCTCTTCGACCTAGATTTGGAGATTTGAGAATTTACTATCTATAGGATATTAAATTAGTGTAGAGGATAGAATCTCACCCAAAAGATGGAGTTGGAAAAGCTGTATAAGTTCTCCTGAGTCACAATGTTGGATATTCAAATACAACTGACAAGAGAAAAGAAGCATTCTATAATGATACATTGTAACAGAATGAATGAATACACCGTCGCCAACAAATCCTAGTCCTGATCGCCGAACTGCATATCTTAAACAACACATGCGAACTCTATCAGGGCCTGTGTCAGGATCATAATATCTTGTTTCGCGTTCAATTGACCAGGACGCCGGAACCTCTGGTGAAATGGGATAGTGAGATGCGCTTCACAAAAATTAGGATCAATGCGAATCTTCCCACCGGATCTCTTGATGACCAGATGATTTCTAGTCTTTGGTCGGGAGTAAACCGGATCCCACTCCCATGTATCAATTGCGATCTCGGGGTTTTTCACATGTATGTTGATTCCAATGGCTATACTGGCTGTATCCCTGACAGGGTCTATCCAATGTTGTGAATTACGCCGTGATCTAGCATATGAGTCCGAATAACCCACCTCTAGTACAACTGATGGTTTTTTGGGAGTACCGGAGGGAGGTCTGCGTGGACCCCAGGCCCCGTCGGCTTCCTTAGCTGTACCGTCTGGAGCTGTCGTAGTTGCAGTCCGCCATTGAGCAATCAAGGGTCGTAGACCCATTTCTGTCAGGGCTGTTTTTATCATATCACCAAATTCTTCAGCGGCCTGCTCATGCGTTGCGCTGGGCATTTTCGTGATCAGAATATTCGAATGTGGATTATAAAATAAACGAGTGTGTCTAATAGGTTTCGGGTCAAGGAAGTTTTTTTTTTTTTTTTTTTTTGAAAGAATGATTATCAATAACAAAAAGAATGTGTTGAATACCCTCTTCGTACTGGGGCCATTGACTGTTGTGTTGTGTATCATCCGGGATATTGTGACAGCTACTGCTGTTTAAAGACTGACTGTGCTGGCAGGGACGACTACTAGTACTTCTTTCGTGGGAATCTAGAAGTATATCACCATCACCATCATCAATACCATTCACCCTTTGAAAATACCCCTTTTGCGAGTTTGAGAATCCCATAGAGGCATAAAGGCCGGTTGTATGGCAAGACACGATCTGACAAAAATCATCCATACCCTTGTAGTTATAAGCCTTGATCGGGGGGAGTGGATGTTTGACAGAGTCTTGGCCGATTAAGCCCGATTCATCAATTATCTATATAATCCTGGCTAGCATTTGATCCTGCATGGTGTTATGGAGACTCAACCTAATGATGAATGAGTCCGTGAGTTGTTCTGTCGGAAGAATGAAGTTGCCGCCTCAGAAGGTTCCCTCATCGTGATTAAACACATTTGGAGGATTCTTCCGCCACCTTTGATACTATTTGGATTTAATACATTTAGTTCATTTGAGCTGGACGCAGAATTCTACGAGATTTCTGAAGCCTGTTGACTCTTGATAAAAATCCATTCTGGATTGGAGAGCCCCTGTTCCAGAATCCAATACAATTCGAAAATTTCCCCAAATCTTGCCCTGATACTCTGAAATTCACAATGAGGCTTTCCATGCCAGGCACTGTTCTGTTATTCCGGGATCTGAAAAGCAGATTATTTCAATCTGATGGTCTGGATTAGGTTATATATATTACATTTTGGTCTTCCTTATACTGTGATCCTCGGGGTGTTGAGCCTGATGACTAATAGAACAGCAGATCCTCATATAAATTTGCGGCGACTGGCGGATGGAGTTAGCTGATCTGGGTTCACTCCGCCTTTTCGATTTTCGATAACCATAATCTCGTTCCATTTTGTCTTTTGTCCATCTCAAAAAGCGAGGCTGCCTGCATTGGACGAGTCAGCACAAGAAAGGATTAGACTGATATTGTTTGTATCATTGACGCTCCGCTCTAACGACGTCACTTTCATCGAAAATATCCAGGCATGGAAAGACAACAATCGCGTGTGAAGAAAATACACCGAGCTAAGGTTAGTCGAACCAACTAGAGTAGAGCCCGCGTGTATTGTACTTATTTTCATGTAGGCTTGTAATACATGTCGACGAAAAAAAGTCAAATGTGATGGTAAAAGACCAATTTGTTCGTCATGTATCATTTTTAAGCTCCCATGCAGATTTGAGGATACAGAGAAACAACCAAGACGATTTACTAGGTAAAAAATTCCCTGGACTCTTCCGCTCTTCTTTTTCGGTAATCTTTCACAGAGCAGAACTAACTTGAGATCTTATAGGGCATATGTAGATGAACTGGAGCAGCGCGTGAAACACATGGACGATGAAATGCGAAGACTGAACCGATCTGAGGCCTCGTTGGAGCAAAGTAATCAAGCCTCAAAAACTCACCAAGCATCTGCCGCTAGGACTCTTAATCCGGTGCCTAACCACTCCGAACCTGGGAGCGAGAGAGAAGAGATTTTGTCGATAAATGTTTCGTCACCGGATGATGAGAGCTCTCGAGCTGATCTGGAGACATCTGATCAACCATCCTGTGTCCTTCGAGCACAGGATGGCAAGATGCGTTTCTTCGGTGGGTTCATTTTCTTTCTCTGGTATACAAGAACTGACTAGATCGTGAAGGGGCATCTTCCGGGTTCTGCATGCATGGTGCTCAAGTGTCCAAAAGCTCGATGGGAGGAAAGGCAGACTTGGGCTGGCATAATACAGTGAGGCGAGGTGCTGGCCGGTGGCCACTGACAAACTGGATTCCCAGAATTCTCCGAGATGACTTTGAACAGCGCACAACTCAATCGTTACCATCGAAAGAGGCCACGCTGAGTCTGGTCTCCGAGTTTCTATCCATATTTAACCACACTATCCCTTTAGTTGGCGAAACATCGATAAGAAATTTGGCAGAGAAACAATTCTCCTGGAACCCAGATGATAATCCTTCATCATGGGCATTATTAAATGTTGTATTGGCCTTTTCTTACAAGGAAAGAGCGCAGGCATCAGCCAATGCAAATAATGATTGGCAGAGATCGATGGGACACATCAAAAACGCATTGAATGTGCTGGTAGAGCTTTTCCTGCGTAATGCTGACCTTCCTGCCGTACAAGCATTGCTGGGACTGGCCATTTATTTTCAAGGCACGCCCAACGCCCAAGGGTTGTTTATGCTGGCAGCATCGGCGATGCGTTTGTGCCACTCCATTGGATTGCATCACAATACCACCTCGGGCTTCACGTCTGTAGAGATTGATGAAAGACGGAGAACCTTTTGGATATCGTTTATCCTGGATGCTGATATATCTCTACGGGTCGGCCGCCCACCTGTTCAAGATATGGAGGATTATAACACACCTCTACCGGACGAGTTGCCTCTAGATGGTCGAGGTATTATTTCTATCGATGGGACCCCACTCAATTTCTTTCTCCAGTTAGCTCAATTTGCAAAAATACAACGGCTTGTCTATCGGCATCTCCAAAGTGTTGCTGCCACACAAAAGCCAACCGAGGTAAACTTCAGGTCGGCGAAAATGTGCGAGGAAGCCATATTACATTGGAGAAGCTCAAACCCGGGTATATTTCAACCAGATATAAGATTCTCATCCGAGCCCGAAAGCTCCAGGGAACATCTTCTTCGGTTATATCTTGCATATCATTGCTGCTATGCAAGCCTCCGCCAACCCTATTCGGTTATCTCCTCTAAAGATACATCACACGAGACTCAAAAAGAAGTTGACAAAGAGGTCGAAGCCCTCTGCTCGAGGGCTGTCGACTCTGCACGATCCGCACTTGCATTACTTCCGTACGTCCGTTTGCTAGCATCTAACTACAAGTGGTAAGATCCTCAATCACAAGTACTCTCAGATAATCTACTAAGCCGTGTGAATAAGGAATGTGGTATATTTCTTTGCTACAGCATCTGTGGCATTGTCGTCCGAAATATATGCTCACCCAGCCCGACAAAACTCCAAACATGACCTTTCCATGGTCCAAGATGCCATAAAGTTTCTTATGGACGTTTCATACGAAGAGCCGGGTACTTTTGTTGACTTTATATTGAGTATCTGCTCCGACCTGGAGAGTTCTGCTCAATGGGCGGTCTCCAAATCACAGGGCGATGTGGCCAAATCCCCAACAACTGGAGCCAACGACGAAAGAATGGACAAGGATATCAACACTCTAGAGCAGCAGCAGACTGATGACATTACGGATTCAAATATCTCCACCGGGGCGGAATTCATAGATACAAATGCCGAGGTATTCAATAGCCAATATTCGCTTCTGCCGTTCTGGAACTTGGATGATATGTTTATCGCCATGCCATAATTCACTAGTATAAATGATGCGAAAATTGAAGAGACTATCTGTGGCTAATTGTCACAATAAATATTCAAATCCAAGTTGATAAGCGATCATGATGGCAATGGGGCACAGGAGGCGAGGTCCACATCGGTGTTGATTTTTCTTCGCCAAGTCGTGCAACAGGTTTCATGATGGTTTGGCGGCCCCAGAATCCATCCTCAAATGTTGTCATCAGTTTTGAATTTTCATCCAGATACCCTGGAAGAGCCTTCTTCCATCCTTGCACAACTGAAACAAGAACCTCGGAAACATATTGGTCTGGAGTAGTGTCTGGGAAGGAAAGACGCATGGCAGTATCTTCAACAACGTTGATAGGATACAACCCCACTCGCTCATCCAACGATATTGAATCTGCAGCAACGAGAGAGCTAGTGACATGGTATGACCCACCTTTAACGGCGCGATCACGAACCGCCATCATGGCTGCCAATGCGCCAACAAGGCCTGTAACCATGTCAGAGACCGGAAGAGGTGGAAGTATACTCTTTCCTTCTTCATATCCCTGCGACCTGCCCATGACATAGGAGCTTCCAGATGCAGCATCTCCGATCTGCTGCCACCCAGGCCGGGCATGGAATGGTCCATCCGGTCCGTATGCGTTTTCGTCCACATAAACTATCCCTTTGTTTCTCTTGGCTGCTATTTCCAGCAGATCGTGTAGGCCAAGGCCTTTTCTTTTCAAGGATTCCATTCGGAAACCTTGAATGAAAATGTCAACGTCGGAAAGCAGCTCGTAAATACGAGCCATGTCTTCTGGCTTGGTGATGTCAAGGTCTATAGTCCGTTTACCCGCGTTCAAAACCAGTTGCAAGGCCTATGCCAAAAATGATTGTCAATAAACTTATCCTTCCAAGAATGGCCACCAGGGGGCTTACATTCAAATCTACCAGTCTGCTGCAGTTCACTCGAATAACATCGGCTCCATACGAGGCTAGTGTAACACCAATTTGAGGACCAGCAATGATTCGAACCATTTCCAGAACTTTAATGCCAGCAAGTGGCCGACGATCTGATGGATTTTTGATGAGGGGTACAGCTGGTGTGGATTTAGCATATTTCTGCTCCTCAAAGCTGACCAATGGATGCATATTCAGCGTTTTCCCCATTTCAGTCTTTCTCCAGCCTTCAGGTGAGTAGCAAATGCTTCCACATAAACCATGGCGCACATTATGCATTTCAAGCTCATCTGGGCTCCACTGGAGAATATGCTTCTGAATATAGTCATAGTACTCCCGAGGCTTATCAAATTTAACACTAGAGTCAATTCTCATGGACTCGAGAGTTTTCGCAGCATCCAAAGAGCCATGCAATTGGTACCAGACCTTGGGATCTTTGGTTTGAAAGATCGCCGTGGTTCGACCTGCAATACCCTGAAAGACGCCTCGCTCATAGTCTCTGGGGAACAATGAACTCAATTTGCCTGATTTTAACCACCCAGAGAGATCCATGCCATCAATATGCGTCGTGAAAACGGATCCAAGCCAAAGCGCAGCGTGGTCAGTATCCACGGTGACACTACTGTTCGTCACAGGATTTCCATCACGAAGCTCTAACAACTCATTCCCAACTAGACCTGCCATAGCATGAAGAGCAGCGGCTGTAACTCCCGACTTTATAGGGCCCGGAATTATGGGATTGGGCTGTCCCTCAAAGCAAACTGTATCCCATGCAGCCTGGTCCTGCGTAAAACCAGGCGTCTGAGACGCGAGGAATTCGAAAACCCGCTTAGAATCTTCCGGCACGGGAAGTACTTCTTTGTCAATGAATGTTCCGGGGCCATAAACATCTGTGCCGAGGATTGTTTCGTGGGGAACCCCCATGGTGGTACGATATGTGGATATGCTCTAGCTCGGACGTAAGTAGGACGGTAGGGTTGATGGGATTCTGCGATGCGAAGTAGAGCGGACAATTGAAGATATGAAAGGAATTAAATAAACAATCCTCAATTTTTATCCACCCGGAGCAAAGTCTTTGGATAATTGGTCGTTACTGTTGTCGATCCCACGGCCCATGGAGTTTATAGTCCCCGTGGGCCGCGGGCAAATCAGCCCGGCGTCTCCAAAGTTTGGTGGGAACCACCTACGTCTTCCAATCAGTACCTATGAATGGTAAACACTATGGGAGAGCCCGGTAGCAGAGACGTAAGATGGTTGTTGGACCCCGCAGGGAGTGCGTGGTCCTCGGCCCACGGAGCTCTGTACACGAAGCTTCTTCCCGGGAGACGAGGAGCGGGGAATTCATAAAGGTATGAGTATTCATAAAATTAGTTTAATACCTTGTCCACGTATATTCCGAGGAAATCATTCCAATTCAGATTGGGATACTCATTTTGACGTTACTTGATGCCTTATTACCCACACCCACACTTTCTTCATTAAAAATGTCGAATACCACTGAAAAACGACCCGTGAAAGTAGCGAACTGCTCTGGCTACCATGGTAAGTATTTGTGGTTGATATTTCATATTTCGTTGTCTTCAAAAAACGTACTGAACCTTGTGGAACATGAAATAGGAGACCCAGCGTTGGAAATGTACCGCCAGGCAACATTGGGCGATGTTGATTTCATTACTGGTGATTATCTTGCTGGTAGGTAACTCAAATTTATCATTTTCAGATATCGCGGGCCGGGAATTGATAAACGAAATTTCAGAGGTGAACCTGGCAAATAATGCACAGGCGTGGAGAGACGGGAAACATCCTGGATATGAGCCTACAGCCTGGGACGGTCTTCAGCAGACAATCGATGTGATTGCTAAAAAGGGCATTCGAGTGGTAATTAATGGGGGTGCCCTGGATCCTAAAGCGCTTGCTTTGAGGGTAGAAGCTTTGGTTAGTAAAGAGTTCTCTACTCGATCAATATCCACCAAAACCTTTATTGACCGGCCTTCTGGTTTGGCTAGGTATTAGAGAAGAACCTCAACCTTCGCATTGCATATTTGTTAGGTGATGATTTTTTCTCAGTTGTTGGTCCCAATATGCCAATTACAAAAGATGAATTGCGCTATTTAGACTCTGGCAATACTTCCATAGTTCCACCGGAGCTTACATATGCGTTTCTCAACAATGACCGCGAACCAGTTCCAATGGTCTCGGCACACGCATATCTTGGGGCTCGAGGGATAGTTGAGGGCTTACGACGAGGTGCTGATATTATCATTTGTGGTCGGGTTGCTGACGCCAGTCCCGTTATTGCAGCCGCTTGGTTCTGGCATGACTGGTGCGAAACGGATTATGACAAGCTTGCTGGATCTTTGATCGCCGGTCATCTTATTGAATGTTCAGCTTACGTGACTGGTGGCAACTTTGCTGACTTCGATAACTATGATTTGGAAAGACTTGTTGAGCCGGGATTCCCAATCGCTGAAATCGGTGCGGATGGCACATGTGTGATATCGAAGCATCCCACTACAGATGGGTTCATCAACGGCGATACAGTTCGATGTCAATTTCTGTATGAGCTACAAGGAAACACATATCTCAATAGTGATGTCAGTGCCCACATTTCTAACATAGAGATTGAAGATATTGGAGAAGATCGGTATGTAAGCCGAAGGAAGGCTAACCCTGGAATTTCACTGAGCTTCTTCACCTGGACTGACCGTTGTTAAACCCACAGTGTATTCGTATATGGCGTCCGGGGATCACCACCGCCACCAACAACAAAGTGTGCTGTCTTTTATAAAGGGGGTTATGAAGCACAGCTTCTTCTCAATGCAACCGGATACGCTACCTCGAAGAAATGGGATCTGTTAGAAATGCAACTTCGTCACTTCATTCCAAAAGAAGCCATGGATGACCTAGAATCGTTGGAGTTTCAGCGGTATGTCCCAAACGGCTCGGTGAAAAACTAGGACAATTCTAACACGGAAGTAGGATTGGAGTGCCCGCTGAAAACCCATCTTCTCAACGGGACAGTACGACCTATTTACGGGTTTACATGACTTCTCGAAACCAGAAAAGCGTCATTGCAGTAGCAAAAGCAATGGGCAATGTCTCCCTGAAGCATTTCTCCGGTATATGCAAGCTCCCCTGCATTTTTTATCTCGTCATTGAGAAAGTACACAAGACCTAACAATGTGCTTCTAACAAAGGTTTCCACGCTTCGTTGGATATGAGAACCGCGATCCCTCGACCTTTTCTCGCCTATTATCCGGCCATAGTCAATCAATCGGATATAAATGAGACTATCAACTTTATTGACAGACCAGACAAAATTACAACTTTCAAGACAGGACATCCACCCTCTTACGAGGAGCTTGACACCCGTGATTCCTATGATCCCCCAAGTCCCAAAATATACACATGCGAAACTAAAAGGATGAAAATGGGGGATATGGTCCTCGGTCGATCAGGCGACAAAGGAGGAAATCTGAACGTTGGACTTTTCCCGAAAGACCATCGCCATTGGCCCTGGTTACGAAGCTACATGACCAAGGATCGAATGCGGCAACTGATTGGGGAAGATTGGCATGATAGCTTTTTCATCGAGCGTGTTGAGTTCGTTCATATCAACGCAGTTCATTTCGTTATTTATGGGATTTTAGGCAGGGGAGTGAGCAGCTCAAGCCGCCTGGATGGGTTCGGAAAGGGCTTTTTGGATTATATCCGGGATAAGCATATTGATGTCCCTGTTGAGATTCTTTAAAATCTAAACGGAGCCCTCTATCGAGTCGGAGAATATACACCGGATACGAAGACTTATCAACTTCAGCGTATGATATTTATCACTGCTCCTCTTCCTGGACCCAAAGCTATTATGCGCCGGAAGTGTTGAACACCGTGGTCTCGGGGGAAAGGTATCATTTACATAGCAATGGGAACCCGGTCAGACCAACTTATTATATTCAACTTAAGAATAGCTTCATATTTTCATATACTAGAAATGTCACCCATGTACTAGGCAATACTCGAAACAAGTTCGGGCCCAGACCTTTATAGAATCCTGCTAAACCCTCCCGAGACCAGATCTGCACGATGGCATCAGTTGCACCACGGTACAATAAGTGAGCCTCATACGTCTGTAAACGTGATCTAACCACTTGATAAGGGTATGTAGCACAGCCAGCAAAAACCTTTGACAGACTAGAGATGACAAAGAAGTCCACATTTCCAAGTCGTCGTCCAAGACCGGCCTTATCAGTTCTCTCCACATGGTCATGATGCATCGAACTGGATCTGAATATTTTCAACCGTTCATACGCCATAAATTGAAGGGCACCATGGCTGACCCCGAAAAGAGCAGGTACAAGTCCTCGATAGAATCCCGGGATACCCTCAGTCTGATAAATCTGCTTTGCTCCAGACGAAAGGGAAGTGTATGCCCCAGGAACCTTGGAGCCAGTGGATAACATCCGGGTTTTGATCACCCATATTGGGTTTGTAAGGATGGATGTTACAGCTCCTAAGTGTAATGATGGAGGTCAGCACTAGATTTGAAATATAGATATCTCCATTGAAGAAACCAAAAGAAACATACCTGCGGCTCCCGATGCTAGAAAATAGTCCGAGGACGTTAGGGGAGATCCCTCTCGAGATCTGTATCTGCCAAATAAATCCTTGAAACTCCCGTAACACAGGAAATATAAGCCCCAACTAGTGGAATTCCCGACGAGATTCGGTCCCAACCCCCGGTAAAACGCGGCTATACCACCCTCATTACGCGCAATATGACGGATGATACGCAGTGAACTACCAAGACGTGAAGACGAAGATCGATCAACTGGATATCATACCAATATCAGAGCTGGACTATCTTATTAAAGTGTGGAGAAGGAAGTTCTTAGACATACCCTGAAGCCTCGTCTTAACCAAATCCAGTGGGTGAAGAGAAAGAGTTGAAGCTATCCCTGCTGTGAATCCTGCTATGGTCTCCACAACAGATGAAGATAATCCATTCTGACCAGTCATGAACTTCCCTTCTCGACTGCAGCGTGTCGTCAATTAAAGAGTGTGCGGGTATATTCGTAAGTTATGAAAGAATGTCTTGCGGAGGTCGTCCGTTTTTGCCAGGCGGTCCGGCGGTTCGGAGATGACGGAGTAGCGACAGTCCAAGCGCGTTTAGTCGAGGACTGGCAGTCAATCTAAGAATGATTACGCTACAAGAGGATGTAAGGAAGATATGAGGAAGATTATCATGTAAATATTGATTAAAGCAGAATAGAGAAGAATCTAGCTTAGTCGCGGATTACATGCGGCTTGATGCGGAGTACGCCAGAAGTGCGAATGGTCATTGACAAGACCGCGTAGATCGAGCAGAAAGTATTTGGTATGACAAAAGATTACAATCAATTGATTTTAAAAATACAAGCGGTAGGGTTAAATTTTCATATCCTTAGCCCAACCTCCGCAGTACTCAAATTACTGCAATATCTCTCCAAAGATAACCCCCCCAGATCGGTCACATCCGGGGGAATGAAGCCTCTTCCTAAGGCATGCGTTGTCTCTTTCAATATTGAATCCATTTGGTTATAGATGTGTTTCTCAAATTTAAGCCAGAGGAGAGAAAAGCCTGGTTGATGTTAGAAGGTGGCGCCGCGGAATAAATCGAGGGGAAAGGAGGGAAAGATCCGGGCTCGTTCGCGTGGAATCGGACATACTTGAACAGGGAGGGCTTGGGTTCGCTGTAAGAGTAGCCTGTGATTATAAACAGTCAGATAATGCGACGAAAGGATAGAGACGCCAAAGTGGTGAGTGTATTCTCGAACACGTTTCAAACATACCCAGATAGACAATGAGAGGCAGGTAACCGCTGAAGTTGGAAGCGTGTTAGTTGAGTCGCATATTCAATGAGGAATATACTATTATAGTGAGTCTCACTAGTGAATGGCGACACGCGAAATATCAATAACCTTGGAAACACGTTCCTGATGACGAACAGATATGAGTTAGTCACCATGAACAAGCCTTCGCGCGAAACCTCGACGGAATAGACTAACCTTAGTCTCTTCGGAGAATTGAACCATTATGACGGATATGTGAAGATAAGACGATGGAAATCAACGAAAATGAATTCGTTGAGATAGATGAGGTGGTAAAGGTCGAGATGGTAGATGGAAGAGAAGAAGATGTTGCGGGAAAGCGGGAAGGTCAAAAGTTTTCGGCAGTCGGAAAACCCCATGATCAAAGCTCTCTCTCAGCTTCTACACCATCCCGCTTCAACCCTACGCAATCTTCAACGAACAACCAGTTCACACCTGTCTCGGTCTAGGAAACTAGAAGATAGGCTAGTTACCATTTTATTTCATACGAATAACTAGCGGTAGCCTCGTCGGCATCATGTCTGGCGCAAGGCATTGGTACGAAACCACATTTCCCTCTCTCCCCCTTCCTCTGGTCAAAAGCCAGCGAATAAGGAGCTAATAGAGATACAGGGAGCAAGACAAGGAGGCGACAGTATACATTGGAAACTTGGACGAACGGGCTTCGGACAGTCTAGTATGGGAGCTCATGTTACAGGCTGGGCGCATCGTGAACGTTCACCTTCCGAAAGACCGAGTGACACAATCGCACCAAGGATATGGGTTTGTGGAGTTCATCAGTGAGGAAGATGCAGAATACGCATCAAGAATTATGAATGGTATCCGTCTATTTGGGAAACCAATTCGCGTGAACAAGGCCTCGGCAGACAAACAGAAGTCCGTGGAAATTGGCGCAGAGCTCTTCGTTGGAAATCTGGACCCAATGGTCTCTGAACAGATTCTCTATGACACCTTCAGTCGATTTGGAAACCTGGTTAATCTTCCTAAGGTAAGTACACACATATTTCTTTCTTCAACCAGAAATCGATCATCCGATCCGAAGTTGAACTAACCCGCTTTTTTTTTTTTTTACAGATTGCTCGCGATGACAATAATCTTTCGAAGGGTTATGGCTTCGTTTCATTTGCCGATTTCGAATCTTCCGACTCCGCAATCAACAACATGAATAGTCAATATCTGATGAACAAACAAGTTTCGGTGCAATATGCTTACAAGAAGGATGGCAAGGGAGAGAGACACGGTGATGAGGCCGAGCGAACATTAGCAGCACAGGCTCGGAAACATAATGTTCAACTTCCCACTCAGCAGATCGTCGTTCCCCCAGCTACACCTGCAGGAATTCCCAATGGCGATAGCTCAAGGCCTGTGAGTACAGGACCACAGACTCCCGATTTGGGAGCAGGCAGAGGTATGCCACCATTGGGTTACCAAAATGTACCTCCTCCCCAACAAATGCGACCTCCTCCTCCCGGGGCTTCCTCTCTTGCTACTCCTCCGCCTGGATTACCAGCTCGACCACCACCATCTCAAGTGGGATACGGAGGCCCCCAGGCCTTTGTACCTCCTGGGTATAACGGTGCACCCCAACCACCACCCGGATTTGCGCCGCCGCCTGGGTTTGGTCCTCCGGGAGGTGCAGGAGGTGCACCTCCTCCGTTGCCTCCTGGTTTCCAGCAGCCGGGCTATGGCAATGGTCGATGAGTTTCGTGATAACTGCCAACTATTTTTGTCGACTCTGAACCTCTCATAATTCTCACCTATCAGTTGGACCTATGGTGATTCGCTTCCGGGGTTGTTCCAAATAAGAAAGATCACCTGATACGATACCATATTGCCACGACCCATTCGCGCTCCTTCAATCTAGGGAAGAAGGAAAGGACATGGCGGATTTACGACTAGCTTTGTTCGATCTAGTGAAAGCATGCCGAACTTCTATCTGAAGAAACGGGTTCGATACAAGGAGATTATTGGGGTATATTTCATTTCACTAGATTACCTCGCAAGCAAAATGAGCTTTAATGAACCAAACCAATTACGTGCAAAGGAAAGTGTAAGCTCAATACCACCTAATCACGAAGAGTCAACTTAATACTCAGCATGTATATATTGCATAACGGCTCCAATTCGATCAAGAGAACTGAGAGAATCCTACGGATAGACCGGAGGTATGTACTTAGGCAAAAGAAAGAGAGAAAGAGGAGATAATGATAGTCGAGCAACACATTTAAAGTGCAACATGATGAAAGAAAAGAAAAGAAGTAGAAAGAAAATAAAAAGAGAGCGTAGTTGCTAAGGGAATGAATGCGCTTAAGAAAACGAGACGAATTTCGGGTCTCGAGGACGACCATCAGGCCCGATATTATTCCTGGCGAATCGCTGTTCGGTATAAACGCGTCTTGCCTCATCAAAGTCGACCCCTCTATTCTTCATAATTTTTCTTATTTGTTGCTTTGCTCTTTGATCCAGACCAGCTCGGGTATCACCATCCGCAACATTGGCCGCAATATCAAACTGCGACGAGCTCAATCCCGCTTCTAAATCGCCGGTGAAACTCGACGGAAGACGATCATAGATATAGTCTGGTACTGGTAATAAAGGCATCCATCGTGATCGGGTGAGGTATAGCGCTAAATCTTTCAATCAGCTTGCCGTTCCGGGAAATCCGGGGGAGTAGACGTGAGGGGGATCTGATCTGAACGTACCTGTCCCAGCTAGTAGGACCGAGAACAAAAGCGCATAGAATAGAGTGTAAGTCATCCTGAAATAGTCCTCCCCGCGATTATGAAAATATCAAAAGAGTGATTGTCGCCCACTTTACGCCGACAAAGGCAAAAGGCAAAGACAGAGCAAAGCAGAGCTGGGCGTCTGCCTGCTTCGACGTTTACAGACGCGCGCCAAGACCTTGATATAGACACCTGACGGGTTAGGCATTGACAGGCTATTCCTAAAGCGGCCTGCTTAGCGAGAATGCACACTTTGAGGAACTTCACTCAGCGCCGATTCGAGATCGAGAATCCCCTCTGTAATCCCTCCGATTCCAGTCTAATATACCGTCACAATGGCCGCTCAAACAAACGTCTCCAACGACCTGGTCTGGCAGATCACCCGTACGTTTCGCCATGTCCTTTAATTCCTCCCCGTCGATGCACGATATAATGGAAAGATGGCAAAAAAAAAAAGGAAGATGGAATTCAGCTCGACTGACTATATGGAATAAATAGGTAACCAGAACTCTTTTCTGGTTCGCCGTAACACCGGTGGTGGCTCCCAGTTCTCCCGGGACCCCCTGAACCTGGTTAACAAGCACTCTTTCAAGGTATGATGAAATTCGCAAGAGGATTCGATCAATTGGAGAACCGAGATGGTCTACTATGTATATATGGAATGGTTAGCTAACAATTGCGGAATCTATAGTATGCCGGTTACGCCAACACCAAGGTACATATTCGATAACCCTCTTCCCATTTATCGCGCTTGATTCCAGCAACAAGAAACAACGGCCAATTCACCTTCACGATCGATATTCTAACTCCAATTTCGCACCTTTAGGCCATCGGTGTCCAGGCTACTGAGAACGGTGGTGTCTCCGTGACCACCAAGAAGCCCAGCAACCCCAACCAGCCCGGCAAGAACTTCGTCACCGTCAACTACGGTCCCAACACTGCCACTCGCAAGTAAGGCTATCCTTATCCGAAGATCCATTAGCACTTGCACTTGATGATGTCAAGACATCTGGGAATTGCAAATGGACATTTCACAAGCAAGAGGAATGAATGTATGGCATGCTAACTGACTCCCCTCCAACTCTAGGGTCTACAAGGGTGTTGCCGACAAGACTGCCCAGAACGGCTACCGTGCTGACCTCCGCGAGGAGGCCGTTGCCCGTGTCAGCGCCGTCCGTCGCTCCCAGAAGGCCAAGAAGGATACCCCCGCCCAGAAGCCCCGTGGTGCTAAGGCCCGCCAGGCTGAGAAGGCCCAGGAGTAAATGTATCCTCTCAAATATATGATGATCAAGGCGGAATATGAAGACTTGGATTTGATACAAAGCCAGGTCTTTACTGGATAAGGACCGGAGGCCCCTTACTGTGTGTAATTTAGCAACAGTTGAGAGATCCCCCGTGGAAATGGGTCATCACGAAACCCATCACTCCGATCTTTGTTTTAGGGAGAGGAACAGAGAGGAGGATAAAAAAGGGAAAGGAATATTTCAATCCAAAGAAACCTCATAACTCTCTCATCGTGATTCCCCGTGTATTCATATTCCGGCAAAGTAATCATCCTGCTAACCATAGTATGGATACTACGTAACTATATATTCCGAGATGGATGAAGTAGATCCAGCCGAAAGTCGGGCCGAGCTCGGGAATTATAAATGTAGTATGTATGGAGTATATACTGTAGTGGAGACAAGCAGTGTGAATATGTACGTCAATCTTCACTACGGAGTACTCCGTAACCATGATTAACTAGCTAGTACTATGTACTATGTACTACGTAGGAGTACTGAATGATGTCGTTTACCGCGGACCCGACAAGCTTGGAACAGTCGAAAGTCCCGCCTTTTCCCGGGAAGAAATGGAGTCACCGGAGAATCACAAGCGAACGCGAGAAATGGTCGGAACGGTAATTCTCAGGAACATTTCAGTATAGCCTAGGTAGTTCTGGGTAGTTCAATCATGTTTATCCAAGGTTGATCCAAGTTGATCCTAGATGGATTCAAATCTCGGCAATTGATATTTGCCCAATATGGATAGACTGTATGGTACAAATAAACTAATTAGTTAATTAATAGACCGAATACAAACGTATCAGGCACTTCGGTGTAACAGTAAATAACCAGGTGGACCACTCAACAAATTGCAGCATTCTAAGTGGATGTCCGTACTGTATACATATGTACATACTGTACTGGTAACTCCGGGGATGAGGGGCAGCCCCTCCTCTTCTTCTTTTATATTCTCCTTCTCCCCCCATCTTCTCCTCTTCTCCATTCCAATCATCATCTCTTTTGACTCCACCCTTCTAATATATCCTTCTTCTTAATTCTTCATCATGGTCAAGGCTGGTATGTTCAATCTCTGTTCCTCTTTGGTTAATTGATCTTGTCTAATCTATAATTTACCCCTCAGTTGTTCTCGGAGCTTCTGGCGGTATTGGCCAGGTAAGCTATCCTCCATCCTCATTCTTCACGGTCAAACCAGAAACTAATCATTTTTTTTTTAAAAAAAAAGCCCCTTTCGCTTCTGCTGAAGGCCTCTCCCCTCGTTGACGAGCTTGCCCTGTACGATGTTGTCAACACTCCCGGTGTCGCTGCCGATCTCTCTCACATCTCCTCCGTTGCCGTATGTGATCCTATACGATTTTCCCCGAATCAACGTTGTAAACAGGGCATTCGAACAACCAAATTAATACTCTCTTTTCTCTATTAGAAAATCTCCGGCTTCCTGCCCAAGGATGATGGTCTCAAGAACGCCCTGACCGGTGCTGATGTTGTTGTCATCCCCGCCGGTATTCCCCGTAAGTACAAATCCAGAAATGACACAATTGGAGCTTCCTCCCAACTGACCCATGAATAGGCAAGCCCGGTATGACCCGTGATGACCTCTTCAAGATCAACGCCGGCATTGTCCGCGATCTCGTTCAGGGTATCGCCCAGTATAGCCCCAAGGCTTTCGTCCTGGTCATCTCCAACCCCGTCAACTCCACCGTCCCCATTGCCGCCGAGGTCCTCAAGAACGCCGGTGTTTTCGACCCCAAGCGTCTGTTCGGTGTCACCACCCTTGACGTCGTTCGTGCCGAGACTTTCACCCAGGAGTTCTCCGGTCTGCAAGACCCCTCCAAGGCCACCGTCCCCGTCATCGGTGGTCACTCCGGCGAGACCATTGTTCCTCTGTTCAGCAAGGTCTCTCCCGGTTTTCAGATCCCTGCTGACCGCTACGATGCTCTTGTCAACCGTAAGTGTTTCTCTATCGTTTTCTGCTGCAGGTCACTGTGATACATGATCTAACTCTATCCTATAGGTGTTCAATTCGGCGGTGACGAGGTTGTCAAGGCCAAGGACGGTGCTGGCTCTGCTACTCTCTCCATGGCTTTCGCCGGTTTCAGGTTAGTCTATACTTTCCATCCATGAGGAGGTTCCCTCACGAGAGTTCCATTGCTCACTCGAATTAGATTCGCCGAGGCTGTTATCAAGGCCGCCAAGGGCGAGAAGAACATCGTCGAGCCCACTTTCGTTTACCTGCCCGGTGTGACTGGCGGTGATGAGATCGTCAAGGCCACCGGTGTCGAGTTCTTCTCTACTCCCGTCGAGCTTGGCGTAAGTGATCCATGGCGAAATTTGAATCCTCGTACAATACGCTGACAACTATTTTCTTATAGCCCAACGGTGCCGAGAAGGCCCGTAACATCCTCGACGGTATCACCGACCAGGAGAAGACTCTCCTGGAGGCTTGCATCAAGGGCCTTAAGGGCAACATCGAGAAGGGTGTTGAGTTCGTTAAGAACCCCCCTCAAAAGTAATACCACCCATCCATTTCTGCCTCCACCTTTCCCTGTCCGACACATTGGTGATTGCTTCATTTGCGTTTGCCAACTGATTCACACCTCTCGATCATTTCATAAAGTGGCAGAACCTTGCTAACAATGGTACTCCTTGAAAGATAGGCTTTAAGCGTGACATCATGAGATTATGAACGACGGAGCGATATGACAGGGGAAAGATTCCTTCTAGTATTTTATGGGTATTCAAGATAGCGGCAATCATGCATGCAAAGAAATTAAGATCTACCTGTCCCAGCCTGAATGCGTAGCTTCAATATTTTCCTTTCATAAACGTAAAACGCCCTCGGCATAAATCACGAGACGTTAAAAGTGTGATCTTCACCAGTCCAGCTGGAAAGTCCATCAATAGTGACAGCAACGCATAATATCGCCTTGTAAAAGTCCAGGCCAGCCCGACAAAATCATAAGAATTCAAGGCCGAGCCTGAACAGTTTTAATTTGAAACGTCGCCCCGGGTAACTCAGACGTCTCTGCTTGAACAGTCGTATTAATTCCAAGATTCGCCAACGCACCCCGAATTATACCACAAGGGAACCACAAATACTGGAAAGTACCAATTAGCCAACATCCATTTCCAGCCGCGCTCCCTGACAATAGAAAGAACAGGCTCAAAAAATATAAATACCTACCGCTTGTGCCATTGAAACCGCATCCGCACGAACAGCCATGCTCATCCTCGCAAATGGTCGAAACGAACTATCCGTCAATACATATACACCCTGTCCAGAAGAATAATCATTAGCAATAGATCCACCGACTTGTAGAGTATAGTATGAATGTTTCTAGCAATTCGACATGACTTTCTCGCATTCCGAGCAAAACGAACGTACCCGGTGATTCGTTTTCAAATTATCAATCTGTTTCCTGAATAAAACCGTCCACAAATCCTTACAAAGAAACTTGATTACGTCGAGATTATCGGTGAAACGAGGTCGATCCCGCGAGAACCTATCACCAAAGTCATTAGAATAACCTCTTTCCCAAATGCAGTAGCGGTAATAGTAGCAGTAGCAGTAGCAAGCGGAGCAGAGAGTAAATCACAACATTATCGCGACAACACCCTCCCCCACCAACAGCACACAGCGAAATTCTCACCTTTCCGCTAACCCCTGACCAACACGATATCCCAAAGTATCCAGACGAAAGTACGTAGATTCCCTAACCTCCTCATCATCCGGTTCTGTCTCATCTGTTGCAAGGTCCTTGGCGATACGTTCGGCCATGGGAACCAATTCTATGAGGAGGAAGTCGAAACATGATGAACTGAGGGCTCGAGCATTAGGATCGGAGACCGTTAATGAGGCGGATGCATCAAAGGACATTGCGGAGGTTTGGGGTTTGAATTGAATTGAATGGGGGGTTGGAGGGTAAGTTGTTTTGCCAAGAGGAAGTTGTCCGCTTTCTGGGTTGTGGCCTTAGGCAACTATTATATACACATTCACATATGGACATAATAACTAACAAGGAAGTATATTATATTTGAGATTTAAAATTACTGAGATGGGAGGGCTTATTTGATATAAAATGTGCATGAGTGAATTTAAAAATTATAATGATCATTGTTCGTCCAAAAAATACCCGAATGCAATCATGGTCACGCCAGAACACCACAGCGCGATGCATACGATGAGAAAAGAAAGATAAAACCAAAAAAGATACCGCTGAAAAGAGCATTCAAAGCTTTCTACCCGGAATCCAATTCATGACTATGGTGGTAATGATGATCCGGATTCTGGTAAAGATAGTCCCCGAAACCCGAAGCTATGAGCTGGTCTCTTTATTGGAGGCATGGGGGACTCGTCATCATCATCATCACTTCCTGTTAAATCAATTTCAACAATTGGACGTTTCTTGCTCGAGTGACGGATTGCAGAGGATGGTGTTGATGCTTCGCGGGATTGAGATTGTGCGGGAGTTCGCTCTAACATAATGGTAGATGATACAGGTTCCTGTTTAACGCTAGGCGTAGGGAAACCCGGCTGACTGATTTCGATCAAATCATCATCATCGTCATCATTTGATGTCGGCGTTACTCTGCCTGGTTTTGGGGTATCTGCATCGTTTGGGTTGGACCAATCTCCACTTGGTTCCACAACAACCTGATCTACTTCTGAAGAAGTTGATTGTAGAATTTCGTCGACATATCTAGATTTTTATAAGTCAGTTCTATTCAATCAGTAGAAATTACGGGAAAGAAGATTTTCTCACTGATCAATTTGAAGAGATTCAAAGCTCGTAGACTTGCCGCATACTGGACACGTCCAAGTAGGGGCTTGCTTCTGTAACTCCAGAAATGAAGACGCATCGAAACATTGGTTATGCGTGCAGACAATCGAGCGACAAGGAACCTGAATTCGTAAGGTTGATAGTGGACACTTCAAAGACATCACACTTGAAGTTGCAACAATGTCTGTATCTTGAGTACGGTTTTTCACTGACGAAGACGCATTTTAGAACCCAATTTTTTTTTTCGTCATGCCAAAAATAGATAGTTGGTTCTTACTTTCTCGAATGACCTGCTCCTTCGAAATGATTTTTCTTGTTTGTAGTTGACTCACAAGGTCCTCCACTGGATGTAGCCGGACAAGGTTGACCAGTGCGTAGAATTTCTGTTCCAATGGATATCAGTCAATATTATCGTCATGAACCATGAACAGATTGGACGCTATCAGTCCCACCTTTTGCGTTAATGCATAAGTCATGATAATGTTATTTGTGTAATTCGCTTTCTTGCGTAGATAATTCGTGATGTCTGCTGGCTGAGTCGTGCCTGGTTTATTCTTCAGCCCTCGAAGATTTGCTTTGACTTCGTCTAGATTTGCCTTTAACTCCACTTGATGTGGAAATGCAATATCAGATTTGGTGAACTGCTTCAATCCAGAATCAGCTGCACAGTAAACCATCACTCGCAGAGTAGGATCTGCTTGCAAGTCTGCCGCAGTAGATGAAGAGAGGTTAACTCTCATTTCTACGCTGTCTCGTGTTTGCTCGCGAACTGTCAATATTAGAACTCACGTGCTGAAATGAATTCGAGGGACGCGAACACTCACTTTTACATTCTACCACCGGAGTAAGGGCTGATAGGACAGTAAAGAAAGGACTGTCCTTGAATATAATAGAAGCTAGCAACCAGTCAGCTACCGCGCAACTCGCGACATCGTTATATTTGATTCGGACTCACGATGAGTCTGCGAGCTTGGAGCCATTGAGCCGTTGGGTGGCATAGGCCGCGAATGTACTGGAGACGAATGCGACGGGTGTGAAGATTGAAACCCAGTGTTGGATTGGAATGACATTGTGCCGGGTATTGCCGATTGATAAACGCGTCGCTTCAGCGCATCATAACGCATACCATTCCCATCGGAGTTGGCAAGTCTTTCAAGATCTGATTGAATCATAAAGGTCAGAATCTCTCTGTAGAAATAAAAAAAAAAGAAAGGATATTCGGAGGTCAGGAACGAAGACGAGCGGAGGATGATATGGAGGGCGGAGAGCGGAGGGTGAAAGTGAGGCGAGGGAGGGGACGTAGAGTAGGAGACGAACAATCAATAATCCGCATCTGCAACGATGCTTTTACTCCTGATACCGCTAGACCTTCATTGCGCAAGAGATCCTTCAACTGAGGGTTTGTAAGCGTCTTGATGAGAGCTACCAGGTTCAAGACCTCCGGAGAAGCTTGTGAGGATGCCATCATGCGGCGGGAAATGCTGGTAGAATAAAGAAACTCAAGCGGAATGCAATTCGACCAGATGAGGTTTCAAATATTTGCGCAAATACATCTCAATGCGATCATCACCCAATTTTCGTTCTGGTCCCAAAGGATCTTTGAGCGCAGGGCCGGAGAGAAAAGAAAAGAAGAGGCGCAATTGAAGTGTGAGGTTGGATGACTAAAGACCGGGGGTTATCGCGATAACAAAATGATTAAGAAAAAAAAATCACCTTTGCAAGTCTTCAACAGATTTCTTACCGCCCTCTCCCTCTCCTTCCTTTCTTCTCTATTCTTGTCAATCTCTTTTTTATTTTATATTTGAAAATACCTCAAATTTAAGGTTTCTGAAATTATGGCCAAAAGTGTGCGCGCCAGCGTTTCCAAGCGCAACAGAGCCAACCTCCGCAAGAAGTTTTTCGGTCCTGTTGTCGATGCCCGGACTGAGCGTCTATCTGCCAAGCTGCAAGAGCTTGCTTCCCAACCTCGTCCAGAGAAAGAGGGAATGGATGTGGAGTCTAATGAGGCCGGTATGTTTGACTATATCTTATTTTTCGCGAGTCTTGCTCTTTAAATAGCCCTGCTAATCTTGTGTGTCCCGCGCAGACCAAAAAGATGATGATGCGAAGACTGCGGCTGATGAAGGTACGTCGATCTACCTCTTTTTTTCATGCAATTCATAACAGGAAAAAAAAGGCTAACTCTGAATTCATAGACATGGATATCGACACCAAGGCCACCCCCGCTCGATCTCAAAAGAAGCCACAACGTGTGCAAAAGCAGCGCAACCGCAAGCCCCGCAACTCGATAGTCTTCAAGGCAAAATCATCTGGCAAGGACAAGAAGGGTTCCAAGAGGAAGTGATCTCTTAAAAGCGACGACTCGATACACAGAAGAATAAAAAGATACGGAGGATATTGATGTTGCTGAAGAAGAATCAATGGCGTTGGGAGTCTCCTGAGGTTGCGGGCTTATATTTCTTACGTTTTCTCCCTATTTCTGTCTCTCATTTTCTATTTGATGAATCTATTTCACCATAGCCATATACATTCATCTTGAATATTATACATCTTACAATAGCAATGCAATGCAATACTGTAAATTAAAGTATGTACAAGTCCCAAAGAGAGAAGGCGGTGAAACACCAAGGGACATCGTAAACATCGCCCATCAGCACCGCCGAAGGACCACGTTGATCAGGTCGAATTTCAAAACCGTTTCGAATGTTGCAGTGAAGTTTGGGGTAAGCAATTACAATGGTAGGCTTCAGATCTGGCTGGGCCATTGTGCTTGCCAATATTTTGGTGCCATTGGGAATTCTTGTCTTTTCCTCTGGTTTCTTCCCCTATAAACCCTTACTACCGGGTTTAGCCACCTTTGATACAGTCAATCAAGATGCGACTCCAGCGGTTTTTGATAAGGTCATTTTCATGGTTGTTGATGCACTGCGCAGGTAAGAGATCAAATCCAGAGCGATATTATCAAATAGCATCTTTCGACAAACCCGGCTAATGACTTTATAGTGACTTTGTCTACTCAAATGAATCTGGATTTTCATTCACGCAAAGGTCTGTTCCGCTCAATTAAATGATAAAGTGATACGGAAAATGAATGAAGCTCAAGGCCATATACTGACATGGTTGTAGTTTAATTCGAGCTGGGGCTGCTTTACCTTTCACTGCGTATGCCAGTTCGCCCACAGTCACAATGCCTCGATTAAAGGCCATGACAACAGGCTCAGTACCATCGTTCCTAGATGTGATTCTCAATATTGCCGAGTCAGATACCAGCTCAACTCTCGCGTACCAGGATACATGGCTGGCGCAATTGAAAGCTAGGGGAGATCGCCTTGTCATGTATGGTGATGATACGTGGCTCAAACTGTTCCCGGGAATGTTCGATCGTGCCGATGGAACTACGAGCTTTTTCGTATCGGTAAGCTCTTACCAAATTACTCTCTTCAACTCTCTATTGGAACTAAATGTCTACTGTACAGGATTTTGTTGAAGTGGATAACAATGTGACTCGCCATATTCCTGATGAGTTGGCACAGAGTGACTGGTCAGCTATGATTATGCATTACTTGGGTCTGGATCATATTGGGCATAAAGCAGGCCCAAAAAGGTAATATTCTGCTTTATATCCCTGATACCTCCAAGGCCGTCTCTGACATTTCGCTAGTCCCTTTATGCTATCGAAACAACAGGAAATGGACGCAATTGTAGATACCATCTATACTTCCATCCAACATCAGTCTCATCTCGAATCAACCCTCTTTGTTCTCTGCGGTGATCACGGAATGAACGAAGCCGGAAACCACGGTGGTTCATCTGCTGGTGAAACATCACCTGCTCTCCTCTTCATTTCACCGAAGTTCGAAAAAATAAGCTCTAACACAGAAAGTCCTGTTGAAACGCCTGAAGATCTTCGATTCTATCAAACTGTCCAGCAATCAGATATCACTACAACATTGGCGGGTCTACTCGGCGTGCCAATTCCGATCAACAGTTTAGGAGTTTTCATTCCTGATTTTCTGGATATGTGGGAGTCTGGTAAGTCCTGGCTTTTAGGGAGAAGCAATGTAGAATCTAACGAGAGAAAAATCTAGCAACTCAAAAACTTCAGCTTCTATCTCAAAATGCTCGACAACTGTTAAATATCGTCAAATCCACATTTCCAAGCGCGACTTTTGACGTTGAAGCCTTCTCAAATTGTGATCTGGACAAATTGTCTGGCATCGAAGAGGTTCAATGTGCATGGTCTCAAGCTCAGACCCTTCTTTCCCAAGACCAAATAACCGAGGAGACCTTTGCTCTTGTCGGACCAGTGTTGCAGCGATTCTCGCGGGTCACACAAGATGTCATGAGCAGTACTGCTAGCAACTATGATGTCTCGCGACTAAGTATTGGTCTACTGATCTTAGCAATTGCGACAGCATTGCTATTACCCACGATATATCGTGAATTCTCTCGCACTGCATCTACTGGAATATTTTTGATCTTAATGATTGCTGGCTACGGAAGTATGATGTTTGCAAGCAGTTATGTCGAGGAAGAACAGCAATTCTGGTATTGGATCTGTTCAGGATGGATATTCTATCTACATATGAGATCCGAATCTTCTAAAACTCCTCAACGCAAATACTTATCCCGTCTGATCAAATTGGCATCGCTTGGTCTACTTGTTTCACAGCGAATTCTCCGACGATGGAATCAAACAGGTCAAAAATTCACCGCCGAGCCTGATATCGCCCGAGATTTCTTTTCTGCTCATCCAGTCACACTTTGGGGTTTGGTGATATTGACATATATGGATTCCAGCTACCATCTATTTTCGAATATGCCGTCTATTATACCAACTAAATTGCTAGCTGTGATTCTTCCAGCACTAGCCTTCTTATTCAAAATTAATTTCGTCGCGAATGACTCGCCTGAACTCCTCGCGGATCTTTCCTTGTCGAAAATTACCGGAGGTTGGCTCGGTAGTCTGTCACTAGTATGGCAGGCAAGATTGGTCTTTGCTGGACTGGCTTTCTGTGCAGTGCTGGCAATCATTTCAGCAAAACGATCGCAGTCAACACGCGGTAAGATCCCAATATCCAAGAGCGGAAATCTTTCGATTCCCTAAACTGACAGTAACATAGTATCAAATATCCTTTTCCACGAAACAATCCACCTCTTCCTAATGACACAATCCAGAGCCACAAATATCCCAACTTTCCTAATATTCCGACTCCAATCCAATATCCTCTCATCACTAAATCTCACCGGGGTCGAAGTAACAATCACAACCCTAATACTGCAGTATATGACCTTTTTCGCCTTCGGCGGATCAAACGCAATCTCCTCAGTCGATCTTTCCAGCGCATACAACGGTATCGGCAGTTATAGCGTGGTCTTAGTCGGGATCTTAACTTTCGTTAGTAACTGGGCAGGACCAATCTGGTGGATATCAATGAGCCATCTTCTCCGTCCACATACCTCAGAAGACCACGACTCCGCCGCACTTTTCACATTCCATATTGCCACCTCTTTGGTATCAGTTATGGCAGCATGCACTGCTCTCAGAACACATCTTTTCATTTGGACTGTATTCTCGCCAAAGTATCTTTATAGTATGGCGTGGGCAACGGCAAATCATGTTCTTGTCAATATCGTTGGTGGAATCGGTCTTGCCAGATTATGGCCACAAAGATGAATCCATAAAATTAGAATAGATATATCCGATCGAATTTTCTATTCCGAGTTCCAGAATCCATTCAAACAAAGAAACCCCACAGTATAGAATCAAAATAATCCGCCGAAAATATCATCGATAGCATTCTTCTTCTTTTTAGCAGTTTTAACACGTTTCGTTTTCTCCTTGCTGGATTTCTCTTGAGAGACTGTTTCAGAAGACTGTTTCTTACGCGAGACAGATACCGCGTCAACGCCAACACCAACGCCAACATCATCAACGCGAACAATCCGCTCTCCACGGTCCACCTCAGATCTCACAGGAATATTCTTCGGAAGTTGAACTTCAACACGTGCCAATTTCGAAAAATTGATTCCCGTCGCTTTAACCAAACGCGCCAACGTCGCTAAAAGAACAATACCCAGTGTAGAGAATTGATTATCAGCCACCACCGTAGAAAACGCCCTATAAAAGATCAGCACATATATAAAAAGTCCTACTTGGATAAAATACATACTGATAACACCTCGGAATCAAATATTGACTCAGATATTGAGGATAAGAACTGTTGATAAAATCTTTCGGTTTCATTGATACCAGATCTGAGACAGTCCGTTTTAATTTCGATAGCCATCTCCACCATTTCATTCCTTGGTGTTGATTTTTATTGCGATGATATATAAGATGTAGTATTGAGCGTACTGCTTCACATTCTGTTGTATCCATTTTGGTGGTGGTGACTGTAATTTGAATGATTCAAGTTTGAAGATTTGAGGGTTGAGAGAAGTCCGGGGAAATTTCTTGCGGGCAGATCCACACCGCTTCATTTCTGTGAACAAGAATAATATAGTTATATAGTACATTGTAAAGTAACACAGTAAAGATGATAATTTACATTGAATTATAATAAATGGATCTAGATGCGGAAGATATTCAGATACGTCTTGTATTCAGTGTAGAAATTGAACTAAATGAAAGATCAGAATTATTATGTACCTGTAAATTTCCCTGAATTGGTGATGTTTTCTTCAGAGCATCACAGATAGAATGTACGTACGTCGGATATCAGAATCCTCGATACACAATATCTCTCCTCCTTGTGATTTTTTTTTTTCTTCTTTTCATCCTTTTCAACTCATCCACTAATATCTGATTTTCTTCTTTTCCACCTCGCGTGAAACGCAGATCTTTCCCACGAACATCTTCTGCTCCCATTATCCCTTATTCCACCTCGTCACAACCCATTTGTTTGTGAGATTTTCCCATTCAAAATTCGACGACGTCCTTCTTTCCCACTGATCATTCCCGACACGTAAGAAATGTATCCCCTATTCACCATGTGGGGCACGCGGAGCCCGTGGATCGGTATCCCAGAGACTCGAGATACCACTTCCGAGACCACGTGTTCCAGGACGAGGCAAGGTGCGCACCGTTGTATTTCGTAGGCTCGAAGCACTGGGCAGGGTATTGGTAATAGCCTGGCTGACGTAGTCAACTCGGTGTTGTTGGCTTCGGGATGGGCTTGACAGGGAGGGCTCGTAACCTGCCGTGAGGAGGCTAGGATCGATATTCTCGGATTGTTTTCGGGCACGAGGAGTAGCTGCGGAATTAGCGGCCGAATTTGCACGAGAGGCCGACGATGGAGGTCCTCGGTACAGTCCTGTAATAGTGTCAGTAGATTGTTCATCTAGCTAGAGATTCATCCACGTTTTGACTTACCACTCCGTTTGCTTCGATCAACGCCTTTAGCCAAGATGAAGAAATTGTTCACAGGGGGAAATGACGCGATACGACCAACACGGGGACCCGAAGTATGGAATAGCTATTCCAGAGTTAAAGTGGACGTCTCAAATGGAGGCTAGAGACTAGACTTACCTTCGGTCGATTGTCAGAATGGTTAAGCATCACTGGGCTATTGCGGAACTTTTCGACAAGAGCATCTTTGCCCTGGACAGCTGTGATAATGTTCAGTATGTAAAGCAACAATAAGTAGACAAAGGAATCACTAACTTGCGTATGACATTTCGGCAAGTTTATCCGTCATCGTTTCGAAGCCAGGCCTAGATAATGAATTAGGGCAACGAACCACAATCTGCCGCCACTATTGGAACTGTAAGAAACATACCATACCAGTCCATCGCGATTCTCATGAAACTGCAGTAAAGTATTAACAAAACGGCACATAATTCGAGACTCAGACCTTGGGAAAGGAACTTACAGTCAGGATATCGTGAGGCTAGTTGAAAGGTTAGTAAAAATCATCAAGAGATCAGATCAATGCGATTTACCGAGCGGAAATTGACAAAAGCATAGCCAACACTAGATAGAAACGACCATATTATAATTAGACCAAAAAAAGACATGTCTGTATCGCATACCTCTGGTTCTGATCGAAGTCTGTGACCAACAGTTAGCAAACTTACAATGCCAGAAGATAGTAACGGTACTTACCCATACGTAAGTACACGAAATCGTAGCATTCAGCGGTGTCAAGATCAAGGATCTTCCGTAGATGATGCTGTTTCATTCAGTTTTCCATACTTCAAGCCTGGAGAAAGAAGATAGAACAACTCACCCACGTCATTTGATTTGGGATATTTCTCAGCATAACCTGTAACAAGAACGAAGGAAAAGCCATTGTATCAGTAAGTGTTCTCCGATCAAAGGGTATTGTAACAACTAACCGTAGTACGAAGATCCTGCCCGTAGTAGATCTTGCTCACATCCATCATGTTTCGACAGTGTTTATGCTCCTCTGGAACCGGTGAACTTTCCTGATCGCTTGGGGACATGTAGCTGCGTCGAGCTGGTGTCGCAGGGTTCGCAACAAGAGAAGAGCGTCGCGATTTCACAACAGAAGTCCAATGGCATTTCTGGGGACTTGGCATATCTCGATGCATTGGCATAACCTCCAAGACAAAATCCTGTAAATTGTCAGCTCGGCTGGATCAAAAAGGTGAATGTTATCAAATCGTAGGGTGGGAAATCAAATCGCAAGATAATGAGAGGGTGAGGGAGGGTTCTTTCTTCAAGAATAGTATCAAGAATCTTTCCCAAAAAAAAGATACCAAAAAAAAAGGTATCAAAGGAATCTCGTCAAAAGTCTCATCAAAATGCAAGCCAATCGGCAGACACAAAGCTATACATACTCCAGTTCGAATAGCATTCAACGCCTTAACAGCATTTGCAGCATGCCGACAATCAAAATACTTCACTTTTAGCTCGTGAGTAGTAAGTCGGCTCCCGTCAGAAGGAGTTCCAAACTGAAGTTCTTGAACAGAATGAACTTTTCCAACCAACTCCATGTAGGGTTTGACCTTTGAAGTAACATCGATAGGTCGGAAATTCGAATAACTGCCACAGTAAACAGTAGCCACAACAGTATCATCAAAGCTTGGAGGCAACGGAGTAATCAACCTAGTATCACGAGCGAAATCCTCAGCAGTCATAGGAATTAATTCCCAATCTGGATATTCGCGCGCGATCAGTTTGATGACAGCGTTCACCTCTCGACTATCAGTGAAAGCCACATAGAAGCGACCGAGGGAATTCAATGTAATCCAGAAGGGACCATTGACTGATGTGAAGCTCTGAAAGAATAGATTCAGTAACTAATCGTTAATTCTTCTTGGATGAGGAACAACCTACTTGGAAAAGTCTCACGATCTCCAAACCCTCAGTATCAGTATCCACGTGTTGAACAAGGAAACGACGCTTGTCGCTATGATCTTCCTCGGTATTCCAGAGACTGATAGGAATTCCAGGAGTCACAGTCTCGTTGCGAGCGCTAGACTCACGAGGATTCGAGGTTGGACCTGGGGCATTTGGGCCTGGCACAGTTGGAACTGGGGCACTTTGAGCATGAAGACGACTTGCTGCTGCTGCTGCTGCTGCTGCTACATAACTTGGAACCTGTCCTCTCAGTCGATATGGACTAGATGCATAGGCCTCGACTGGTGTGCTTGGAACTGGAAAGTTCACGTTCACGACACCCAGCTCAGAATAGGTGGGCACCGGCTGAGTAGATGGGTTCACCATCGACTGATGAGTCTCCAGAAGAGCTCTATCGGCCCAGTTGTAGTTAGCTGTGAGAAATGGATCGCTGTTATTTCAGATTAGCTGTTTTGAGGATCATCAACATGATCGACTGGGTTCTCTGGGCTAACTCACATAGAAATGGCACCCCTCTCTCTGGATCTTCCCGCCAGAGGACTCCCAGTCTGCTGCTGAGAGTTGAAGGTAAATGAAGCCAGTTGACTATCGGGGGTAGTCTGGAGGTTTGCTCCTCCAGGAGGAGAATCCTGAGATGACTGCGACGAAGCCATCCTCTTCTTCTTTGTTTTGATCTCAAAAAAAAAAAAAAAAAAAAGAAAGAAAGAAAAAAA
>Ga0209673_1001024_pt1 | contig 33282 bp, 33 predicted proteins | sample AraplaCol_mMS_r2_2_FD_184274 | JGI IMG/M metagenome (GOLD analysis project Ga0209673, IMG submission 184274) | Arabidopsis root microbial communities from North Carolina, USA - plate scrape MF_Col_mMS_r2 (SPAdes) (version 3) | ecosystem: Host-associated > Plants > Roots > Endosphere | place... | reverse complement strand
GACCATCTATGGCGGCGGCGCCCAAGGCTATACCGACTATCCCTCCATCGCCGCATGACGCGCGCGTGATGCACCGGCGCCGTGCTGCTGCGCGGCGCCTTTTCACCATGCCGAATCGGGGAGGCGGCGGGGCTAAGAACGCCCTTGCCTCAGGTTTCACCAGGACGCGCAGGCCGAGGCGAATTTCTGCATTACCAGCTGACACCGTCCGCCAGCTTTAGATGTTTAGACGCCGGATCATGTTCATTGGTGGGGCAATCGCCCGCATTGGCTCGACCTGGCCGAGCCGATCGAGCGTCTTGCCGGAAATTGAACTCTCGTGGCATCGCCTAGGTCAGCTCAGGTGAGCATCGGGTTCACTGACACACGGCGACCCAACCGTCGATCGCACCATTTTGCCAGGGCCGCTGCCCCTGCTTTACATCGGCGGCATCGTCTCGAATTTCGGCACCGCCGGATCGACCCGGTCCCAGGCGAGGCCGCGCAGCGTGTAGGTCACCATCTGCGGCTGGTATCGGGTGGGATCGTCGAGGCTGGCGGCGTGAATGGTGAAGAGATCGGGCATGGCAGAAAAGGTCAGATAGACGGGCGCGCCGCAGCTGGGGCAGAAGCCGCGCGTCTTGACGTTGCCACTGTCGGCGACCATCTCCCAATGTGTCGCCTGGCCGTCGAGCTTCACCGCCTGCCGGCTCGGGAAGGTCAGATAGGATCCGTGCCCGGTACCGCTGGTCGCCTGGCAATCGCGGCATTGGCAGTCGTTCATCGCAATCGGCTCGGCCGAGATTTCATAGTGGATCGCACCGCAGGCGCATCCGCCGGTGTAAGGCTTGCTCATATCTCTCTCCTGATGAAGCACTGCCGAATAAAAAGTTGCGTCGGCAAGCGCGATGTCGGTCGCCTCAGTCCGTCTCGCCGACGATGGCGCCGATGTTCTTCACGACCTTCTTCCAGCCTTCGCCCATCTTCTGGAAGGCGGTTTCATTTCTCGGCAGGACGAAGCCGGAATGGATGAGGCGAAGCCGCGTGCCGGCTTCGACCTCGGACAGGATGAAGGTGACCACGGTGTTGAGCGGGGAGCCGTAGCCGGCGTTTCCCTCATGCCCGCCTTTCCAGGCATAGGAGAGACGCTCGTTCGGCTTCACCTCCAGCACCTGGCAGTGAATGGTGCCGTCCCAGGCGCCGGCCGGCGTCGTCTGGTAGCTGAAGCGTTTGCCTTCCACCGGCTCGAAGCCGGCCGGCATCATCAGCCAGCGGCCCATCAGATTGGCCGTGGTCAGCGTTTTCCAGATCGTCTCCGGCCGATGCGGGAAAATCTCGTCGACCACGATCTCTTGCGTGTCGGGCTTCAATGCGGCGTCGCTCATGGATCGATTTCCTTCAGCAATGTTCTGAGATTGGCAAAGCGGTCGCGCCAGAAGACGCCGTAATGGCTCATCCAGTCGACAAGGGGCTCCAGGCCTTCCGGCTCGGCGCGGTAATAGACCTTCCGCCCTTCGGGGCGCTCCGCGACCAGGCCCGCCTGTTTCAGCGCCTTGAGGTGCTGCGAAATGGCGCCCTGCGTGACGCTGCTTGCCCGGGTCAGTTCGACGACGGTGATCTCGTCGGAATTGACGATCTGCTCAAACACGGCCCGCCGTGTGGGATCGGCAAGGGCGCGCATGACGGCGGTGATGGAGGCGGCTTCGATCATGGGGTAATCAATAGCGTGGGCTAATTGATGAGTCAAGGCTAATTTGTTTGCGCGGTGCGCCACTCTGGCTTTGATAAGCTTCTGCTCAAGGCCAGGGCCTTCTTGTTGACAACATCGGCAACACAGGGTTGTCGTGAGTGTCGGCGCAGGAGGAATGCCCTCGGATGAACTTTATGAGATTTATTGGTTTTTTGGTTTCGGTGGCGTCGATTGTTTACGGGCCGTCGGCCAACGCTGGCTCCTTGGATCACGACGCTTTGAAAAGCATCCCAATTGGCAAAGCCACGGAATTTTCGAATCTATCGTCCTTTGATGCTCAGGCGGTTTGCCTGCTTCAGCCCTACCAGGATCGATTGTCGTCCAAAGATGCGTTGGCCGTCCGAGTGAACACGTATCTCGCGGCGAATAAGTATGTTTCGGATGAGGGCCATTTTGCATTTGTGTTGGTTGGGAAGGACGGTACCGAGATTGTACAGATCAAGCGGTCTCAAAACCTTGATGTCTTGGCCAAGCATGAGGTTTCTTCATCAGTCGATGAGCTGTTGCCGAAGGGTTTTGCCCCACATGACTGCGCCAGCGGTCAATCCGCAGTTTTTGTGAAGATTGGATTGCGAGCAAGAACCTATGTCGTGCTTGGTGAGATACGTTAGGCATTCCACCACTGCCGCGACTGAGATAGCCGGTGGCCATCTCCGCCGGAGACATGTTCGTCGGATGAAGCTATCGGCCGCCACCCTCCGCCATATGCTGATGAAGAAATGCTGTCGAAATGGAAAGCCAAAGTGACCAGGAAAAACCGTAGCAAACCGCGCTCGGGAAAGCCCATCTCCGACACTGCAGCGGTCAACGCGTTCACAAGCAGCGCACTCTCATCGGATCTGACGTGGCTGCCGGATATGATGGCTGTTGGAGAGCCACCGCTTACCGCTGAAGTCTATATACCGGCCTATCTCGCAGATCCCGGCGAATGGTATTGGTCGACGATTTTACTGCATGATTCGAGAGAGAGCGTCTTGAAGCGCATTCTCGCCATTGTCGAGCAAGCCAGATTACCCGATCACGAGGAAGCGCTCGGTCAACTGGGCGCCGGCCCGCTCGAAGACATGATGTCGGAGGAGTTGCTGGATCATTTGCAACATTGGCTACCCTTCACGCCTGCCATGCGTTATATGCGCTCGGCCAGGTTCGAATGGCTAGCGAACCTCCTGCCTTGCAACAGCGTCTCAATGCTATGTTTTTGCGGTAGTGCTCTCGGCGGTAGCGGGCATGGATCCCAAGCATCGAGGCCCGGGACGATGCCACAGCGGACAGACTTCGGGCTCTAGTTCGACAGGTACGTTTGAAGGAATGTTCGAACGCTGCGGATGGATTTTCCTGCGGCGTCTGGATTGTATTTTTCGATGTGACCAAACACCCGCCTTCCCACCTTAAACTCCGGAGCATCAAAATCGTGGTAAGTGCCCTTGTAGACATTGAGCTCGATGGGCGGGCCATTGTCACTCAGACGGGCAAGCCTCTTCTGGCATCGGTCAGCCGGGCTCCAATTGTCTCGTTCGCCGCTCAAAATCAGGGTCGGCACCGTCGCGTCACCCTGACTTGCCGCGCAGAGCGGATAGTAGGCAACCGCTGCCTTGAATTTGTGGTCCATGAGCTGTTCGTTGCCTTCGATTTTTGTTCCCTCCAGCGTCGCGGTGCCGCCCGTTGAAAAGCCCATCAAGGCAACGCGCCGCGCATCGACAAAGCTTTGTTTCGATAAAAAATTCAAAGCGCCATAGGCGTCGAAGAGGCGATCGGGGAGCGAACCCTGGCACGTGTCCTTGATGTTGCGGGTAGTGAAGCTATCGACGACCAACACGACGTAACCCCACGAAACCAGCCGTTTCGGCCAAAGGTCTTTGACGCTCAACCGCATGCCCTCGCATCCATGCAGGAGGACGACCGCCGGGAAGGGGCCATCACCCTCCGGGCGGGACAAATATCCCAGCAGGGGTGTGCCTTGCGGTTGAGAAATAATTTCTCCCTGTTCTCTAGCCTTGCTTATTCGAAACGGGCTGAGCTTTACGGGCGCGCTTTCGAAGTGAACCAGTTCGTCGGCATCAGCCGGGTTTCCAGCGAGCGTGACACCGAGAAAAGCGACAAGGCACAGAAAAAGTCTCGTGGTTTTCACTGAACTTCTCCGCTATTTGATCAACAGCCTGCTCATTGTACGCCGGACCCGAAGGCTCGCAAAGCGGGTGAGGGGGTTTGCCGCCGATTGGGTCGGGCAGATTATCTGCGCGCTGCGGTCAGAAGCGCTTGATCACCCCCTGGCAGGTCGTTTATGACTACCGTAAATCCAGGCTGCGAGATTTGAATCTAGAGGGGATGTCGGCCACGTCGCCACCGCCCGCCGACCAACGGTGACATGCCGAACCAGATCGCGAGACCGGCCAAGACCACGCTGATCGAGCCATAATATTCGTCAGCATCACTGATGCCATCACCTCGGATTTGCCACAGAGCCTACCCCTTGCTCCGTCATCCTCGGCCTTGAGCCGAGGACCCATGTTGGCCTCTACCAGCAGCGGGCATAGATCCTCGGCTCAAGGCCGAGGATGACGGAGGTCGGGGAGCGCGTTTTGCCAAATCCGTCGTCGGTGCGGGGTAGAGTAATCTGGCGCCTACTTGATCGAGCAGGCTTGGTTTCGAACTGGCGCGAGCCACAATCAGCCCTTGATCACCCCCCGGCAAATCAGTTAAGACTACCGCAAATCCAAGCTGCGAAATTTGAATCCCGATGGGATGTCGACGACCAAGTCGGCGCCGCCCTCCGACCGGTGTGTCTGTCACCGGCCAGCTACCTCAGAATTGATCCCCCATCCTTTTCTGCCTGACCTCTCATCTTCGATCACATCGGGATCGAGCCGTGTCGGCATGGACACCCGCCTCTTCCAAGGAGAACTGCAATGGACCCTTCGATTGCTCCGGCCTCCCGGGCAGCGGCGGTAACGCCGAACGATACCGCCATCGTCGGAGCCCGCGCGCTTTACATCGGCACGGCCGGTGATGTTGCCATTGCGCCGCGTCGTGACATGGATCCTGTCATCTTCAAGAGCGTGCCGGCTGGAACGATCCTGCCTGTTCATGCCGCCATCGTGGCGCTGACCGGGACCACCGCATCCAACATCATTGCGCTGTTCTGAGCCTTCCAGAAGCAGCGCCCCATGGGAAGACCGACCAAGTTCAGCCAGGCGCTGGCCGAGAAGATCTGCGAGCGCATTGCAGACAGGGAAAGCCTGCGGTCGATCTGCCGGGATGAGGATATGCCGTCAAAGTCGACCGTGCTGTCCTGGCTCGCCGACGACGATAAGGCGGCCTTTCGGGCGCGGTATGCCCTGGCCCGCGAAATCCTGGCCGACGGCTTTGTCGACGAGATGGTCGAGATTGCCGACGACCGCAGCAATGACTGGATCGAAAAGAAGAATGCGAGCGGCGAGACCACCGGCTGGCAGGAGAATGGCGAGGCCATCCGGCGTTCGCAGCTCCGCATCGCCACCCGCCAATGGGTCGCCGAGAAGCTGAAGCCGAAGAAATACGGTTCCAAGGTCGAGCCCGACCAGGGCGCCGTGACCGGCGAGGTTTCGCAGTTGCTGGAAGATATCAATGGCAAGACGCGCGGACTTCCAAACGGCAGTTGACCAGTTTTCCGACTGGCGCTGGCGGCTGAACAACCTCTATTGGATCACCGACAAATCGGGCAAACGCGTCAGGTTCGAGATGAACTGGACGCAGATGACGTTTTTCGAGCAGATGCATTACCTCAATGTGCTGCTGAAAGCCCGCCAGCTGGGTCTGACGACCTTCATTCAGATCTTCATGCTCGATGCCTGTGTCTTCAACCGGGATATCCGCGCCGGCACCATTGCCCATACGCTGGGCGACGTGCAGACGATCTTCAGGGACAAGATTAAATATCCCTATGACAATCTGCCGGATGGTATCCGCACCGCTGTGCCTGTCGTCAGAGCCAACCAGACCGAACTGCTGCTTGGTAATAATTCGAGCATTCGGGTCGGAACCTCGCTGCGCTCGGGAACGCTGCAATATCTCCATATCTCCGAATATGGAAAGCTTTGCGCGAAATATCCCGACAAGGCGAGGGAAGTCCGCACCGGCGCGCTGAATACCGTGCAGGCCGGTCAGCTGGTCTTCGTCGAAAGCACGGCGGAAGGTCAGGAAGGGCATTTCTACACGCTCTGCGACGATGCCCAGGTCAAGCAGCGCCAGGCGGCGAAACTGACCGAACTGGATTTCAAGTTCCATTTCTTTCCCTGGTGGAAGGAGCCGCAATATGCGATCGCGCCCGAAGGCGTCATCATCACTGATGCTTTCGTCAAATATTTCCGGCAGCTGGCCGAGCAGGGCATCACGCTGACCGACGGGCAGAAAGCCTGGTACGTCAAGAAGGCCGAAACCCAGCTCGGCGACATGAAGCGTGAATATCCCTCGACGCCGGCAGAAGCGTTCGAGGCGAGCGTCGAGGGAGCCTATTACGCCGATCAGATGGCGGTCGCCGACGCCGAGGAGCGCATCGGGATCTTCCCGCATGTGGAAGGTTATCCCGTCCACACCATTTCCGATATCGGCATGGACGATGCCAACAGCGTCTGGCTGTTTCAGGTGCTTCCCGGCCGTGTGCGGATGATCGGCTATTTCGAGCACACCGGCACGGGCATGGACGGCATGCTCGACGAGCTGGAACGGCGCGCCGCCGAACATGGTTATGTCTATGGCGTGCACAACATGCCGCATGACATCAAGGTCAGGGAATGGACACGCGGCGGCATGACCCGCATCGAGGTGATGCTGAGAGAGGTCAAGGCCCGCGGTCTCGGCACGGTCCGCAAGATCGAGCGCGCCTATGTCCACGACCGGATCAACGGCACGCGGCGCATCCTGGCAAAGATCGAGTTCGATCAGGCCGGCTGCATCCAGGGCATCAAATGTCTGCGGAACTACCGCAAGGACTGGGACGAGGATTTGAGCGTCTTCCGCGACGAGCCCCTGCACAACTGGGCGTCGCATGGTGCCGACGCTTTCGGGGGTCTGGCGATCATCTTCACCGGATTGGCGCCGGAACCCCTGAAGCCGCAAGTGAAGAGCCTGCCGACCTTCCAGACGATGACCTTCAACGAATTTGCCGATTCCACCCCTAGACATAGCGAGCGTGTTTGATGGAAGACGAAGCAACGGCTTTGGGGGGCGGGCAGCAATGGGACCTGGCAAAGGTCGGTGCCCGTTGGCAGCAGGAGCTCGAGCGCGCGCAGCGCTATTTCAAGTCCTGGCATGACCGCTGCGTCAAGATCGAGAAGATCTATCTCGATCAGCAGTCGGATCAGACGAGTGCGGCCAAGCGCCGGTTTCCGATGCTGTGGGCCAACACCTCGGTGCTGCAGCCGGCCGTCTATGCCAGGGTGCCGCAGCCGGTCGTCGAGCGCCGCTTCAAGGACGCCCAGCCGGTGGCGCGCATGGCCTCGGAACTGGTCGAACGTAATCTGTCCTATATGGGCGACGAAGCCGATGTCGATTCCATCATGCGGGCGGTGCGCGATGATTTCCTGCTCTGTGCCCGCGGCACGGTGTGGCTGCGCTATGAGGCCGATTTCGAACCGCTCGACATGGGTGTCCAGCCTTCCGACCCGCCGGCCAATGGTGGTTTCCCCGAAGGTCTCCTCGGCAGCCTTCCCGGCGGCATGGGCGACAATGGCGGCGCTCCGTCTGAGGTGATCAGCGACGAGCGTGTGTGCATCGATTATGTCCACTGGTCCGACTTCCTGCACTCGCCGGCGCGCCGCTGGAAGGATGTGACATGGGTGGCGCGCCGCGTTCCGATGACCGACGAGGAGATGGAGAAGCGGTTCGGCCCTGATGCGATGGCGTCGCTCCAGGCGCAAGGCGCCGGCAGCAACAAGGGCACCACCCAGACCGAGCGGGCCGAGAATGAGGGCAAGACCCATGTCTGGGAGATCTGGTGCAAGAGCGAAAACTATACCGTCTGGATCGCCGACGGCGCGCCGGTGGCGCTCGAAGTGTCGGAGCCGCCGCTGGATCTCAGCCACTTCTGGCCTTGCCCGCGCCCGGCCTATGGAACGATGTCGACGAGCTCGCTGATCCCGGTGCCCGACTATGTCTATTATCAGCAGCAATGCGACGAGATCGATCTGCTGACGAAGCGCGTCAACAAGCTGACCGATCAGCTGCGGCTGAAAGTGTTCTACCCCTCCGGCGACGGCGCGATCTCGCCGGCGATCGAGAAGGCGATGCGGCCCGAAAACGACACCGTCATGGTGCCGATCCCGGAATGGGCCGCTTTCACCGACAAGGGCGGCTCGAAAGCCATCGTGACGCTGCCGATCGACGAGGTGCAGAAGGTCATCATCGCCTGCATCCAGGCCCGCAAGCAGCTGATCGAGGACGTCTACCAGATCACCGGCATCTCCGACATCGTCCGCGGCGATACCCAGGCGTCGGAGACGGCGACGGCGCAGCGCATCAAGAGCCAGTGGGGCTCGATCCGCATCCGCGACCGCCAGTCGGAGCTTGCCAGGTTTGCCCGTGACATCATCCGCCTTGCCGGCGAAATCATCTGCGACCAGTTCCAGCCGGAAACGCTGATGCTCGTCAGCGGCATCAAGCTGCCGACCATGGCTGACAAGCAGCAGGTCCAAATGCAGATGCAGCAGATGCAGATGGCGGCGCAGCAGGCCGCAGCTCGTGCCCAACAGATGGGTCAACCGGCACCGCCGCCGCCGCAGATGCCGCCACAGCTTGAGCAGATGATGCAGCAGCCGACGATCGACGAGGTGGTGCAGCTCTTGCGCAATGACAGCATTCGCGGCTTCCAGATCGATATCGAAACGGATTCGACGATCGAGCCCGACGAAGACGCCGAAAAGCAGCGCCGCATGGAATTCGTGCAGATGATCGGCGGCTTCCTGCAGCAGGCCGGCGCCATGGCGCAGCAGAACCCGATGCTGGTGCCTGTGATGGTCGAGACACTGCTCTTTGCCGCCCGCGGCTTCAGGGCCGGCCGCCAGCTCGAAAGCACGCTGGAGCAGGTCGGCGCCCAGCTCTCCGAGGCGGCGACCGCGCCAAAACCGCCGGAGCCGCCGGCCGAGCAGATGATCAAGCTGAAAACGGCTGAAGTGAAGGCCGGCGCCGAACAGCGCAAAGCCGAGCTTGGCGTCGCCCAGGCCGAGATCGAGCATCGCGCCGTGATGGAACAGGCGCGCGGTGAGGCGGCGGCGCAGGCCTTGCAGCAGTTCCAGGCGCAACAGCCTGCCTATCAATGATTGGGGTTGAAGCATGAGAGAACGCTATTGCCGCGTCTGCGGCGGCTGGCACCAACTCGACGAGTGGCCGCACAACTGCATGCCGGTAAAGAGCCAGGCGCGGTCCGATCTGCCGGCGCCGCATTTCGTCAGCGACGCCATCGATATCCAGTCGATGCATGACGGAAGGCATTACACCTCGAAAGCCAAGCTGCGCTCCGCCTACCGGGCGGCCGGCGTGGTCGAGATCGGCAATGAAAAGCCGCAACCGATCGAAAAGCCGAAAACGGATCGCAACGAGATCCGCAAGGAGCTGCGGCGGGTTCACGCCGAATACAACGCCTAGAACCAACCGCTCTAACCTTTTGTTTTTACGGGCATCAATCCCCGACAAAGGAACTTTCCGACATGGATATGGAAGACCTGAACGAGGCCGGCAACGGCAGCGAAGATTTTGGCGCGTTCGACGATAAGCCGGTGAGTATCCGCGACAGCCTGAAAGCGGCGATCGACACCGTCGAGGGCAATGGACCGGGCGATATGCCCGGCCAGCCGCGCGATGGGGAAAACGGCCGCTTTCTGGCCAAAGGGCAGGAGCAAGCCGCCACAGCGGCGAGGGCAGGGCAGCCGCCCGCCGCAAACGCCGCTCAACAGACGCCACAAACACACACCCAGATGCAGACCCGTGAACAGCCCGCAAGCATCGGCAGCCGGGTTCCTCCCGGCTGGTCGGCGGAAGCCAAGGCGCAATTCGGAAGCCTTCCGAGTGAAGTGCAGGCGGCGATCGCCAAGCGGGAACAGGAGGTCGATAACGGCTTCCGCGTCCTGCAGGATTACAAGGGGCTCGAGGAGTTCACGCCGCTCATCCGCCAGGCCGGCAAGACCCATGCCGATGTCATGCGCCGGGCGATCGACTGGGAAAAGGCGCTCATCCACGACCCCGTCAACACCGTCGTTCACGTCGCCAGGATGGCCGGGGTCAATCTTCATGCCCTCGTCAATGGCCAGATGGGGGAGGTCCTGCAGCGCAATCCGCAGCAGGCCCGATCCCAGCAAGGAGGGCCGCAGCCTCGATCCATCAATGTCGAGGCAACGGTCGAACACGTTCTCAGGAAAAGGGACACCGAAACTCAAGTCGATGCCTTCCTTTCCGACCCGGCAAACGCGCACGCCGATGATGTGCTGGACGACATGATCGCCCTTATCAACGCAGGGCGGGCAACGTCACTCCAGGACGCCTACGACGCCGCATGCTGGATGCGCCCGGACATTCGCCAGCAGTTGATCAGCCAGACTGCGCCGGCGCCCGTCCGAGAACAGCAAGCCCAGAGGGCAGCAGCGGCAGATCAAGCCCGCCGCGCCTCGCGATCCATCTCTGGATCTTCCGCGCCGGGCCCGACTCGCGATGCGGCAAGAGGCCAGCCCACTTCAATCCGAGACTCGCTTCGCGACGCCATGCGCTCCGCGCGCGGTCAAGTTTGATCAAAGGAATGATCAATGCCCATTTCGCCCAACCTCTCTGAAATCGTGACCACGACGCTGCGCAACCGCAGCGGCACGGTCGCCGACGACGTGACGAAGAACAACGGTCTTCTCACCCGTCTGAACAGCCGCGGCCGCAAGAAGCCCATCTCCGGCGGCCGCACCATCGTTCAGGAACTGCAGTACCAGGAAAACAGCACCTTCAAACGCTATTCCGGCTACGATATCCTCAACGTCCAGCCCTCCGACGTCATCACCGCGGCCGAATACGACCTCAAGCAGGCCGCGGTCGCCGTCTCGATGTCCGGCCTCGAACAGCTGCAGAATTCAGGCGAGGATGCGATCCTCGACCTGCTCGAGCAGCGCATCGAGAATGCCGAAACCACGCTGAAGAACAACATCGCGCTTGACTGCTATTCCGATGGCACGGCCGATGGCGGGCGTCAGATCGGCGGCCTGCAGCTCTTGGTCTCGACCTCGCCGACGTCTGGCACCGTCGGCGGCATCTCGCGCGCCACCTGGGGTTTCTGGCGCAACCAGAAATTCTCGGCCTCGGCCGACGGCGGCGCCGCCGCCACGAACGCCAACATCCAGAGCTACATGAACCGGCTCTACATGTCCTGCGTTCGCGGCTCCGACGCGCCTGATCTTGTCGTCGCCGACAACAACTTCTTCCGCCTCTACTGGGAATCGCTGCAGGCAATCCAGCGCATCACCTCGGCGGACAAGGGCATGGCCGGCTTCCAGTCGCTGCAGTACATGGGCGCCGACGTGATCTTCGACGGCGGCTTCGGCGGCGGTGCGCCCCTCAACCAGATGTTCTTCTTGAACACCAAGTATCTGTTCTACCGCCCGCACCGCGACCGCGACATGGCTCCGATCGGCGACGAGCGCATGAACACCAACCAGGACGCCTTCGTGCAGCTGATGGGCTTCGCCGGCAACCTCACCATGAACAACGCCTTCCTGCAGGGTGTGTTGTTCGCCTGATCGTCAACGAAAGGAAAAGCAAATGTCGGTCGCAACAATCCAGTCCGATCGTCTTGGCGCGAACCCGTTCGTCGTCGAAGGCCCAATCGTTTCCGGCTCCGGTATTCCGGGCCCGAACTTCTCCCTCGGCGCTGTCGCCGGCGGGGACCGCGAATCAGAATGGGTCTATTGCCAGCTCGTGCTGGCCTCGCAGACGACCCTTCAGCCCGGCCAATGGTTCCAGTGGACCAGGGACTATGTCGCGTCGCTGCTGACCACGGCGGCCGCCGTCGTCGGCCAGCGCTGCGGCGTCTTCTCCGGCGCTGCCCAACCCCCGACGCTGACCGGCGGCCCGGTTGGCGCCATCACGCTTGCAGCAGGCACCTATTACATCTGGCTGCAGCGCAACGGTCAGGCGCCGTCGCAGGTCGCAACCGCAACGGCGGCCCTCGTCGTTGCCGAAACCACCACCACGGCAGGCCAGGCGAGTGCCCCGGCCTCTGCCACGGCAACCACCAAGGCCATCGCCAACGTCAACTTCGCGGCGGCCAACCAGACGTTTGCCGCAACCACGGTCAACGGCTCCGCCCTGCTGACGAGCCTTTCCGGCCTCAACGCCGGTTCCGGCCCGTTCATAGGGGCCGCTGTATCGGGCACGGGTATCCCGGGCGGCACGACGATCTCGGGCATCACCTACAGCCCGAATGGCGTCGTCCAGAGCATCACGCTCTCGGCCAACGCCACCGCCAACGGCACTGGTATCACCATCACCGCGACGGGCGTGCTCGAAGCAACGCTGATGCGTCCGTTCCTGTCGAAGGTGAACTAGACCCAAAGCAAACCACGGGCGCTTCGGCGCCCGTTTTTCTTTCCCCGCCATCAACAGCGAGACAGCACAATGCCCGACAACAATACCGGAATTTATGCCTCCTTCAGCCTCGAACCGGTCGAACAGACCTTTCTAACGGAGAAGGAAGGCCGCCCGATCTTCGCCGACAAGGAATTCGTCCGCATCTTCATCTCGGGCGACAAGCACACCGAAGTCTATCGCGAGGTGACGGAGAACGACAAACAGCGCTTTTCCGACGCCTACAAGCGTTTCAAGGAAGGCGCGGCCGCCCGCGAGCAGCTGACCGGCACGCCGCTGGCGCAATGGCCCTATCTCAAACCCAGCCAGATCAAGGAGCTGGAGGCGGTCAACATCTACACCGTCGAGCAGCTCGCAGCACTCTCCGACACCGTCAAGCAGAAGATCGGCATGGGGGCGAACGAGCTCGTCGCCGCCGCCCGGGCCTATCTGGCAACCGCCGAGAACTCCAGCGCTGCCTCGGCCTTTGCGGCCGAAAACGAGCGGCTGAAGGGCGAGGTGACGCGCCTGCAGGAGCAGATGAGGGAGATGGCCACCCGCTTCGAGGCGCTCGAAAACGAACGCCCAGGCAGCAGCCAAGCCGGCAACAAGTCCCGCGGCCGCGCCGCCGCCTGAACCGGAGATCCCGCACATGTCGCTCCTGACCATCATTCAGAACGTCTGCGCGGAAATCGATCTCGATCCGCCGACGGCCGTCATGTCCTCGGCGGATCCGCAGATCATGCAACTGCGCATCCTCTCCACCCGCGCCGGCCGCGACCTGATGCGCGAGCATGACTGGTCGACGCTGATGGCGCAGCGGCAATTTACAACGACGGGCGCAAATCCGGAGCCGGCCGAACCGCCCGGCGACTGGGACCGCTTCGTTGCCAATTCGAAGATCTGGAATGCCTCGCGCCTCTGGTCGCTCAATGGCCCTGTTGAGCCGCAGAGCTGGCAGCGTAACACCGTCCTCAATTCAAACCCGGTTCCTCAGATCTGGCGCATGTTCGGCGGCAAGCTCGACCTCTACCCCAACGCTCCAGGCGAGACGATGGAATACGCCTATATCTCGGGCTTCTGGGTGGCGGTGAATGGCGGCACGACCACTGCCGGCACCTGGGCGAACGATACGGATACGGCCCGTTTCCCCGAAGATCTTCTCGAGCTTTCGCTGATCTGGCGCTGGAAGCGGGCAAAGGGCCTCGATTATGGCGAGGAGATCGCCAGTTTCGAACGATCCAAGGAAGCTGCCATCGGCGCCGATCGCGCCGCAAGCCCCGTCGACCTCTCCCTGCCGGCAAGGGGGCAGGCGCCCGAGAATTATTGGCCCGGCACCATCACGGTTCCAAACCCATGACCCGCAGACCTGTCCCTCAAAACGGGCGCACCCGCCGCGTTTCGCCAAGCAAAGACTGGGTCGCGCCGATCGGCGGCTGGCGAACCGATGTCGAGATGGCGGATATGCCCGCGGATGCGGCGTTCCAGCTCGACAATTTCTTTCCCGAGGCAAACCGCGTTCGCGCCCGCTATGGCTTCCTGGGTTTCGCCACCGGTCTTGGCGCCGACGTGCAGACGGTCATTCCCTATTCGGGGGTCAGCAACCGGCTCTTTGCCGCCGCCGGAGGCAAGATCTTCGACGTGACGGCGGGCGGCGCCGTCGGTGCTCCCGTCGTCTCCGGCATGGCAAGCGCCCACTGGTCGGTGCAGCAATATACCAACCCGGCCGGCCAGGAGTTCCTGCGCCTCGTCAACGGCCTCGACACGCCGCTGCTCTTCAACGGCACCGCCTGGACGAACAACTTTCTGGTGGGGACGGCAACGCTCGCCACCCAGAACGTCGCCGTCCGAAACACGCCCTATACGCTGAGCTTCTTCGGCACCGGCTCCGTCACCCTTTCCGGCGCCTTCACCGGCACGCTGAACGGAACGGGCGTCAACAACCGGGTGTCACTCACCTTCACGCCGGCGGCCGGCACGCTTGTCGTCTCCGTTTCGGGAACGGTCAGCAATGCGCAGCTTGAAAAGGGCGCGGTCGCGACACCTTACGTCCCCTCGACGATGATATCAGGCATTCCGGACGCCTCGCTGCTGATCGCGGTGACGGCCTATCGCTCGCGCCTCTGGTTTATCGAGAAGAATTCGACCAATGTCTGGTATCTCGCCACCGACGCCGTCAGCGGCGCGGCGACGGTTCTGCCGGTCGGCGGCAACATGAAATATGGCGGCACGCTGGTGGCGATCAACGTCTGGACCATTCCGGTTTCCACAGGCCTGCAGCAGTGCCTGGTGCTGATCTCCTCGGAAGGCGAGGTGATCGTCTTTCAGGGGTCCGATCCGTCGAGTGCTTCCAATTGGGGGCTGATCGGCACCTTCAAGCTCGGCCGTCCGCTTGGCACCAATCGATGCCTGCTCTCCGTCGGCGCCGATCTCGCGATCATGACGACGGATGGCATCGTGCCGATCACCAAGGCCGTGCAGCTCGACCGCGGCGCCACCAGCCTCGGCGCAATCACCGCCAAGATCGGCCCGACCTGGCGGGAAACCGTGGCCGCGATCGGCACGACGTCACAGGAGTGGCAGCTTTCGAGCTTCCCGGCGCGGCAGATGGCGATCGTCAACCTGCCGTCCTCCTTCGGCCCCTATCAATATGTGATGAACACCGAAACCGGGGCCTGGTGCCGTTTCGTCGGCATGCCGGCCTCCTGCTGGGCGACATGGCAGGACCGGCTGTTCTTCGGCGCGGGCGACGGCACGGTCTATGAGGCCGAGGTCGGCGCCAACGACAATGGCGTGGCGATCGACGCGCTGATGGTCGGCGCCTGGAGCCGCTATGGCGACGGGCTCTCGACCAAGCTCTCGAAGCTGATCGGGGTGACGGCGCAGATCGGGGTCTCGACGCTGATGTATGCCGGGATCTCCGTGGACTATCAGACCAAGATTCCGACAGCACTTCTGTCCTCGGTTGAAAACAACGCGGCGGCGAAGTGGGGAACGGCGATCTGGGGTGTCGCGAAATTCCCCGGCATTTCGCTCGTCCGCAAATTCGCCTCCGCCGGTGGCGCAGGTTCGGCCTTGGCGCCGACGATCCGCGCGCTGATCTCCGGTTCGTCGGGCTCGGTCTCCGAGGCGGCGGTGGTCGGCGGCTCCGTGCTTTACGAAAAGGGTGCGCCGATTTGATCGTCTCCGAACCGCGCGAGGAGATCGCGGCCTGGGTCGGCAACAGGATCGGGGTCACCTTCCATCCGCCTTACACCACGCTCGCCCATGTCGACCGCGGCCGGATCATCGCCGGCTTCGTCTTCAATGTCTGGACCGCGCATGACGTCGAGGTCTCGCTTGCCGCCGATCGGCTGACGCTGACGCTGATGCGATCGGTCTTTCGCTATGTCGTGCATCAGCTCGGCTGCCGCCGGGCGACCGCAAGGACCCGCGCCGACAATGTCGAGGCCCAGACTGTTCTGGCGCGATTGGGCGCCCGGCTGGAAGGCCGCCAGCAAGCCTATTTCGGCGACTGCGACGCGCTGCTTTACGCAATCATGAAAGAGGATTTTCCCTATGGTCTCCACGCCGAAGGCCCCGAAGGCGCCTGATCCGACACAGACCGCAGCGGCGCAGACGGCCACCAACGTCGACACCGCCATCGCCAATGCGGGGCTCAGCCACACCAACCAGTACACGCCGGATGGTTCGCTGGAATACAAGGTCAGCGGCTACCAGACGATGACGGACCAGACCGGCAAGACCTATCAGCTGCCGACCTATTCGGCCTATCAGACCTATTCGCCGCAAAACCAGGCGATCTACAACCAGACGCAGCAGACCCAGCTCGGCCTTGCCAAACTCGCCAACGACCAGACCAACAAGATCTCTGGCGTGCTCGGCACCAATGTCGATCTCAGCGCCGGCAATGTCGACAAATATGTCAACGATCACTGGCAGTCCGGCTTCAACAACCAGTGGGACCGCGATCAGGCAAGCCTCGATCAGAGCCTTGCCGACAAGGGCATCTCGATGGGCTCGGCCGCCTATAACAATGCGCTACGCGATTTTTCGACGCGCAAGCAGGCCGCCTCCGACCAATATCTCGGCGACATGTATTCGAATGCCCAGAACTCGATCCTGACCGAGCGGAACCAGCCGCTGAACGAGATTTCGGCGCTGATGTCGGGCTCGCAGGTCCACCAGCCGAGCTACGTCAACACACCGACGACGCAACTGCCGACCGTCGACCAGGCTGGCCTCATTAATGAGAACTACAATCAGCAGATGGGCCAGTACAATCAGCAGCTAGCTAAGTCGAATGCGGCGATGGGCGGCCTGTTTGGACTCGGCTCGTCGCTGCTTGGTGGCTGGGCTATGGGATCAGACCGGCGGCTGAAGGAAAATATCAAACGTGTCGGCACGCTTGATAACGGCCTGCCGGTCTACTCCTTCCGGTACAAGAAGGGCGGCCCGGTGCAGATCGGCCTCATGTCGGATGATGTGCGCGAGGTTCACCCGGAATCGGTGTTCGAGGATGCCGATGGGTTCGATCGCGTCGATTATGAAAAGGCGGTGGTGTAATGGGCTTCTTATTCGGCGGGGATACCGGCAAGACGCAGGGCGACCTGAGCGACCAGCGCAAGCGGCTGGCTTACGCCATGCTGCAGCAGAGCACGGATACGAGCCCGATCCAGTCCCCGTGGGAAGGGGTCGCGGGCCTTGCCGAGGGCGGGCTCGGCGGTTTGGCGATCCGCCGGCAGCGGCAGGAGCCGCAGGCGGGTGGCGCCGCGCTTTCGCCCCCCGCGGCGACCTCTCCCGGCTTCCTGTCGTTGCTCTTCGGCGGCGGACCAGTGCGCCGGACCGGCGGCTGAAGCAAGGCATTAGGCGCGTCCGCACGCTGGATAACGGCCTGCCGGTCTATGCCTTCCGATAAAGGACTGCGGCCCGACCCAGATCGACCGGATGTCCGACGATGTGCGCAAGATTCATCCGAACGCGGTGTTCGAACAGACGGTTTCGACCGCGTCGATTACGAAAGGGCAGTGGGCTCATGTCATTAAAGTCATTCATTTTCGGCGGCGATACCGGCCAGAAGCAGGACGACATCAGCGATCAGCGCAAGCGGCTGGCGCAAGCCATGCTGGAGCAGGGCTTGGAGACAAGCCCGGTGCAATCCCCCTGGCAAGGGGCTGCGCGTCTCGTCCAGGCGCTGATGGGCGGGCTGGCGATCCGCAGGCAGGAGCAGCAGGCGAGGGACGATGGTGCCGCGGTGCCGGCTGGCGAGCCTGGCGACTTTCCCTTTGCTCCGCTGCCTGACAGCGGCCCAGTTCCGCCGCAGAGACCCTATCTCGATCGGCTGGTAGCGGCAGACGATAGCCGCGGACAGCCGATGGCGCCAGCCGCTCAGCCTGGCGACGATGTCTTCGGCCCGCTGCCTGACAACGGACCCGTTCCGACGCCGAGGCCCTATCGTGACCCGATGATCACGACCGATGATCGCCCCGAACAGCCGATGGCACCGGCCGCTCAGTCTGGCTATAATCCCTTCGCTCCGCTGCCGGACAGCGGTCCTATTCCGACACCGAGACCAGCGTACCGCAACCCCGCTGGGTCGGCCCCTCAGCCCGTCGACGGCAATGTCTATGACGGCTTCATGCGCACGGTGAAGACCAAGGTCTCGAACCCCTATGCGCTCGCCGCCATTGCTTCGACGGGCCAGTCGGAAAGCAGCTTCTCGGCCAAGAGAGCCAACAGCTCCTGGTCCGACCCGAGTCAGAGCGGGAAGCAAGGCACCTCCGGCGGCATCATGTCGTGGCGCGATACCCGCCTGCAAAAGCTCTACAACTTCGCTACTGCCAAGGGCGAGAAGCCGGGTGCGATCAGCCCGCAGACGCAGGCTGAGTTCTTCCTGCAGGAAGATCCCCGCCTGATCGCCAGGCTGAACGCCGCAAGATCGGTCGAGGAAGCGCAGAGCCTGATGAATAGAGCCTGGCAATTTAAAGGCTACGATCAGCCGGGGGGCGAGGCTGCCAAGCGGCGCGCGCGAGCAGAGGCCTTTCTGCCGCAGTTCATGACCGCAGGCGCCGATCCGTCGTTCATCGCCATGCCTGACGCAGATCCTTTCGCTCCGCCGGCCGACATACCCATTCCGACGCCCAGACCTCGCGACCCGATGTTGACGACGGATTATCGCCAAGACCAGCGAATGGCGCCCGAACAGCCTGACGACGATACGTTCGCTCCGCTACCTGACAACGGCCCCATTCCGACGCTGAGACCGGGATATCGCGATCCACAGGTGACGACGGACGATCGTCAAGGACAGTCTGCGGCGCCGGCCACGGGTGGTGGCGCGGCCACATCCGCAAACGATGGGGCAGAGCTTAAAACCATTCTGTCCGATCCCGTTCGTCGCGCCGAGCTGCCGCCCGGCATGCGCAACAACAATCCCACCAATCTCAAATACGCCGGGCAGCATAGGCCAGGGATCATCGGCCCTTCCGACAACACTGACCAGGGCGATCCGCAAGTCGTCTATGCGACACCCGAAGCGGGCATGGAGCACAATGTCTGGCAGATCATGAAGAAGTATCGAGAAGGCATGCTGACGCCGAACCAGATTATCGCTGGAAAAAGGGGATGGACGCCTGACTCTTTTACGGCGGCTGCCAACATCGCGCGATTCATGGGCATTGACCCTGACGATGACCTGCGCCTGACCGACCCGGTCATGGCAAAGAAGTTTCTTCGCGCCCTCATCACGCAGGAGCAGGGAACATCGGGCGCTCTTTATCCCGACAGCATGATTGAAGCTGCGATCGCGGCACAGCCGGCTACGACCGCACATGCCGTCGCTACGCCGCCGGCCAATGTGCCCATTCCCACGCCGAGGCCGGATCTTGACCCGCGGGGTGCGAAGGACGATCGCCGCGGACAGAACGGGGCGCCGGCCGCCTTTGGCAAATCGGCCGCGCTCGTACGCGCGCTACTTGCTCGGCAGCAAAGTGGCCTCTGGTAGGAACGCATCTAAACATTCCTAAGATTTTGCAGCACACATCAATGGCCTCGCGATGCGCGGGGCCTTTTCTTCGGAGACGATGAATGCCCAGAAACCCCTCAACCGGCGTCTATTCCAAGCCCGCCGGCACGACACCTTCCGTCGGCCAGGTCATCGACCCCGTGCCGTGGAACGCACTGACCACCGACCTCGGCAACGAAATCACCAACTCGCTGCCGCGTGATGGCTCGGCGCCGATGGTCGCGCCGATCAAGGCCGCAAACGGAACGGTTTCCGCGCCCGGTGTAGGCTTCGCCTCCAACCCGCAGACCGGCCTCTATCTGAAAGGCGGCGGCCTGCTCGGGTTCACGCAGAACGGTGTAGACACCAGTTTTGACCCTGCACTCGTCTATACCGAAAGGACCGACAACTACACCGCGCTGGCAAGCGACAAGGGCGCCTATGTCCGCTTCACCGCGGCAGGAAAGACGCTCACATTCGACGATAGCGCCGATCTCGGCAAAGACTGGCACATCACCGTCCTGGCCGACGGCGTGAGCGTCAATGTTGCGCCGAGCGGATCAGACACGATCAACGGCGCAGCGACTTTCACCGTTCCCGACGGCTATGCCATCAAGTTCGTGTGCTCGGGAACCGCCTTCTATTGCGAAGAACTGAATGCGAGGTTCGACTTTTTCCTCGATTGCGTCCCTGCATGGGTCAACAGCACGACAATTTCGTTTTCAGCAGGAGTTGGCTTTTTCGGCGGCAAGCAGCAGATGCTACCCGCATACACAAAGGTGCTCAACGCCGCGTTCGCGGCAGGCAATAATGCCGGTATGCTGGATACAGGAGCGGTGCAGGCCAGCAAGACGTATGTTCTTTTTGCCATTCGGAACACAACGACGGGAGAGAGCGACTACATGGCTTCTCTCAGTCTGACGCCTGCCGCTCCGCCCGGATGGGAAAGGCTTTCCGGCAGCCGGGTCGGCATCATTCTCACCAACAGCTCCGGTCAGATCAACCAGTTCGTCCAGGACGGCAACTGTGTCTATATGGGTAATAACCTCGCATTCAGCTCCACCGGCACAAACACTCCTCCTACGCTCTTCACCCTGCCGGTTTGCCCCGTTGGTCTCTCTGTGGATGCCTATCTGGATCTGGAGGCCAGCGGCCAGCAAAACAGCGATGTCATCGCTTATTGGGCGAACGCGTCCAGCGTCAATGCGATAGTAGTACGTCTACGATGCTGGGGGCCAAGTGGTGTCAACTCTAACGGCACCATGACGTCTCCGGGATTTGTGCGGACGAACACCTCTGCTCAGGTTTATCGCTATTTTGACAGAGCAGGGACCGGTACCTGCACGGGTTATATCCGCGGCTGGCGCGACTGGCAATCCAGAAGGCTTTGGGGTTGACCGTAGCTACAGGCGATAGATTGAAACAGTGGCATTGCTCGAGTGCCGCCAACGGGACATCACGTTGATGCCCCGCGACGAAGCGACCATAGACATTTGGGATTCTTCGGTCTTTACCAGGAGTTGTATCGCCTCGACAGGTAGGCCGGCCTCCTCGGTGGCGCAGTTGCTGCCGAGTATAGCACCAGAATAACAGTCATCCTATTTTAGCGCATCAAGCCAGCGATGGAGGGAGGAACCGTCCAGGATCGCTTTCGTCAGATATGTAGACCCGGCCAAAGTCAGATGCCCATAGTCCCATGCCACCAGATCGTCATGTCCGTCGCCAAGTCTTGTCAGGCATCCCTCCTGGTTGCAAAGCACATCAAAGGCTGAGAAATACTCGATCCCCATCATTTCAGCTCGCTTCTTAAGGTCCTGATCCACCTGTCCAATATCATCGTTTAATTGGGAATGAAGACGATAAGGCACTTTGTGGCTGGGGTCAGAAAGATACGCGTCCAGAAGGATTTTTGGTAATGAAGGGCGCCAGTTGGGAACGGGTCCAATCAGCAGAACTCGCTGGGCGCCACTTTCCCGCGCCTTGGCGATCGTTTCTTCCAGTCGAGCGTAGTCGGGGCTGGCCGCGTATTTCGGCCAGTCGGCGGATATTATCACCACCGCGGGTTTGGCGCGTGCTATCTCCGAAATTCCGAAGTCGCTGAGTGCTGGGCAGTTTGATCTTCCGACGGAATTGAAACCGAGCACAGGCGGGCACGAGGCCGCATTCAATTGAGCCAGCGGTATCGCACCTGCCTCAGCAATCTTTCTCAAGCCTGGGTAGAGATGCGCGGCATGTGAATCTCCCCACAGGAGGATGCCACGCGACAAGTTAATATCCTTGGCACATTGTTCCGCAAAATCACCCTGTCCCTGGTCTGGGCGAAGAAAGCAGGTGCTTACCCGATACTGATTTGCGTATTGAGGGTATCGGTAGTCCGCCAGATCTCGAACCACTGCAGGGAATCGAGTAGGTATTCCTCCTAAAGCGACTGTGGCGGCCCCGAGGCCAGCTGTTACGATGGCTCCGGCAGTCAGGATGCTAACAGAGCGCTTCCTCAGATAACCAAATCGAAATGGCCACTCCAGCACCCAGTATGTCGCCCAGGCCAGTCCGACGCTTGCAACAACGATTAACATTTTGACCTGAAGCGTCAGTTCACCCCGGCTCACGATCCTTGCGAATGCCAGGAGCGGCCAGTGCCACAGATAGATCGGATAACTGATCAGGCCTACGTAAACGGCGCCACGGCTACCGAGGATACGACGATTGACGATCGCATCCCTGCCGGCAAAGATGATTAGCGCGGCACCTAAGGTCGGCAGCAGCGCTAACCACCCCGGAAAATGACTGGCTGGACCGATCGAAGTTACCGCGGCAATGATCAGCGCAAGTCCAAAGCACGAGCAGACGTGAGCCACCAAACGAGAAGGCTGGCCATATCCGGCTACGGCTAAGAGCGAGCCCATCGCCAGTTCCCAAATTCGCCCATACGGCAGGAAAAAGGCCTGAGTGGGATGAGCGTCGGTGGCCCATATATTCAAAGCGAAGGACGTTAGGATCAGCGCGTAAACAGTGTAGGTCAGATTGAATTTCAATTTGTAGGCTATTATCATTAAAGGCGGCCAGAAGAGGTAGAATTGTTCCTCGACTCCGAGTGACCAAAGATGAAGAGCGGGCTGAACGTCGGAGGCGGCCGCGAAATAATCAGTCGTAAGCCAGAAGTGGAAGTTGGCGAAAAAAGCCATTCCCGCAAAGGTCTGTCGGCCCAGTGACATTAACTCGTCCGCGGTCAGAAGCCACCAACCAGCAATCCAGGTTGCAACCAACACCGTTATCAGCGCGGGGAATATGCGCCGGATTCGCCTGGCATAGAATTCTTGAAAACTGAACCGATGCCGTTCCAAGCTCTCCCGAATGATGGATGAAATCAGGTAACCGGAGATGACAAAAAAGATGTCAACGCCAACGAACCCGCCTGGAAGCCAAGAGCTATCGGCGTGAAAGAGCACAACTGAAAGAACAGCAATGGCTCTCAGGCCGTCAATATCAGATCGGTATTTGGAAACTTGGTTTCTTGGCTGGTGCACTGTCGAGATTCGCCGCCTGCTTGCTCTCTACGTGGATAGTTGCAAGCGAGCGATCTGCCAAGCCTTCAGCTCCTCAAACCTATTCACCCGCGGCGCTGGTGCCGAATTCTACACTGCCTTTCGCAGGATCGTTCCAATGACTATCCATAAAAATGCACAGCTGACATCGTTGTGTCGAGAAATAGCGTCGCCGTTCTCGGCGGTACGCTATCGTTGCGATCGGCACTTCTCTTGGAGTATTAGCTGAACAACCGCATCATCGGCAACATAGGCAGCAGCAACACGCTGACGGGGGGAGTCGGCAATGATATCATCACCGGTAGTATATTGGCAGCAGATGTCTTCGTCTATTTGCCGGGGCCATGACACGATCACAAATTTCGGCGCAAGTGGCAGCGGTCATGATGTTATCAGGATCGATGATAGCGTCTTTTCAGATTGGGCGTCGCTTCTTGCCGCATCGAGCCAGTCTGGCAATGATACGATCATTACGGCCGACGCCGACAACACCATAACACTTCAGAATATCCTCCTATCGAGCCTTCAGTCGGAGGACTTCTAGTTTGCGTGATCTTGCTCAAACTTCCCCGGCAGAAAAACCTGCCGGGGAAGGGTGGCTGCATCCACCGGCGGTCTGCTTTCCCCGACCAGGCCGCGTCGAGAAAAGGGGGAAGCCCAGGCTTCCAGCCCTTTACCGTGCATCCACTTCGTAAAGCCAGATTACCGTCTGGCCATTTGCAGTGGTCCGATCCTCGATGACGGCGAAGCCTGCTTTTATCAACTCGGATAATGCGCCCTTGGACAGCACGATTGTCCAGTTCAACTTGGCCATCTCGTCTGCGCTCATCCCAACTCGATTTGAGACATGGCTGACGACCAAATAGCTGCAGTGGTCCCGAAGATGGCGCAACACAGATTGTAGGTCGGAGATGTATTCAAGCACTCCTAGAAGAGCGATAACGTCATATCGATCCTGCAGCTTGTCCTTCCTCAGATCAAATGGCGTTATTTCCTTCCTCTGTGGGTGTAGGTCAAACCCGCGATAAGTGAACCCGGCCTTTTTGGAGGCGACTGACGTTGCCCCCAAGTTTTATCCAGTTTTGAGTTCGCTTCAGCGGTTTTGGGTTGCTGTATTCTGGGCGGTAGCGGCGTGAAGCGGTGCGGAGCCGTTCCGGCTGCGTAGCGCCGCATCACGTCGCGGGTTGATTGTCTGAGCGAACTCGGCAGGTGTCATCCATGCGAGTCCAGAGTGTGGTCGATGATCGTTGTAATCGCTGCGCCAGTTTGAAAGCGCTGATCGAACATGGGTCAGTGACGAGAAGAGCGTTTCATTCAAGAACTCGTCTCGCAGCCGCCCATTGAAGCTTTCGATGAAGGCATTCTGGATCGGTTTGCCAGGCGCAATGTAATGCCATTCCACCTTGGTCCGATCCGTCCACTGCAGAATCGCGTTGCTGGTGAACTCGCTGCCATTGTCGCTGACGATCATTTTTGGCTTGCCTCGTCTCTCGATGATCCGGTCCAACTCACGGGCAACCCGCAAGCCGGAAAGGGACGTATCCGCAACGAGGGCCAGGCATTCTCTGGTGCAATCGTCGACAACCGTAAGCACCCGGAATCTGCGACCATCTGTGAGCTGATCCGACACGAAGTCCAGTGACCAGCGATCGTTGGCGGCCAGCGGGATCAGCATCGGTGCTCGTGTGCCTATCGCTCGTTTCCGTCCACTGCACTTGCGCACCGTCAGCTTCTCCTCCCGATAGAGCCGGAAGAGCCGCTTGTGGTTCACAAGGTGACCCTCACGCCTCAGCAACACTGAAGGCGTCGGTATCCAAAGCGGCGGCGCTCATGGGCCAACGCCTTCATTCGCTCGCGAAGGTCATGGTCATCGCTGCGCCTGGTTTCGTAACGAATCGTCATCCGGCAAAAGCCGATGGCTTTACACGCCCGCCGTTCGCTCATCTGGTGGCGATCCATCAAATGAGCGACAGCTTTCCGCCTTGCTGCGGGCGTCACCACTTCTTTCCCAAAAGGTCTTTCAAAGCGGCATTGTCGAGCATGGCGTCTGCCAGTAGCCGTTTCAATTTCGTGTTCTCGTCTTCCAGCGTCTTCAGCCTCTTGGCTTCGGATACGTCCATGCCGCCGAACTTGGCCTTCCACTTGTAGATGCTCGCATCACTGACACCGTGCTTGCGGCAAAGCTCCGAGACCGGCGTGCCCGCCTCGTGCTCCTTCAGAATGCCGATGATCTGTTCGTCTGTAAAACGGTTGCGCTTCATTCCCTGGTCCTCTCAATAGGCCAGAGCTTACTTCAAAATGGATTATTTCAACGGGGCAAGGTCACACTTATACCACCAGGAAATTCAGCGGACCCACGTAAGGTGGGGTTGACTTGCAATTGTGGATGGAGAACGGTCGGCCCACTATCGAACCGGGGCCATGCATGAATCTCATTGATCTGATTAACCGCAGTGATAAGCGCCTGACGTCGAAAGGAGACTGGCGTCAGATAAAGGCTCGATACGATGAGAATATCTGGCGTGCCGTCGAGTTTGCAAACGAAGCAGCTTTCACAATAAGCGGCATCGATAAGGTCTATCGACTTGCGGCTCTTCCGGATGAAATCGGCTGGTTTGTACGGCTCCGCAAGGTTGCCAAGGCCTCATTCTTCACAAGCGCCAAGGTGAAAATCCGCTTGGAGAAGCATGGGAGGAAGATGGCCGACAAAAGCTTCAGGTTCGATACATCGGCGGTGCCGGTTCCTATGCCATGGAACAAAAGAGATGGCTCCATTCCTGACGACGCTGAATTGCATTTGTCCTTCAAAGTGCCGAGAGGCTATGTCGCTGAGTTACTGGTCCACAAGGCTCTTGATCGTAAAGAGCTTCTCAAGCTTGCTGTGGGTCGCGGCATAGAAATTGGTCCCGGCCCAAGGCCTCAGGTTCACGAAAGCAGCAGCACGTCGGTGCGTTATCTGGAGGAAATGCCTATCGAAAAATGGGCGGAACTCTACGACCCAACCGGCAAATACGGAACAGCAACGGCGGATTTCTCAAAGTATGTCATCGGCACTGCCGACAATTTGCCGGCAGAAGATGGGTCGCTCGATTTCATTTTCAGCAGCCACGTTTTTGAGCATCTCGCGAATCCACTTGGGCATCTGGCCAGATGGCGGGAGAAATTGGCGCCCGGCGGCGTAGTCCTGGCGATCATCCCTGAGATGCATTCGACAAAGGATTCGATAGGAAGGCCATCGACGATCGATGAGATCCGCGCCGAATTTGAAGCTGGAATTTGGAGGCCCAACGAAGGCCACTATGAACGATACTTCACTCTTCGCGGCATGAAGGAATCAGCGAAGGACATGATGGAGAAGAACAGTTCCATCCATGCGCACTACTATGACAAAGACAATCTGAAGGTATTACTGGATACGGCAGTGGAAGAGCATGGGTTTTCATCTTACCAAATCATCCATGAAGACAATCATAAGGACTTCTATTTCTCAATTCGGAAATAGATGAAGTTCGACGAGTCTTATTCTCCCCACACCGCAACGGTGATGGCTACTCCGGCTTAGCACTGGTTGCCGCTTGGCCTTTTTACGCCGGCGCAAAACCTGCTTGGGCCATATCGTGGAAATGCGTTTTGGAAGGAGCCGGACTCAATGCCCTCTGAAGTACCCTTCGCTTTGCGCCTGCTTCACAAATAGGTCGATAGCGATCGCGCTTCCATATTGCGAATAGTGCACCTTGTCTCGCAGCATCGGCAATCCATCCTGGGTCTTGAGGCTGCAAACCGCGTCTTTGCAGAAGACGGAGTTGGCGTCGAAGAACGTCACGTTTGGATGCTTGCCGAGAACATCTTTCAGCACCAGGGACAGTTCGTGCTGCTTGTCGAGAACTTCGACCTCAGTCATCTGGCAATTCTTCGCCGGCTGTGTGAATGGCCGGGCAAAGCAATACTTGGGTTCATAGTCGATCTCAGGCTTAGGGCCAAAAAGGAAGACCTTGATTCCTTTCGATTCGAGAAATGAAATTCGCTTGTCGAGACCATCCCGGTAGCGCGGCGCCCATGCGGCATCGTTTGCGGCGATTTTCGTAAAGTAATCGATCAGCCGGCCAGCACTGTCAAATCGAGGCCATTTGGCTTCCAGGATCGCATATCGCAGGCTTGGCGTCTCGGAGATGATCTTGTCCTGCGTCTCACACTGCGTTCTGATCTCCGGATCTCCGGCGGACGCGCTTGGATCGCATGAACCATACGACAAGATTATCTCATCCTTCGTCGCCGGATTGGCCACAAGGCCGGCTACCAGGGCATTCGCGTAGCTGTCCCCGAGAAGGATCATCGTGGGGGAGCCCTCACGCGTCTGTGTGCAGAAGTATCGGAAATTCGGCGGATATTTGGCTTTGCAGATGTCGTTGCTCGTGTATTTCCAGGTCGTGCCTTCCAGCTGCTCGTGAATCTTCGCATCCATCGCGACGCCCTCACGTATAGGGGCGCCGTTGTAGAGATAGATCGAATAGCCGACCATGCCGACAAAGCAGACGATATAGGTTAGCGTCATCGTAATGGCGCGGGACGTCCACTTGCGTCGAATATTCTTTTCGATGAGCAGATAGGTGCCCGTAGCCAGGGCGAATCCTGCGACAACAGCCGCCGCCCGAGTCTCTAGGCTCGGTGTTTCTCCTTCGATGATACGAGCGAACGCCAGCAACGGCCAATGCCAGAGATATAAGGGAAAGCTGATGAGGCCGATCCATACCATCGGGCGATTGGCGAGTAGCTTCGTGTTGATCCAATTGCCGGAGGCGGAAAGGATGAGAAGGGCTGCTCCAACACTCGGAAAAAGCGCGCGCCAGCCCGGGAAAGTGCTTGCAGCCGAAAGGCAAGCGAGCGCTACACCTATCAGAATTGCGCCTGCTACGGCCGTCAAACTAGAGGCACTCATCCGGTTTGCAATCACGCCGACAAAGGAGGGCCGCTTACTGCGCCCATCGATCAAGATCTGTGCGAGCGCTGCGCCGATGAGCAGCTCCCATATCCGGGTGAGGGGCGAATAGAAAGTTGCAACCGGGTGGGCGTGGACGCTCGCTACATTAGCGATGAACGACAGCGCCGCAAAAAGCAGAATGATCGGTAGCTTCGGAAGACGAAATCTGAACACGGCCCAGAGGACCGCTGGCCACACAATGTAGAATTGCTCTTCGATCCCGAGCGACCATAGATGAAGCAGCGGTTTCGTTTCCGCCGCGCTGTCGAAATAACCGCTTTCCTGCCAAAGCACCAGGTTTGACACAAAGCCGGCGCCACCGGCGATGTGCTTGCCCAGTTCCTTATATTCCTCGGGAAGAAGGGCGAACCATCCAAACGTCGCGGTCGCTGCAAGCACGATCGCCAAGGCAGGAAAAATGCGTCGAGCGCGCCGGCCGTAAAAATCGAGAAGGTTGAAACGACCGTGGTTCAGGTTCTCCAGCAGGATCGTCGAGATCAGGAAACCGGAAATCACGAAGAAAATGTCGACGCCAATGAAGCCGCCCGGCAGTACGGTCGGAAATGCATGGAAGATAACGACCGACAGGACTGCCACCGAGCGCAGGCCGTCAATGTCTGGACGATATCCTATCCCGTGAACGCTGCGATCAATCGGTGACGCGCCAACCGGGCGGCCTGTCGATATGTTCATTTTGTCTGTTCCTCGCTAACCGCGGCTACCACGCAGGGGCGAGCAAATCAACGGGAGGGGCGTCTTTTGCTGGGGGCATCACGAATGCCAGCATCAGTATCGATTTCGTTCTGGCGTAAATGCCGAACCCCAATCGCCGCACAAGGCGACCTTAACAACGGATAAATCCACGCATTCCGTCTCTTCTGGAGCGGCATGTCTCACCCCATCCACAATCCGGAGCCCACTTCATGCTCGTCCATAACTGGCGCGCAGTGCTGAAACACGCCTGGAGCGTCCGCCTCATGGCGCTGGCGCTGCTCTTCATCATCATTGAGCCCGTCTACACCTTCGTCGCCGCGACCTGGCTATCCCGCAACATCTACATCCAGCTCGCCATGTCGGTGGCGACAGGGCTTCTCGCCGTTGCGGCGATTATCGCCCGCATTTTCGTCCAGCAGAAAATCTCAGGAGATCTGAATGGCAAACCGCCTGCAGAAGGGTAGTGCCGCCGCGGCCATGGCTGTGGCGCTTGTCGGATCGTTCGAGGGGTTGCGCCAGAATGCCTATCCGGATCCGGCCACGCAAGGGAAGCCCTGGACGATCTGCTATGGCAGCACCAATGGCGTCAAACCTGGGGATCACAAGACGGTGGAGCAGTGCAAGGCGCTCCTGGCGCTGGAGCTCAAGACCTATGCCAGCGGTGTCGGAAGCTGCGTGCATGTTCCGCTGCCGGATGCCCGCTTCGTGGCGCTGACCTCCTTTGCCTACAATGTCGGCGTCAAGGCGGCTTGTGGGTCGAGCGCGGTCAAGCTCATCAACCAGGGCAGGACGGCCGAGGGTTGCGAGTCGCTTTTGAAGTGGAACCGCGCGGCCGGCATCGTCTTTCCCGGCCTGACACGGCGCCGGCAGAAAGAACGCGCCTTCTGCCTCGAGGGCATCTGATGTTCTCCATCCTCGACACGCTCAAAATGGGCGCCGGCATCGCCGCCGGCCTTCTGCTCTATCATCTCTATGCCGTCTCGATCGGCTATCCCTCGGCGGCCCGCGAGGCGCGCGCCGGCTATGTCCTGCTGGCCGAGAAGAGTGCAGCCGAAGCGAGGGCCGCCGAGATGGAGCGCCAGCGCAACGCCGCCGCCTGGGCGAACGAGGAGCATCGCAAGCGCCTCGCGGCCGCGGAAGCCGCCGAGCAGGCCGCCAGAGACACACTCGAAATCGAGATCCAATCCTATGAACTTCAGCTTTCGGAAAAGAACCGCGCTTGCGCTGTCACTGCTGCTGATCGTCAGTGGCTGCTCCGCCGCTGAGCGGTTGAACAAGGCGGCGGTGACGACGGGTCAGGCGGCGGCCGGCATCGCGCTGCCGCCTTTGCCCAATGATCTGCGCCGGCAGGAAGCGCATGCGCCTGTTGTCGAAGGCGAGCCTGTGATCGCCATCCTCGCCCGCGAGCGCCAGGCTCTCGACCGGGCCAATGCCCGCCAGGGGCGCACCCTTCAGTTCTACGACGACCTCACCAGCAGATATGGAACACGCCCATGATGAATGCCATTTCGCTTGCCCTGACGAAGCCGATGGGTGGGGCCCCTGCGATACCCCCGCCATGGGTGCCGGATACCAATCGCTATATGCCGGCCGCCACGGGCACCCGCTGGCCGGCGGGTTTCACGCAAACCTACGCGGCCGACCTGAACTATCAATGTTCGAAGCTGTTCTTCGGCTCACCGGATTACGAAACCAACGATTTCCTTATTCCCTTTGTGGGTTTCGGCTGCACAGAGGGCGGCCTTGCGCCGCAGGAGACGATCTTGCCGAATGCGGATATTGCGATCGATGAAGTGTTTTTCATCCATCCGAACGGCACGGAATACCCGGTACTCTTCGGCGGCAACGCGGCCGCGACCGTCACGGCGTCGACCGGCATTGTCTACGGGCAAGTGACGCTGCCAAGCGCCCTGCCGGCCTGGTCTGTCTTCGGCATCCGAACGGTGTGGCACGGTACGATCGGGCAGACCTATATTGGCGGCTATCGCTGCCAGCGCCATCGGGGCGAAAAATATTGGGCCGCCGCCGATTTGACGTCAATTCGGGCGCTGGCCCTGGCGAACGGGGCGAGCACGCCAGCCCGCGATACGTTCTATAATACGGTCGGCAATGAGAGCAACTCGCAGCCTCTTGCCTATGGCCCTGCAATGGTTCTGGCCAAGGGGTGGGACGGCCGGCCGGTTCCGATGGTCCTGTCCGATAGCCTCATCGAGCGTCAGGAGATTGCCGCCACGGCCGATGCCAGGCGCAACATGGGCATGTGGCTGCGCTGGCTTGATGTGCGAGATCCGGTATGGGGCAGTATCATGCCCCTCGTCATGGGCGTCCCCGGTTCGAAGTCGGTGCAGGAACTGGCGACGTCGGCAACCAAGCGCTGGGCCTTGATCGATGCGATCCGTGACACATACAACGGCGGCAAGAATATCTGGACGTTCGTTCTCGACCAGTCCGGCCGCAACGATAACAGTGCCACGTCAAGCACATGGTCGAACGCCAAGCTTGGCTTGGTCGACCGCGTCAAGACGCGCTATGGGGCGGGCATCCATGTCGTTGGCGTCACCATAATTCCGACCATGACCGCTTCGTCGGACAGCGGCCGGACGGTCGCGGGCTATACCGTTCCCGCCTTATGGACAACCACCTTGGCGACGGTGAACAACACCATCAAGGCAAGTTCTCGTTATGCCAAGGTCATCGATCAACTGCTTGCCTTCACGGCGGACACTGATCCGACGAAGTCGTCGGCCGCTGAAATGTTTCCGCTCGGAAACGTCGTCGGGCATCCTGGAAATCAGGACGGCGTGACGACGTGGGACACGATCAAGCTGCCGGCTTCAGTGCCGGACGGCACCCGCATCATGTTCGAATATCAGCCTGGTCAATGGACGTTGAGAAACACCTATGGCCGCATCGACAATGGCGACGGGACGGCCGACTATAAGGTGCAGGAGATATTCGCCACCAACGTCCAGGACAATGCCGCGCTGCTGGCTCACGGCATGAATCTCGATACCACGTCTTATGTCCATCCGACGCTGCATGGGATCTTGCGATTTGTCGGCCGCTTGCCGCAATCCGAAAAGCTGAAATTTTACCCCTAGTCGAGCGCTGAGAGAGATGACATCCAATGACGATATTCTCCGCGCTCTCGGGCGCGTCGAGGGAAGGCTGACAGGCATCGAGGACAACGTCGCGCTTCTGCGCAAGGAGGTCAGCGACGAAAAGGCCAATGCCCACAATAGCCGCGCCGTGATCCACCAGCGGCTCGACGAACAGGCCAGGCAGATCGCCCATCTCGATACCAGGGTGGCGATCAGCGGCGGTGCGGATGCGCAGATCCGCGAGGAAATCAAAAGCTTCAAGGAGACCGTCGAGAAGAACCAGGAGGCGGTCGGGCCGGCACTTGAAGAGTGGAAACGGATGAAATCGATCGGCTATGGGATATCGGGGCTTATCGCGTTTGCCGGCCTGACGATTGGCGGGATGATCGCCTATGCGAGCGACGGCGCGGTGGCAGCGCTTCGGCATTGGTTGAAGATCAATTGATGGGTGGTGCCGCTCACTCCTCGGCCGGTCTTGGGTGTGGCGTGCGCAGATGCATTTCGTGCTCTACAGATAGCCTACTTTTGCGGTGGCGATGGCGCTGTTTCGTTTTATGAATATGAACCCGTTGATGATCCCTTTACGCGCCGCCTCGGCGCCTGGCAGACCGATACTCTTGCTCGCCCCAAAACCGAAGCAAACCAGACTCCTAAATTTTAGGCGTCACTAACGAACAAAACGGCGGCCTGCTGGTTTTCCTCTCAGGAGGAAACGGTCATGAAAACCATGAGCAATCGCCAAGTTCGCATTCCCGGCCCGCGAGAGCACGATGTTGCGGAACATTGCCGCAAGTTTGGGATCGGCCCGGCCGAGGAGAAGAAGCTGAAGAAACTTCTCGGCTCTCGGGCGCCGCTCCATGAAATCCAGGCCAATGCTCCGCCGCGGCAGCCGAGGTGGCGTTAGATGGCGAGGGTCGCGGAAGACGTCGCAGGTGATCAATACACGCCACATTACGGCAATGATTCAAAGATTGAGCGGAACAGAGCAGCGCCGTGAACGCTCGCGAAAGAGGTGCTTTTGCCGGGTTTTGACATGATCGATCTTGTTTAAGACGTGGGCCGAATCTCCGGCTTGCTCCACTTGGACCTGCTGAAAGCCCTGCTCCGGCGGGGTTTTTCGTTGGCGTTCTAATGAGCCTGTCGGTTTTCGCCCGGCGCGAGCTTATCGGTGTGACGGTCGCAACGTGCCCGGGCAGGTTGTCGATGATCCCCGGCGGAATTTCCGGGATCGTGGCGTCGTATCTCTGCCGGGGAACTTCCGACAATATCAGGGGTTTTGCCGGCGGATCGCGCGGCAGGTCTCGTCTCCTGTACCTACTGCTACCCCTGCAGTTGCTGCGCGGTCCACTCATGCAGGTATGATGGCGCTTTGCTCCCGGCTGTCGTCAGCGGGCAAAGTCATTTGTCGTTTGTCGACTTTGGAAGTTCACACGCTCGAAGACGCATCGATCCGCGTCGGCGCCAGTATCTGCGATGGATCAAGAAGGCACAGTTGCGCGCCAGGAAAGCCTGTCAACGCTGCAGTTGCCGCGAGAGCATGAGAATGTAATCGTCGGCGATATCGGCAACCACCATGGCGGCTTCCGCGGCCGTGTATCCCTTGCCGATGGCGTCGCTGACGATTTTCATCACGGCCGGTTCAA
>Ga0209673_1001023_pt1 | contig 33283 bp, 16 predicted proteins | sample AraplaCol_mMS_r2_2_FD_184274 | JGI IMG/M metagenome (GOLD analysis project Ga0209673, IMG submission 184274) | Arabidopsis root microbial communities from North Carolina, USA - plate scrape MF_Col_mMS_r2 (SPAdes) (version 3) | ecosystem: Host-associated > Plants > Roots > Endosphere | place... | reverse complement strand
CGTACTTAAGCCACACGCCGGCAGGTTAGTAGTATGGTGGGTGACCACATGCGAATCCCTGCTGTTGTATGTTTTCATTTTTGTTCAATTTGATTGTTTTTGATTCGTCGGGCACCGGCCAAGTTCTTGTACTACAGTATATATAGTCATACGAAAATTGTTGTGTATTGTTGTGTCCTTAACAACTCCCCTGCCCCTGTCAAACCTCTTCTGACCGAGTTGGTGTGCTGCTATCTCACCGCTCCGTCAGCCTCCTTGATACGGAATAACAACTATCTTATATCTGCTACTAGATTCTATATCAACTATTATGTATATATAAATTAATTCTTTATAAAAGATTGGTTTGCCTATTAATATACTCCGCTATTTGTCAGTTGTATCCGCTAAACAAATCTCCAACATATTACGGACTCTGCGACGAGGGGCCGTGTTACGCGGTGCAAACTGGTCACTGTAAGCTGATCCTCCGTGGTCCTAATACGTACCTCAAGTCTACCGTCTCGCAACCGTACCATCGCTTTGCTAAGCCTTATACGGGCTCGGGTCTGTAGAGCAAGTCTTGTAGGCGTGCCAGTTGATGCGCGCCAAGTAGGTCAGTCCGAAGAGCTCCCCTACCTGTAGAGTGTAGTTGTAGTTATACTGTGTGGAAGTAAAGATGTACTCAAGTAACTTAGATGGATTGATCGCGAAGAACTAAATACATGTGTGTAAAGCTATCCTTATATACCTAGTCCTCCTGTCCTGGTATTGCTGGTAGATGGTATAGTGGTAGATGGTGCTTGGCAGTATCTACCCGTATACCCAAATACCCGTCTACCAGTTGGTAGTCACGTGGGTCCTTTACCGTCACTTAGTGTTGTGGCGTAATAAAAATACCGGTAAATATAATTTCCGAGATATAATAAAATACAATACTAAAGATCTATTAGCAGCGATAGAGATTGTATAAAAGATCTATCGCTATATAGTATTGTCTGTAATAAAATCTCCAACAATAGAATCAATACAAGAATCAAATACAGAATCTATACTGACCAATACCACAAATAATCTATATTTTTTCTTGCGGAAAAAATCAGCAATAGTACTGACACCAATCTACTCAAAATTAGGAATCTACTATATTTGCAAAATTGATTATACTTACAGCTAATAATATGCTATCTCCGATTCAACTAAAAAACCGGAAGATTAATAGCTGAATTTCTGTTTTAGAAAATCCAGCTGCAATATTGAAAACCAAATAGAACAAATTTCCTGTCTGGAGGACCGGAACGCGACCAAATATCTTACTCAAAGAACCGAGAAAACTGGTCCAAGACAATATATCAACAAGAAAAGCGAAAGAATAAAGAATTCTGTAATAGTAGTATCAATATAGAATTCAGCCGAGATTGCCGTGACAGCTGGTGTGGTAATCGTAGAAGACAATAGTATCAAAAACAGTGGAATCGCCAATACACATATGACAAGCCATTTTCGACGACTAGGCCAATTATGAGAATAATCGCTCTCAAAATCGACAACAATCGTGTCGGGCGTTGAGACCGTCATCGTTCACTCCAATCTGAAGATATTCTAGGCTGGACTAGAAAATTTCCGGAGATGGCGAGCATTTAGGGAATGTAAATTGACACCAACATGATCGCGTAGAAATTTGTGGAGCTGTCAGTGGTTCAAGGGATGAGAATCAAGACATCGATCGATCAAGAACCGGTTCACCGGAACGAAATCGAATATTTTGGTCACGGCAATGGGGAGAACAGCGATCTACATTCCAGTGTCTCCATAGTACCCACTTAACGAAGTCTTCGGGGATAATCGATTCGAGAACCAACTCTCTCACTGGTTGAATTATCTGCGCTAAGATACATTTATGGACAAGCTGAGAAGATCTCACTCACTTCCCGAATAGTGTAATACAGTAGTGTATGCCAAGCTGATGATGATGTCCGCAATAGAACCCCCTAGGTCTGGCCATGCAGATCCTGACATCATCCCCAAGCCCGGAGATATTTTTATTTATTTTCTTTTGAACTGTAGAGTATACATTGTAGTAATATGCATTATGCGCTTTTCTCCCGAATTTAATGCAAAATAAAATTCCGAGTGTACTTTCGCTGATATTCAGATCATATCACTGGCTAACCTTGTGGCGTTTGCGATGACACAGACACAAGCAAGGGTTGTCGCTACAATACTTGAGCATGTTTGAGTAGAAGGAATAATACAAATTCTTCAAACTAATGTTACGGCATTAGAGACCATCTGAAATATATCGAAGTCCTTACAATGAGAATTAGCGAATACAGAACGTCTTTTCCAAAAGCCCATGATCGTCCAATACACTTCCGTCCATACAACCATCCAGAAAACACTCTCCTACAAAAGTGACCCCATCTCCGTACTCTGAATTCCGCAGTAGAACGGGGACATTGCAACCAAATAGCACACAAATGAGATCGCCCTTCATCGCTTTCTCTTGGACCATGCCAATGCGACCATTGCGACTGACCATTAGCCGCAGCGATAATCTCACAACTGTATCAAAGAATCGACCGAAGAATGTGTCATGATAGTATTCGTCTTGGTTCGGAGCAGGAATTGTGGGGTTACGATAGATATCAGCTTGATCCTGATCCAGGCTATCGCGCAATATTGTCTCGAAGCTGCGGCCGTGTATTTGAAGCGATCTCGTCCACTCGAACCATTCCTGTAGCTCCTGGGCAGGGGAACTGGGAAAAGCGGTTTTTGATTCGGTCCAGAGCTGCTCTAATAAACGAACAAAGTCTTGGAAAAAGTCCTTGGTTGGCATAGCATATCGCAGATATCGATCCTTTCGATCCAGGGCTATACTTCTGCACACGCTCGCAAGAATCTCCGTCGCAGAGAAGTTGTTGGGAGGAGATAATTGCGTGGAACTCCATTCAGAGCTTTGGACCAATTCGAAATTCTTATTCCCAGCTAATCCATCCACTATATCCACAACCACACCACGAGCGAGGAGATTCGAGCCTTCGAAACTGTATACAGCTGCTCTTTTCTTGGATGCCGAGTAACCAACAGAGTGATCATATTCAAGTGCGTGTGGTGTTCGTAGATTCCCTATATGTGACCTGCAGCTTTGGCTGACCATCAAGGGAATCACCAAGGGTGTTTTCTTCTGCCAATAAGGCACCCAGGATAGCTGCGAGGAGCTGGATGGCGAGCTGTAAATCGAAGCGAAGGATATGATGTCCAACGACTTGTAGTGGGTGATGAAGGATTGTGCAAATCGGACATAGATCTCTTGACTGGGAAGGAAATAGTTGACATCCATAAGAGACGCATCAGTCGCAAGGGCCATGAGGCCATAAAGCCGGTCTCGGTCATCAGTCGCATCCATACTACTAAAGTAGCTTGTCAATGCTGAAAGTGATAGGGTAACGTTGTCCCCAGGCTTTCCAGCCTTGTATAGACCCCAAACCCTCCTCCTATTTAGTCCATTGGTGAATCCAGCGGTCTCTTTGATACCAATTGTAGTACATCTGTTGGCAACTGCTAGAGCACGGCAAATAGAGACTCTACCGATACTCCTCATACCACACCAAAAAGATATACTTCGAGGTAGGACAAATTCCTGTACTGTCCACATCCGAGACCACCATCTTCGAGCGAGGAAATATTCCAAAGCTTTCCATTCTCCGTGATACTTTTCGATTTCCAATTCCGAGCGAAGTTCTTCAACACTATGTTTCTCTCTGGAATACCTATCCAGAATTTTGATGAAGTCAATCGCGATATCGCTGTCATGAGACCTCTCCCCAAGCCAGACGATAACTTGCTCAGCCGCGCGATAGATCTGCTGTAAATGTTCCACTTGACTGGCCCTCTCTTCCAGGTTAGCTTGGTCGATGCAGACTGAATCAATCCACCACCATCCGCCATCGTACATGGTACCCTTAGATTTCAAGGCCTCCAAGAAAGTGTACAGTGAGTCTAAGACGTAGAGCCCTCGGCCCTCAATCCGAATTACCCGATTCCTCGCGAGACCCGACTCATCGCAAGCCCATGCGTATGAAATTGAACGGAATTTGGGAAGTGGCTCTTCAATTGAGAAGGGCTCGAGAACAGCCTGGATGGATGAACTGGATTCATCTTCAACAAATTTGAGTAGCCTTATCTGATTCTCCTCAATAGGCTTATGTGAGTAAGAGGTAATTATTGTCATGATATTTAATATCCACAGGATGAGAACCTCAAGTGTAGTTGATATTATGAGATTGCGTAGGTGGGAGAGGCGGGGTATGTAATATTTTATACTAAATTATTGTAGTGTACAAGGTAATCATAAGGCTGTGCAGAAATACACAGCCCCTCCAAAACGCATCAAAAAAGTGGGATGCATTACACTAATGCATCCGCAGCGCCTAGTAGGCGCTACTCAGTTGGAGGCTCAACCACCACTAATATCTCCCAGGTAAGTACACCACAAGGTGAAACGTCTCCCACCATACTGGAAAATATATTAAGCCCCGAAATTACGACATTTCAACCACGACTGAATCCCAGTCATCAGTCGCCACTTTTCAAGAACTAGTGAGTCAGTGATATGAGTGGAAAACTATGAAACTATGGTAGATAATCCGTTGAAACGGGAGCAGGGCGCTAAATCAAAACAGTCAATCGATATTCGAGATTCTAAACAATCACATTGTTCGGCATGTGATGCCATCGGATAATACAAAGAGTCTTTGGTGATACCTATCACTACATATCCCGATGCATACCTAGCAAATGCATCACATGCATTATAGATCTATAGATACCAAATCAGACCTAAATGGGATTTTGTACTAGGGCGCCCGCGCATATTATCATCGGCAACATACAAGACTATTTTCATTTCTCCCTCGAGTAATCATCCTCCTCATTAAAGCCCTGTCGAAAGAGTACTTTAAAATAGCATCTTTGCTCTTCTTACAAATTCTTGAGATGCTTCAAAGCTTAAAAATCTTGGAAAACATAGGACTGCGCGAAAATTGTGTCTTGCTTCGTTCAAGAATAGTAGAACAATACCTTCCATCATTTTCACCAATTTAACCGAATCTTGAATGTTTATCATTCGATTTGCGCATGGGCATTTGCCTCCCATTTTCACGGCCATTACCCTTATTCTCGGGACGATATGTCGCCCGGAGATCACCCATATATAACCTAGGGGTTTGAGCTTGAAATTGACTAGTTCGAGGAATGGATTGATTGTCGATGACCCCCGGATCGATCGAGCTGACCTCTTTACCAAGGGCTCTGTCCTTTGGTCTTGCTTGGTATCGCGTATTATTCTGGTGCTGATCACTATACTGGGTTGCATTATGCGGTTGCGATCGAGAATTTGGCTGACTATCGCGTTGGGTGCCAGTTGTATTCGGCATTTGCGAGAGAGACTTTCGCTGGTCCCTATGATCGATGGCATTATGTGGTTGTGAGGGATGTTTTGGTTGGATGCCAGTTGTAGTGGGTTTTTGCGGGAGAAGTTTCCCCTGATCACTATGTTGAATAGTATTATGTGTTTGTGAGACAAATTTTCGTTGATCCCTATGATGGATGGCATTATCCGTTTGCGAGAGAGAGTTTGGTTGACTATTGCGTTGGGTGCTAGTTGTAACCGACATCTGCGAGAGAGATTTGCGCTGATCCCTATGATCGATGGAATTATGTGATTGCGAGAGGGAATTCCGCTGATCACTATACTGGATGTTATTATGCGTCTGCGAGAGAGAGTTAGGTCGACTATTGCATTGGTTGCCAGTTGTAGTGGGCATTTGCGAGAGAGGCTCGTTCTGATCCCTATTATTGACGACATTACGTGGTTGCGAGAAATCCTTTGGCTGAATACCGTGTTGGATGCCACTTGAAGTGGGTATCTGCTGGGGAGATTTGTACTGATCACTATACTGGGCTGCATTGTGCGGTTGTGACAGAGAGTTTGGTTGACTATTGCGTTGGGTACCAGATGCAGTGGGCACTTGCGAGAGATATTTCCGTTGATCACTATGCCGGATGGTATTTTGCGGTTGCGAAAAGGTATTTGGCCGACTACCAGGGTGGATACCAGTTTTGATGGACATTTGCGAGAGATATTTGTGCTGATCACGATGTTGGCTACCGGTTGTAGTGGGCTTTTGCGAGAGGGATTCACGCCGATTGCCGTTTATAGTGTCAGTTGTATTGGATACTTGCGAAAAGGGATTGCGCTCATCACTATATTGCATAGAATTATGCGGTTGTGAGAGAGGTTTTGGCTGACTATCGTATTGGGTACCAGCCGAAAAGGATTTGTGTTGATTACCCTGTCGCGTATCGGTTGTAGTGGACATTGGTGAGAAATTTTTGTGCTGATCATCATGCTGAATAGAATTATGCGGTTGCAAGAGAGGTTTTGGCTGACTACCGTATTGAGTGCCAGCTGTACTGGGCATTTGCGAAAAGGGTTTATGCTGATTACCTTGTCGCATATCGGTTGTAGTGGACATTGGCGATGAAAGATTGCCTTGATTGCCGTGTTGGTTGCCAGTTGTTGTGGGCATTTGCGAGAGAGATTCGCGCTGATTGCCATATGCAGTGCCAGCCGTGGTAGGCGTCTGAGAGAAAGATCTGCCTTGATTATTGTGCTGGGTGCCAGTTGGAGCGGGCATATCCGAAGGATATCCACGTTGATTGCCATAGATAGTATTAGTTGTACTGGGCGATTGCAATTTTGGCTGATTCACAGATTGAATTTCAGTTGTATTGGGCGATTTCGCAAGAGTGTCAAGCTGCTTGTCGTATATAGTGCCAGTTGTATCGGGCTTTGGCGATTTTGGCTGAATACTGTACTGTGTGCCAGTTGTGGTGGACATCTGTGAGTTTGGCTGATTTTTAGTAGGAATCAACCAAACTTGAGGTTCAGTTGTAGCGGGCATTCGCGAACCATATCCAGGATGATTGCCGTATCTAGTGCCAGTTGTAGTGGTCATCTGCAATTTCGGCTGGACCTCTGATTGAATTTGATTTGTGGTGGGCATGTTCGTGGGGAATTTATATTGACTACCGCGCTGGGTGTCGTTGATAGTAGAAGTTTGTGGGGGAGCTTCGTCTCTGGAGCACCCAACTGGTTTTCTTCTTATTTCGTGGCCAGGGCTCAGTATATCGGGCAATCCGCTTTTCAGATCTGAATTTTTAAGACTGCTACCGTCTTCATGAATGTTTGGCATCGGATTTCCAATTTTCGACATCGTTGAATCATGCTCTTGGCCTCGTAAATGTTGACGATCATGATAACGCGTACTTTGAGAGCTGGACTGCATTGGATACTGCCTGTGATTTGTTTCGAACCTGTCTGTATTTTTGAAGATAGTTGAGTCGTGCTCTTGGCCACTGAGACGTTGACGGTCCTGATGAGCCGGATTCCGAGTAACATTAGTCGTTGGAACCCAACGATTGTCGATAGACTTTGCTCCAAGTTTGTTTTCCTCTGGATTTGTGGTCAAGTCCTTTGATCGAGCATTCATTGCAAAAGGACTGTCTCCTTCACGGTCCTGATCAACGAAATTTTGAGAAGCCGTATGCACTGGGAGCTGGCGGCTGGCGGTTATTTCAACCCTATCTTTGCTCGTGTTCCCGATCAAATCGTTTGATATAGACCACTGTGTGTAACGTCCACTCTCTTGACGGTCTTGATGCACGGGATGTCCAGTAGCGATATAATTTGGAACCTGACGTTGGTCGACATGATTTGCTTCAAACTTGCCTTGACCTTTATCGTTGGCCAATTCTGTTGTCGAAGGCTTCTGCGGATGACGAACGTAATCCTTTGCAGCGGTATGTATTGAGAGCTGGCGGTTATCGACCTCATACGCTTCGAGCTTGTCTTCCCTGAACCTTTCGGTCGAGTCTTTTGGTATAGGTGTCTCCCCATAACGGCTGCCATCTTTACTTGAATCATTCACGCGAGTCTTGCTTGTGGGCAAGTTATCAGAGTTCCCAACTAAAGCGTGACCTATCGCCAGTTAATGAAGAGCTAGCTAAGAGAAGAATGTAACTCACTCCAGACTCCGTCCTTCATGGTCATTTCTATTACCCACCAACGATGTCGGGCAGCATTCTCCATCGACGCAAGACACTCTTGCTGTCTATCGATGGTCATGGTTGCTAGCGGATCAAGATCATCGCCTTTCACGTTGGCATTCTGTCTCATATGCCGCAATTCGTCAGCCTCCTCTTCTGACATTCCTCCAAGTGGGTTGCTGTGAACGAGATCACTAAACAGAATTAGTCAATTGAAGGTCCCTAGTCGGCAATACTAGGTGATAAAAGCTACTTACATGATGTGTAGCAGCAGCAAGGTGTTGATACCCTCTATGTATTTGTGTATTTGTTTCTTCAGTCCATCCAAACGTGGAATCACCGAGCTCATCAACGTCTCTTCCAATTGCGTGGCCACATATCTAGAATCAAAGGACTCCCAGCTTTGTTCTAAGTTGCTCATATATTGCATAGTTCCTCTATTGAAGCAGTCAAGAGGCTGTAAGATCACATCAATCAAGAGATTGAGTTCGTGGCGGTTTTCGAAGTACCCACTCTCCGGCGAACAGGCGATAATACTCTCGAGCATTGATTGAAGACTGGAGCAGAAAGCCTTATCCGATTGCCACTGTAGAGTGGCATTTTGACGATGATCCTCGCAGACCTGTATGGCCCTGGCCACAGTGGAGAGAGTAATGCAAGTAGGCTCAATAATAAGAATATCCATGATGGAGTAGCCAAGTACCCAGAAAATCTAGCAGAGCTGGGTGAAGATGACTGACCGTGGAGTTGAATGTTTCGGAAATGGCCTTGATCTGGTTTCTGGTTCTTGATTTCGTGATCTTGAAAGCTCTCCAGGCACCCGTGAACTGGAATGTATGAGGATGTTTAGGTAGCATGTCATTAGGCCATCCACCTGTCCAATGTACTTACATAACTGCTAGTGCCAGTCCTTTTGGAAACTTCCCCTCCCCACGAGGCTGCTGATAGTTTGCAGACCAGCTTGGCAGACTTGGCAAATCTTGGGGCCAACCTTGGATAGATAAACCGTGCGGCTGAGTATGTGAGTTTGACCACTCACGTAGAGTTGTTCGTGCAGCACCTGTGAGATGTCTCCATTTCACTTGTACTGATGCAGATGGCTGCATTAGGCTGGCCAATTACCTTCAATCACATGGCGCACGACCCTCTAGGTCCTGCATGGTTTGTACGAGCAGCCTCACCCGGGTGATGGGGGCTGCTTTTGAATCAGTACGCGCGCAGTTTCAAGCCCGCACGTGATGGTTTTTACTCAGAAGAGTAAATGCAATTTGCAAAGCTTGCATTTCACTACACTAGTATAGAATGGGAATATTCTGAGAGTGCATGTACATATATTGATTGGAGCTACCGGATTAGCAAACGCCATCAATACTCTCTGTACCAAAATTCCCAAGAAACTTATTATTGTTCTGTACTGCAAAATGGATCATACAAGCAATAGCAGTCAGCTTTCCCCTATCAGCCACTTCAGTGATGCTACTAGTATCACTGAAGCGGCCTCGATTCAAAGAGTCTTTCATAACCATAGAGAATACCCTGAACTACCGGAGGGGTATGATTGGGAGAGACAAAAGAAGGCGTACTGCCCACGCCATTGTCTACGAATGAGAGATCTTGCCAGTGTCAGAGAAAAAAGAACATACCCGCACCACACATTCGGTTACGTCTTCTGTCATCGTGGCCTCTATGAACGTTCTCAAAGAATCATAGATAATTCGATGGCCGCGATCGAGAATGGAACAAAGCAGGGATTATTTCTACATGAAGTGGACGCATTCGTCTGGGAAAGGTTAGATAAAGGATTCGTAGCTCATGACAAGGGTTCGCGACGTGTCACGAATAAGGAGGGCCTATGGACCTCTTATACACTTCAGGATATTCTTGACTCACAGCTCGTTACGAGGAGAGTGAAGACAGAGGGCGAGAACGTGGATTTTGCGAGCTCATACCTAGCAACCGATGAAAAGGTGGCAGGTCTTTTGTCTACAGTCTGGAACCAAGCATTCGGGCCCGAAGGAACCACTCTACAGATCGATCTAAGGGATGAGGACTTCCCCAAAGCATTGGCTTACTACATTTTCCACATTTCTAAACCGAATCTTCCACGCATAGACCCTGAAACTCCCAAGGGAAGTTTGGTGGCGAGTCTTTTCAAGTCGACCATTCTGAAGGGAACTACTATGGGCTTTCCTTATTACGAGGATCTTAAAGCGCAAATCCGTTCGTGCTCTACCGACCTATATGGCACAGTTCCAATGTTTTACCAAGAAAACCACTTGAAGTTCTGTCCCCATATGATCATAGTGTTTTATCCCAAGACTCTGAAAGCTCTTGTGGAAGGAAAAACATCAAGGAGCTCGAAATCGTCCAGACCGAGTTTTGGAGATATCTACAATACCTTCATGGAGCAAGTCCTGTCGTTCGTGGAGGTTGGAGACGGAGAGCACTTTATACTTGAAATTGTTCATAGTGGTCTTGGACTGGGTTATAATAAGGAGACAGGAGAGGCAAGAAACCCATTGAATGGCGTGCCACTAAAGAACAGTGAAGTCATCTACGAGAGCTGCATCGACCGAGCCATGATTGATGTCAGTTTGGAATTGAGAAAGCAATACCCGCGTCTTCTGTTTTCGTCTTGTACACGATTACCCGACGTCATCACACCCGAAGGGAAATTCAAAGCGAGTCATGAAACATCAAAGTTGGTGGAGCTAGAAGAGGGTGAAGCTGGACTTTCAACAAAACTGCGAGCTATGCATGGAGGACTGTACCCTCAATCTCACCTCGTTGTTGCCGATGACCCGGCAGCAGAAATTGCGGCACGCACATGGATAGACCAGAGCTCTGGTTTGGATCGAAGCGACTTACTCAAATATACTTACAATGAATGGCTGGAAGGAGCTGATGAACGCGTCGTTGCAGCCATAAAACAGCTTAATGATACCGAATTTCTGCCAAACCTGTTCGGATTTCCCACATCCGTAGATTCGAGATCGTCGGCCACGGTGAAATCTGAAAGGCAAGCAGAGTCTATCAGAAGAGTCATATCGTGGTTCGATAATTTACCGAGCACTTTAATGAGCCCCGATGAGAGATCTCAAGAGGCTGGAAGTGGCAATGGCAAACAGAGATCTGCAAACGATCAAAAAAGGATTTCCTTGGGTGATAGCTTCGATGTTCCCAACGGCTATTTCTTTGAAGACTTCAAAGAATGCGCTTTTAGCGTAGCGGGTTGTGCTTTTCTATTCCAAAGCAAGGCTGGATTAAAAAATGCAAAAGCCATCGCAGCAGCCCACACAGCAGCCAGCGCAGGTAATGTGGAGGTCCTCGCAGACCTTCTTTCCAGCGGTATCAGCGTCAGCTCAACAGGAGGATTCCTTCATAGCCTACTAGAATCGGCTTGTCGACATGGCCACATTGAGGCTGTCAAATTTCTCTTAGATTCTGGGGCCGACATTCACAGATCAGGACCATTTGGCACCGTGCTGGAGGTTGCATCCGTAGTGGGCAATATCAACATTGTGAGCACTTTATTCGAGGCGACCGAAGGCAAAAATCCATATGCTAAGCATTTTGCGAAATCAATGATTAGCGCTGCACTTCAAAAAGCAGCTTGTCATGGGAATGATGATGTTGTCAAACTGCTGCTGGAAAAAGGAGCCGATGTCAACTATGCCCCGGAATTCAACATGCATAAGGTATCGGACCTCAAAACGCCCTTGGAAAATGCCATAATTGGGAAGAGCTCTACTATTGTGAAGTTGCTGCTGGATAAAGGAGCCGATGTCAATAAATTCAGTAGCTACCCACCCCTGTATCTCGCAGTTATGCAGGAACCTTCTACCAGTATTGTCAAGCTACTTCTGAAGGCAGGGGCCAAAATCAACGTGGGGAATAGCCACGATGAAGACACATTATACCTGGCATGCAAACATGGAAATATAACAACGGTGAACCTACTGCTGGAAAAAAGAGCCGTTATCGACTTCCCTTTTGGGGATGGATTTAAACCTGAAATCGTCTCGCTTCTCGTGAAATATGGCGGAGTTCCATCGTTGATGAAAGAAAGCTCATTTCGAGATGGATCATGTCCACCGGATTATTTTTCATCAGGCCCACGTCAACGAGACTTACCTCGAAGGGGGCCAATAAGAACCGCAGACATCCGACGGGAATCGAAGAAAAAGTGGGCGAGATATTACGATAGACCTCAAAGATCGATTGTGTTCAATCGCGGAGCATGCCGAGACTGTTTCATATGCTACTTGAACAAAAGGATATACTCGCAAATAGGTGAGAATCCGATTGCGACTCTCATAAGCAGCCCCTGGACCCCCTCAAGAGTCTCGCAGAATCCCGGGAGAATCACCGCTCCGATACAAAGTCCCCTACGTTCGAAGAAAACGAATTCCCTGGTATTAGGGAAGCATCTACTTCCTATATCACTGCTACAAATGTAACAGGTAATACCTGCCTGTCTATCACCAATCGTGTTTGATGACTCCAAAAGGGTTCAGATGGTCGGTGTACTGCATGATTGGCTTTGGAAAAAGATAGATGGGAAACACTTCATTAGTTGTAGGAAATTTGTTTTGTATCTATTTTGCGTTATTCGAAAGGTAAAATCAAAATGAATCTTGAGACTTCTTTCTACACGGAAACAACTGCATTAGCTTTAAAGCATGTCCCGTATTTGACTACTTCTCAATCGATACAACGCTCAAAATAGTATATGAAAACCTACACACTCAAATGCACATATGGAGTCTATGTCCATACACTGGGAACCGATAATTCCTCGTCCCGTGATAATCTGGTATCCTTCGCTGATTCAATGAGACTCGGTTCATGATTTATCCAAGTAACCCCATATTTTGGCTTGGTATTTCGAGTGCTGCTAAATGGAGAACCAATTTGCTACTTGGGCCATGGAGACACCTAGCACAGGATATTATTGTATGAATCATACTGGTTTTGATACATATCGTCTACCGTAAGTAACATAGAATTCCAGATTAAAGACTGGGAGTTAGTAACTTTCAACATCGAATTAACATTGTCCATCTATTGTCTATTCTAACAGACCTGATGTTCTTTATCTATATATAGCTACGTTTATCTAAAATGTCTACGATCATCTGGGTCGGTACTACCGACCCAGATGACCCGCCAGCAGTTCAACTGCTGTGACGATAAAGGGAAAAACGAGGTCGATCACCTGCTATGAAGTCCTCGACAAAGTACCCTCGTCTGTCATATATCCATATCGTAGGCATTGTAAATACTCGTAGTCATATCCGATAAGAAAATACAGGCTCTAAGATATGGTATTGATTGCGTGCCTATTTGGATACTATCTGGAGATTTAAGCACTTCCAAAGCCCCTCATTCCCCTGATACCTATCAGGTAGTTACTACATATCTGGCCCAGTCCACACAAGACTTCTCTACGCCGGGGAAATGAATGATCCTATCAAGGTTTCGGGCCGGGATCTTCAAGGAGCCGCATTGCCCCATAATTAATGTGGCACTGGATTCGTCAAGGCCGAAATATCCAGTGGGGCGTAGAGGAAAAGGGTTGACATCGTGCCCGTCAAAATGTCAAACATTCGTACTTTGGCAACAAGAACAAGAATCAGGGATGATCCAATCATGGCGCAGCATATGACGGTCTCATTGTTATTCTATGAGATACTAAGAGGATAGTATCATGTGGAGAGAAAAATATCAATGCCGAAAGGTGTTGGACGGTTGATCTTGCTATAATCCATGGACATGTCTTGTTTGAGATTCAGAGAATTCCTGACAGATTTGCATCCGTATAATGTATGGTATCTTATCGAAGTTCGAAAAAAACAACACAAGCAGACAGGGGAACATAAAAAGGGGTAAACAACATCCACATCCGCGACCAGGCATAAAAAGCAAAAATGACAAAATGACGGGGATTAGGAACCGCCTCATTTCGTCTCGCCCATCGAAATTTGGGCCTCAACCAATAACAAGTGTTCTAGTCGCCCCATCGACGCGCCATGCTCAATGTTCTTATTCGTCGCGGCCAGAATCAGCCCCAAAAGATCATGATCTGTGCTGAGGAAAGCAACAAGCCCTTGTTGCTTTCCGGGTAGAAGAGTTTTTTGGACTCATGAGATGTTCAAATTAGAGCATTCAAGAAGAATAGAATGGAATATAAAGAGCTTCATGGCCCACGCACATAACAATCGTATCATAGACTCAGATCTACTCGCTTGAAGCCCGCCTGACCCCAAAGCGCGTACTCATGGCACAAAGTCTCGGAAACGAGTGGGAAACCCACCGCGAGCATCTCAAAGATTATAAATGAAGAAAAGCATCTTTCATCCATCAAATTCCTCAGCTCATAGTAATAGTATTTAGTACCAGAAATAATTAGGAAAAAAATAACAAGGTGAAACAGTAGCTTATTATGAAATCACCAAGCTTTTCACTTCGTTCATTCAATATCAATGTTCTAAATATTGTAAATCATAGAAAGAGTCCGGACCAGGAACAAGAAGAACAGTGTGAAATTCCACGAAATTATCGAGCTGCGCGACAACACTAGTGCAGGTCCTCGGATATCACTTTTCGATCGGTTCCCTGCGTGGCCATGGAAAGCCAGGTTTAACGTCCAATAGTGGCAAAATATGATCCACTAATATAACGCTAAGCTACCCCTTTGAACAACTTCGACGAGTCGGAGGCTCAAACTAGAGATCCGATCTTTCCAGACTGTACCACCCAAGGAAAGCCAACAGCACCAAGGCTAACCAGAACAAGCCGTAGGCTAATTATTGATCTTCCGGTTTGTAGATTTGTCTCTGCCAAGCCGGAGTGGGCGGCAATCTATCGTTTAGCGAACGCAGTGGAGATTGTACTTTTAGTCTTATTTGAACGGCCCCAAATCTTAGACCGGTCTAGTATACGGCGAAAATGAAATAATGGTGGATGGTGGTATATGGGGTATATATTTGATTTTTTCTTATTTTAATACGAAATATCAAAGAACTTTTATTTATCCACAATTATGACTGGATTGAATACTTCCGTCTCCGCAGATTGGTATATCTATACCAATCTGGATTCTATTATAACTATCTTTACTCCGGTACCGAACTGTACTGGCTCTGAATTTATCGGTCTTGGCTGTATAAATCCAAACAATAACTATCTTATACTCGATTTTAATACAAAGACCAAACTTGCCCCAAACTACAGTAGATATATCTCTACAACCATTCCAAATATTACCGCAATATCTATCTCCACTGGATATTTTATATCCGAAAAGCAAATTTCTGTATTTGAGATTCGAATAATAAACTGGAGAATTTATAGTATATACTATTTATCTGCTATATACTGTCTATCCGGCTGGTCAACAATTGATATAGCTGGATATAATACCAGCAGTATTTTTATATTGTCTGGTATTTATCTCTCCACAAAAATCAGTACAAATACTGTATTATATCCGACAGATAATTTCTATTACTATATATTCAACTATAAAGACAAAGTCTCTGTTCTCAAAAATATTCTAAAACCCAAGAAAACAATAGCAATATACTGTTCCAGATAAAACAAATTCTCCAGCAAATCAGAATAATTTCAGTTTATTTGGAGTGCTAACAATTCAAAAATAGTATAACAGCAGATTCAGTAGAGATTTGCTATTCGTATATCAAGAATTATATATCCAGTATCGGGTATCAGATTGGAGTAGAATACAATAAACAATACAGTACGAATATAGTAGTTTCTACCGAGATAAACAGTACCGAAACAATTACCGAGATACGTATCTATAGATATAAAACAGGAATTATATATTGTACAGATACTGTTACAGTAATCTTTGACCAGACAGAAAAGTTTTACTACAGTACTTTTATTTATGTATCTGCGATTACTATACTTTATCAAAAATCTGATTTTCACTCTGTCTCTGCAATCTTATCTAGTACTGCTGCTGATACTGCCGCTACTATTTCTAATGCAGCTGGTAGAGTCTCTACCAGCGGTTCTGTTTGGAATAGATTTGTTTCTGTGGTGGATATTTGGATGGTGGCTGCTGTCCTGGGGCCTGGTATAATTGTTCTTTGGTAAATGTACTATTCTATTAATATTCGGATAGAATTTTAGAAATAAAGATATGCAATATCAGTACCAGCCAATAATAATCGCATTCTTAATCCATTAAATTAATGCTTGTAAAATTAAAAAGGGTCTACGGCCTTGGGTAAATTTGCACCATGGTAGCAGATCTTACTGAGATATAGGGCTGGCAAAAATAAAACTGTATATAACTATTGATAGCAGTAATAGCACTGGATTCGCCTCACAATGAGTCTGTCTACAAATAAAAATTTACTTGGATACAATTTGAAGACAATCGATATTTATATACAGTACGGACAATATTTCTAGCTCTGCTGAAATCTATAATATAGTCTAGTATATCGATCTATATAGACAAATTCTTTTTTGTGATCTTTCAATCTACTATCCAAAAATTCTACTGGTTTTTTTCAATTCGTATTGCCTCTGTTTATATTCGGATTTACAAATAGTTCTGACAAACCGGCCACCAGAAACTGAAAAATCAGTATAAATAATTTTCTTAGGAGATTTTTCTTTCTTCTTTTTTTTGTCTTTGGTTTTCTGTCAGCTATTCTTCGCTCGGCTGTTTTTCTAGTTCCACCACAGACCAGATATAGTAATAATGGATTCAGTTTTTTGCCTTTTTGATTTCGACAAGATATTCTGTTAGTATAATCCGAACGGTCATCTTTCCGTAAATTGATAGTTTCTTCTATTTAAATTTTGATTAGTTTTGAGATATTCAAATTGATTTGGAATAATCTATCTCTAGAGAATCGACTGAGTACTAGTACTCCGTTGCGATATTTCTGCGCGCTAGAATATATCTTACTTCGAAAATTGCGATTTGGACTCGGTATTTGAAATTTCTAATAGATCGATTAGATTTGGAAGTCTGTTTTGAGATATTTGATTGAATTAACTAGCTGCAGAGAATTTATAAATTATTTCCCAGATTCTATCTCGAGTATTCTCTAGAAAAATACAATTTACCATTACAAAAAAAACTTAAATAGATTGAAAGGGATATAATACACTTATTGATTTCTTTTCTTTTTTTGACAAAAGAATTATTTTCGAATTTTTTGTTGCGGAATTGGTCAAAGGAAAATCACTAAATAAGAAAAAAAATTTCTATATATTTTGACAATACGGATATTTCTAGACGAAAGCAGATTATATTGATTTATATAAACCAGGACTAAAAAAGCTCTATAGATATCTGGGGCCATGGTGGATATTCCAGAGTGAAATTAAGAAATAAATTTACCCATTTATTATATATCTACACTACAGATTTCTCTGCAGAACAAACAGTAGACAGCAAGAACTACGATATGTTTTCGATTAGAATAATTGAAGGGAAATGGGAAGTTGGGTGAACAAGAACCCAGAAAAATTTGTAAATTAGGTACTTCTGCTTGCTTGCAAAGATGTACCAAATTGGAGGAGTATATTGCGGAATGTGGGTCTTTTGAGCCACACATCTCCGCATAATATGGGGATCAATATCGCAGTATCCAGCCAATAGAAATGGCTAATTCTATTGGCATCGGGCTCTACCATTCGGCTTTTTTCTTTATAACTTGATGGATTTTCGTTGTTTTGTTGACTTTGATTACAACAGTATAATAAATTCTATTATAAAATAGAAAAATAGAGTAAAAGACCAGCCAAAAAGATTTTTGTGATTTGTATTCAATCCTTACTTAATTTAAGAACTATTCCCCGTTAGAGATAATACGACAAAAAATAAAAAAAAAATACTCGTATATTTACTACTGTAGATGGCCATTCGCATTGGAGATACACTGACGCAGATTAATATTCCTTTCAGTATAATTTCCACAGAAATCTCCCTCAAATATAGCTTTTAGTATAGATTTGTGTATTGGTTGTTCAAGATTAAATCTGATGGAGCCTGGATCGCCCAGTTGAAATTACCTAATATAATATGAGCATAAGAATATATACAAATATCGAAGTTATATATCTTGCCGTATTTGTCTCCAAGACAATTGTCGAGACGTATTTCACTGTATTGATAGTCGTTCCAATTGTCATTATATCTACATTGGCTATATAGATATATTCCCCTATTTCTATAATAAATCCCGAAATCCTTTGTTCCGTTCATAGTTGTATATTTCTCAAAAATGATTAGATTGTACTAGAGCCTTTGTCGAAAATATCCTTAAGACAATTTTCCAACAGATGATTATGGTAGATTTTATAGTTGCAGAATGTTTTGCGAATTGTTTTGAACAGTAATATAAAACTGACAACTGCATTTATCACAAAAAACATTCGCCTTTATTTATAACTATATGGCTTTGGAATCAATTCCGCGTTTTGATCTATTTCTGTAGGCTGAGATCTAGACTGATCTAGTCCCGACAGACAGAATCAGAATGTGCCAGTATCGAATTTTTCTGTTAATCCAAAAGAACGGCCGCTGAGGATAGCTTAACAGAGTGGGGGATTAGTGTATTTATCTAACTGATAATGTCTTTAGCCGACGGAGTCGCATCATTTTTTTCTATCAATAAAAACGGGAGAATTGGTCAATCTTACAATACAGTTCGTAGTATATTATATTATTGATCAGAAACCAGAACCGCAGAGACCACAACTATATAAATAAGGAAATCTCTATTCTCAAAGATCCAATATATGAATATTGAACTTAAATAGACTTATTCGCCGCTTTGATAAAGAAAGGGATTACAGACTGTAACACCACTTATTTTATGGTGGGAGAGTAAAACATTTCATATATTTGCGTGATTGGAAAAAAAAAGAAAGGCGCCTTGAAGTCATTACAATTGAATTAAACTTTTCGGCCGATCATCTGCATCAGCCGCACAGAAGTCTAAATTAACTTTTGATAAACTTGCCGGCATATAACCGCAATTAAACTCCAAATCGCCTAGTGGAAACCTTACTGTCTCTATATAGATAAATTCCCATCTGGACAGCCACTGGGGAAAACAAAAGAATCTATATAACTGCCCTCTTATATACAGAAAGGAGGGGAAGTTGATTTGGGTTGAGCAACCCTTAATCTCACTTTACCTATTACAGGACAACCTCGCGCCGCCCAAGACTTGATGTGCAGCTTCCAAATTGGCGATCCGGTTTGTAAATCGACTCTTCGCGCCCCGAGCATTGTTCAGCTGAAGATCTCAGAGAAGACTGGCCAGTGCCATTTATTTTCTGAAAGTTCTGGCCGGGGCCTGCACATAGTCGCACCGATTATCTGAAGTTCCCGGACACTGCAATAAATATTTGGTTATCCGCAAACATCTACCACTGGGTTGCCAAAAAAATTTTCTATCTGACTCTGGTAGCTGTTTTTACTGAAAACCAATCAAAAAATTATTATATATATTTTGACTATATTTGTTTTCCAGTCAAATATTTTTTTGAAAATCGTCAATCAACTATCTATCTTGTAACGGAAGCAAGCTCGAGTCATGTGCATTGTTGTTACAGGATACATTCCTTTGCAAATAACAACGGTAGTGCTGACTTGCGATCACTACCTGCTCGCTACCAAAAGATCAACCCCTTCTGTGGAGGATCAACACGATCTGCGTCCGCGATCTTTAGCTGAAGGGCGTCATTTACATGAGAGTGTCCCTCGCCGTTCACAAAGGCCTCTTCACCCTGAACAACTCCATTACTGACAACCCCATACCTAACTCCCCTCTCCCCTATCCTCTTTACTATCGTTCCAACTACTGCATTCGAATCCTCACAACTTAGTAGCGGAGAATCAAAAGCCTTCGCAAGCTCAATGGGACTCATAGACATCTGCCTCCCCAAATGCCAAAACCCATGGAAGGTGAGTGTGACAGCCAGGATCGCAAGTGCAGTAAATAATATCGCGATACCCAGGAATTGCCAATGTGAAAGGTAGATCGGACGTGTGGCTACCTCAGTTGACATGACCAGTTGAACGTCGGAACTATTCGCGGTCGCGACTGCAGTCCGAAACATGAACTGCCGTGCCTCTTGGAGGAGGCCCTGAGTTGGGTCTCGGAAGTGAATATGACACATCCCTTGGTTATAGGGATAATGGGAATGCAGCATGTCTGCTACAACTGCGTATTGGGAAGCCGTGGGGCCTGTGCTGAGGAGCTCGTAGCCCACAGCCCCGATGAACCGCAAATGGGATGTGGAGTAGAATCTGTTGTTGAGTGCATACCAGAAGCCTCCAAGAACTGTTGGGCCTTGTAACCAATATGCTTGTGAATCGGCATCGGTGTAAGACTCGAAGACGTCATCGAAAATGGTAGATGATGGGTCGAGGGATATCGTGGATTTATTCCCGTCTATTATGACAGGGTATTGAACTATTGCGCTGTTGAGAGAGCAGTTGCGGACTGTCAGATAGCCGGAGCAACCAGGTGTATCTTTGTACTGGATGTTAAGGCTCATGTTTGATGAGAATGTCTTCCAGCCAAAGAATGACATGAATGCATAAGTCCCATTGATTATGGTTGGGTCAGAATTCGGGTCAAAATTGTCACTTGGCGTAACATTGAATGGAACTGTGTATGACGAACAGTTGACTGCGAAGCCAGCTCCTCTCATTTTGGCTGTGCATTTGCCACTGGTACTGCAGCCGGTGTTTTTCATAGCGATTTCGACTCCATTGTAGTAGTCTTGGACGATAGGTATGAATTTTTCGCTAAGAATAGACACTGCATATCCGCGGCCGCTCAGGTACCCCGTCGTGCTGTTCAGGAACGTTGTAACGGACAGATTCAACGGAGCATCGAAGACCACGTTGGACACCACGACGGTAGACGCTCGTTGCAGCAAAGGTCCATTGATAGGGACTATTACTATAAGGATGCAAGCCAGCGCGATCAGATTGAAGCGACGGAAACCAGTCACCGCTCCCCAGAGGCTGTTGCCAAAGTTCCAGGAGCGGTGGAGGTCGCCTAACTGGGTGTTAGGTTTGAGGGCCTTCCTCCACCAGGCGGTAGTGACACCCTCAGTAAAGGCGAAGTGGAGCGCGATGTTCGTTACAGTTGAAGCAATAGACAAATAGACTGTTGGCTGGTATTTCCATTTTGAGATTGGTTGCCCGTTGGAAGCAACGAGTATTCCTACTGATGCTGCCATTCCAAGTATTGATATAAGCAGAGCGCAAAGGCTCAGCAATGGTAGTCGAGCTGCAACCCCAGGGCTCCAAGGATTGCCTCGGCCGGTATAACTTGAGGCAAGGTACCTTGAATAGCGAGCTTCCATAGTGACATGAAGCTTAGATTTTGATCGCAGAAGCAGAATAGAGCAACTGGACAGGAGGAAACGACAAACGAGTCATAGCGATGGGTCTCTAGAGAAGGTACCAAAACTTCCGGGGGTCAAGGAATGTCTAAATATACCGATCGTTGGCTTCCACACCCAAGGACTTCAGCTCGCTCCGCTCTCTCGCTCGTACAAGTTTACTTCGTGGCGATGCTGGGATGCACCCAGATAAAGCTAGGCGGGCCTAGACTTCCGCACAACAAAACATAACCCCGACCCACCCAGACCCAATCCGGGGCTGGGTTGGGTTTTGGGTCGAAGACTCCGACCCAGCGTTGGGTCCGGAGCCCCAACTTCGGTTATAAACAGTGCAAACATAAATTATGTAAAAATACGTATGTTCTAGAGTCGTTTTTCACTATATTCTCTAGTAAAATTGGTATATAATTTATATTATGTAGTTATAATAACATATTGATATATTATATTCGCTAAAATATAGAAAAAAGCGGTATTAAGTAAATACGTGGTGTATAGAAAAGGTTCCTCGACTAGATTGAGGCACACTACTATACAGTCCGCTGTCTGAAATTTCGGACGAAGCAGACAAAGGCATACAGAGGCTGACGATATACTATTTCTAGACATATCAAGCCAGCCCTGAGTGAGTCCTAGAACTATTGTTCGAGGTAGTTTGATCAGCAGTGAAAGCGTGATCTAACGTTGTCCTATGACATGGATCCACCACTTATCACGTTTCCTTCACCAATCATCAGAGCTTAGTAACCGCTCACCTTTGGCGGAGAGAGTTTCCCCAAGTACGGAAATACAAAAAAGGACAAAGTAATTAAATCTTAACTACCTACCTTGCCGGTGGTACGAGAAGAAGTTGGCCGGACGGGCAGTGGGAAATGTCTTGTCATGCATTATAGGCTTTTCGCCCGTGATTGAGAGATTTCATTCGCGGAGACATATACATATTTAGAACGCACCTATAATCCCCACACCAGTCCTCTATTAATATCTGATTTGGTCTTAATATAAAAATTGTTTTTACTACAACTTCATATCATATTTGTTAGTACAGTATCTGGAACATGTCTTCTTTCGCTTTTTCGGATATAGAGGGAAAGATATGCCCCTATATCGACCGAGGTGAGAGCCAGTCAAGTCTCCCCGACTGGCGAGCTCTGTAGGCAACGAGTTGGAAAATAGCAACGCAGTTTCCACAATTCAAATCCGGTCCGAGGGCTTTTAGAGATATATCCAACAGAGATGGTCCTCTCTTAAGTAGGTGAAGCTGCTGACTGTCTTTAAAAACAGAAATGGAGCTGATGCTACCTAGGCGTCTACGAAAGAGCGACACAATGTATTTTTCTTTGTTTGAGAAGTAACGCAGAAGCAATAAGATCAAAATCCATACGCAGAATTCAACTTTTCCGAAAAAGAAACCACCCGAGTCATTTACCAATCACCCTGGAGAGCTAGTGCTGTCGCAATTGAACATCCGGCGTACCCAAGGCTGCTAGTAACAAACGCCGCTTCACCAGTAGCCTTTGTTTCGGGGTCGAGACTGGCCATCAGGAACGGCGATACAATTCCTCCAAAATCAAACATTAAATTAGCCGCCAAGCCAAAATAGTCAGAGGCTTGGTCATGATGATACACAACGGACCCAAAGGCAGGAACTAGCCAGACAATGTTCAGTATCACCTCAACTGGGCTAGATGCTTGTTTCCATATACTGGCCACACCGCTCATGCCATTCAGTAAATCACAATTATCGGCTGCTGTCTTCATCAGACTCACGGCCGTCACTCCCCAATTTACGTCCGTGGGCCATTCATCCCAAGTCGACAGCGAACCGATTATGTTTGGCATGACATACACCAGATAGCTGCCTGTGATAAGATAGCGGAGGGCTCTGGGAGCTGGCACGCTCGGAGGGAGGTTACTCTTATCTAGAGATCCCATCATATAAAAAATGGTGGCAGCTCCAGCACCTATGTCTGACATGATAGCAAATAAACTATAGACATCAGAGCCAGATTGCGCGGCAACTTTGGCCGTGTGAGCGAAAGATCTCCCTGCGAACTTCGTCAACCTGTTCGCCGAGGTTCCACCGGACCGGATGAGGCCAGCAAGTGTATCCCAGGTGGGTGCCGTAATAATCATCTGGGTAAATTCGGTGTCAGGGAATGGGGTGGTTTTAGTCATGGCTTTGTACGCGAGATTGACCGGAATTGCCACAAGCAGGCAGACTAGATCCAGAAATGTGAAGGGACTCCCGCCCGTGATAGATTCGTAGAAGGGTGTGAGGATGGGGATATCTATCTGGCTGTCGAGGAAGTCGAACATCTCGCGGACTAGCAGTTTGAGGACTTCAAACAGGGCCATAATGCCATTTCTCGCTGACTTCAAAAGAAATTCTTCCAGAATACCCATCACGGACGATATCAACTCTGTCACGGTTAGACCTCTGAATTGATCAAAGACAACAGCCTTGAGATCTTTGGCCATTTGGGTCAAATCATATTCTTCGGCGCTCACAAGGTCGAAAAGAGCTTGTACTGCGTCCTGTAAGTCCTTTGACGCTTGGCTCTGTTGTCTGTAGGGGGTGTCTGCATTCATGATATTGGAGGTAGCATGGTGAATTGCCCAGTTGGCCTGTGGACTGGTGTGAGTTGTATCTTCGGACTGTTGCTGGATCTGCATTCCTATCGGTTCCTCAAACACCGGTATATTGCCGAAATTTCTTATTCTCTGCTCCAGATCAGAAAACGCGTTCTGAACATCTTGCTCGATCTGGTCGATCTCGAGGACTACACGGTTCCCTGCGAGCCGGATGACATTCTTGATCACTCGGTGGGTGATTAGGATGTCATTCCAATCGAAGACGAACCCGAGATATTTGACCATGTCGTCAAACTTGACCCCGACTTGCTGCAATACATACTCTGCTGCGCCTGCTACTGCGCTGATGGTATCTAGAATAGCGGTATAGATGACCTCACCCGTGTCAACAAGGAAATAGTAGAACCCGGAGATCCAGCGTATGACGCTGCCGCTGACAGTCTTCCATGCCCTTTTGAGCCATCTCGCCAAGTCTCCCCAGGCCAGTACGAGGTCACCTATATCTCCACTTTCCGCATGCTGATCAGACCACCGCTTTGAATGCTTGCCCAATCCGTTCGGTGGAGGCGGCAAAGGAGTTGGCTGCTTTACACCGTTGCTAGGCAGATTGGATTGAAGGTAGAGTAAATTTGAAATAAGTTCCGCCGTTGCCGTTAGCTGATCTTCCATTGTAGTCTGTGGGACTAGTGGCTGCGTTATTCCATCAGCGTTGGTCACTTGCGCTGACCGGAGATTATCAGTGGTGCTGATATTCGCCAGATTATCCCAGACGTTCGCATGTGGGTCAATCTCTGCGACGATGGTTTTCTGCGAGGATTCATTATATACCCAAATTTTGAAGCAGACCCCAGCGAGTGTTTGTGTCTGTTGTATGACGGTCAGAACACCTGCCACTGATGTTTCCACCTGAAGACCATAATTTGGAGTCAGAGTGTAATATTGATCGTTGATATATGCGACCATTGGGCTCGATGACTCCACGTTTACTAAAACGTTTGGTACGCCCATCGAACAACTATCAATCACCTGGATGTGTGTCGTGTAGCTGTAAACCTCCGTCATGTCTCGCACATCGTTTGGGGGCAGAATCATCCTACACGCCGACCAGACTGAGGTTTCCGGATCCTGGATGAGCCGCTGAAGCTTGTTGTCCGACGTCTGAACAAAGAGGGCTCTGGCGGAGTCTTGTATATAACTTGCAAACTGGAAGACATTGGAAAAAATTGACACGGGATTTGTCCATGCGCTTGGAATCGTCTCCTGTCCGGCAGGGCAATACAGACTGTACAGCTCTCCAGCCCCATTAAGTCCCCAGAGAACAGTACGCTCGGCGTCTGATGCTCCTTCAAGATGGCTCGTGCCGGTGAGGAGTCCGGACTCGACAATTAAGTTGTTGACAACTGCCGCGGCCTGTGGCTCATCCCCTGGGTTTTGATGGTCCGAGAGGTAGATAAAGATAATACCAAGCGTGGGGCATACCGTGTAGAGACTGGTATTACCATCCAAATCCGGAACAGACGCAATCGTGCTAATCTCTAGAGGTACCTCAAGCTGGGTACTTTCAGGGAGAGGGTTGTTTGGGGTGGAAGCAGGACAGTAGACCAGCATCTGATCCGATCCAATGAATCCGAAGGTGTAGATACCACCGATCGAGTCGTTGGCTTTCTTCCCCATACAGCTGACAGTTCCCCCCTGGGTGATAATATCAGGCAATGGACTGTATTGCCAGCACGGCGATGGTTCTGTCTCAATGCAATATCTATCCAATATCTTGCGAGGGTCATCGCTTTGCCTGAGCACGTCCACAAAACACGTTGCACCTGCGCTGGGGGTACGCGAGAGGTACACATCTGCAAAATGCAAGAGGTTCGATTGGTTTGTAGGAATGTAAACCCAATTCACTCCTGTTTCGCCAAAATTGTTAAGCTGGTTGAGTGCCAGAAACAGTCGGTCTCCGACACTGTCCTGCACTTGCACTGTAATCGCTAGATCGACAGTTTCCCAATACTGGGGGTCTTGAGAGACGGCAAAGTTCGTCACCTTGAACACTCCGTCTATCTGTTGGGACAAACTGGAGGAAAGATCGACCTGATTCCAGCCGGTGGCGGATGCTGACACCTCCTCCGTTAGATAGAAGACGCCATTATGATCGAGGGAGAATAACTCGGCAAAGCCATTCTGCCCCTGCAGGACCGCGCACTGGCAATGGGAATCCATCACACTGCCATGGATTTGGTTTTTCATCAACTGTGTGTCATACTCTACGGAGACTGCCATATTCACCAGAAGGTTTGTTGTGGTACAAAAAAGAGTTAATAAGAACGAGATTGCTTCATTGGGACGAGGAGGGCCTTCGAAACCGGGGCCATAAGCCCTTCAAATAAATTTCACCTACGCTTGTTGTTCTTGTGATCTTTCAGATTAAGGAGCCTGAACCATGGCAAAGAGATGCGATCATTTGTTTTTTCTTCATTATGGGAATATGTCAATTTAGGATTGCCGGATCAAGCTATATGGGGCAGTATCGATCGCGGTTCCAGATGTAGGTGCGTTCGTCATCAAATTTAACGTCCACCAGCATACGGATATCCGTGATGGTCCCACGGCTATGTTCCATGGTTCAGCCCGGCCTCGGCTTGTCTTCTGAGCTTCGTCCGCTCTGGACCCCAACTGCATGCGGCTTTTCATCTGAACTGCTATAACGAAGAATATCTATCTGCGTCCTTCTATTTCTTCTTTATTGGCCAACTTGTGGAGGTTGTCCTATGACCCCCTAAGCCACCAATCATACTTGTACTCATTATTGTGTCAATTTAATATTGGCAGGCCAAGTCCTCATAACGATCTTGGAAAATAGATTCCACAATGTCTGCCTGGCCATGGCCCTTCCTCGGTATCCGCGTATATTTTCTTTCATAGAAACTCCGAGGACACGCCGAAGATACCACCAGTTCTAAGAATTTAAGACTAAAAAGCAATTCCGAAGGTCAATGGAGAAAGGCTGCATTTTCAAGTACTTTGCTATGATAATCTGTTTGAACCAGCTGTATATAATATTCTATCCACAATAAATCAAACTAAATTTGATACAATCCAGCCGCTTGTCAGAATCATAGATATTTAAATAACAATCTGCGGATCAAACAGAAAAAAAAAACAGAAACAAAAATCAGCTATTTTGATATTATGGATCGAACAGTATCTTTTCTGATCTAGTAACCAAAAATAGTTGTCTTATTGTACGACAAAACAATATTATATCGTATACTACGTTGAAATTTTTGCACGACCAAATAATGAATCACGGAAATTCCTTTGTCTCTAATTATCAATGTTTGAAAAACTTGTTATTGAAGCTTTATTGACGTTATATCAAACGATCAAGAATTTATGAGGACGCCCGAGCGTATACTATTGAACGCTTTAGTCTAATTTTCAGTGAATTTGGAATGGCAGTTTAAAGTCCCTGTCACATATTCATTCTTTCTAGGGGCCATTTATGCTGCCTCACAGAGAGGTCATCAAAGAATTATCAGATTACTTTTAGACTACAGAGCAGATATTAAGACACAGGTCGGTATATATGGCAATTATCTCTATACTGCCTTACAGGGTGGCTATAAAGAGATTGTCAAAATACTCCAACAAAGGCGGATCATTACGTACTTTCCAAAGCAGTACAGCTATAGGATATCTATCCATCCAGTAAAGACGTTTTGTCTTATGGATTCTGAGTCATCTGATGAGGATCAGTAATTTATTTATCTATCTGTATAATATTCTCAATCTATTGTACTGTTTCTTCTCTGTAGCCTGTATTGCTATTATTCCTGTCTAAATTTTAGATACAGCCTAATAAACCCATGAAGCCCTGTAAACAAATTTGTATAGTAATTCAATGTAGAAAGTAGAGGAACACGGGATCTATAACTTATCTATCAATAGCAATCGTTTTGAATTATCAAATATTGGCAGAAAAGCTGAGTCCACCCACAAATTAGTGAATTTATTTTATAGATTAGATCTGATTACCCTTACGCTTCAGTAAATGAAATCGTAGATTCCTAAGAAGTTTTCAAATATTAGTAGTGATGTACTCTGGGGATTCGTATGTGGTCACCCACTAACCCGATGCGTGGTCTAGTTACTGGTAAAAGCCCTATAGCCCGTGGTTCGCAGGTCTCTACTCAGCTGTATAATGTATTCTATGAAACTGAGAATGTGCTGGATTCCTAATGATTATTACCTATCGAAGAGATCGTATATTATATAGAGTATCAAGGTTTTTCAACTTCGGTATTTCGCTATTTCCAGGGTCCGATCGTCGTGGCAGTGTAAAGAGATCGATTGATATTGGTCCCCAAATAGCGAAATATTTATATTTCTGTGCAGCTTTTATCTTTTCATACCCCCTGCAAGTGTCTCTCAATACGTTCTCGAACTGGTCTATAGGAAATGCACTTTTCTGATATAGCTTTGATGGAAGCGCGCCGAAGTTTTCAGGATCAGGTATATCGTCAATTATATCACGGAACTCGAAAAGGGAAAAATGGATATCCGGGATTTTTCTGTAGGTTCCACAGGCGATGGGCTTTAAAATGTATTCCGGAATGGTATTATGAATGGTTTTTAATAAGTGAAATTATCCTGTGTTATGTTTATACCCAGCTTATGCGAGATAATTTTGATTATAAAAGAGTGTGGAGTACTATCGTGGAACAAAATATCGATCCGATCTGTTTTCACCCAGAAACTTTCCCATTATTCTCTGTAAATATAATTGTGCATTTCTAAGGGAGTCCCAAAGGAAAAATTAGTATAAAACAGTTCTCACAACCCCAGATATCGCTGTAGTCTATTTCTCACCAAACAGAGATCGAGTTTTATATTGCGCGACCCGACATCAAGACCGTCTACGTCTCTGAAATTCATTTTGGATCTTGAAAATGTAGAAACATAGTTCGGATTTTCACTGCTCGAAACTAACTCTGGGGATTGTGGCTGATGTATAGAGATTTAGAGAATTGGTAAGTGAGTGTTTCCACCATTAACAAAGGGCCGAAAGAAAATGAGCCTTTTGATACTATCGCCACCATCAACAACTATACTCAACTGTTCAGTGTCCAGCCATCGAGTTTTGGTGATCTTGTATTGCCAATGGGGAACAGGGTACACAATTTGGACGCCACTTGCTCCCAGTCTTTCTTGCCTGTCATTATGCGCAATGAAGTTTCCAGGCTCTCTTTTGCCTACGAAAACTGTTTAGATAGCGTTTTTGAGCCTCAAAAATTCTAGTCGCACAAATCATGTTGCCACTGAGTCTCTCGTTACAGGGCTCCATTGTCGTGTAAAGGGCTGTACTCGTTGGAAGAATCTCATGAATACGTTCTTCAGAAATGCCATATTTATCGGCAATTTTGATAAAACAACACTGCTCTGTATGCGTAGTGCCTGGATCTCTAATGCATTGGCACTTTCCTAAGAAATTGCCCCGCTCTTTGACTTAACTGAATCGCTCACAAACCTGAGAACGTTCTAACAAACAAGTACAGTAACGCCGGGTATCGCCTTTCATATCAGGAAACAGAGAGAGATTCTTTCGAACTCTAATCACATGATCAGCTAAATCTAACATGGAATCACGTAAATTACGAGTTATGAATATATACAGTATTGGTACCCGGTTTTATAGCCTAAATTTATTGATACAAGTCCCGACGTGAATGACTAGTCGGGAACTTCCGGTCTGGAGGGCTCGATGCAAACCCAGCAAACTTTGTTTTCTGGAACCTTCAATTTTGCAACCTGTCAACAATACTCTGTAGATATTTTCTGCATCGCGAGGTTGCTCACAACAAAGGGCCTGCCGCTTTACCAGAGCCCATCTAGGGTTAATTTAATGGGAAAGACCCGATACTACGGTTTTTTCTCTCAATCCTCCACCCTTACATATGGTCCTGCTGCGGCTCAGTATCTTATTGGGCACTCGAGATTTTTGGCTACCTGCAGCGATTCTTTTCTGCTTGGCCCTCCCAGTACAGACACTACCTCGGAGAGATAGAGAAGTAGGCTGATTATGGACAGATTTTCTTTGCCAGAAACGAAATACCCGACATGGAGAGTGAAGGTTTTGATAGGCCATTCCGATTCATAGTTACCGGCCAATATCTTGCTATTCACTATAACGGCAGCGCTTTTGAGATAAACAGAGATTACCATGCCCGTGGTTCCCTGTTTTACCTTTCTAATGACGAAAAAAAAATAATTCATAATCGCACTTTCATCGCCGATCTTTATGACTACCCGGACTACGAAGGAGATGTATTTTTTATTGGAAAAGAATCGCATTACCTAGCTCAGGATGGAAAATGGACAGACAACATTAAATATGCCATTAAAGTGCAAATTGATCCTGAGGGAGACTACGGCGAGGCCGAGACCCCTATTCATCCGTCAATTTCCCATCCAATTATTGATGTGGACAATCCTATTTCCGCTGACGGAATTGATCTCTACCACCCCGATAAATTGTTTTCTTTATATCTTATCAATGGCGATTGTCTTTGGTTAGGTGATGCCAGAGAATTTGATAACGCGCTGTATTTTGGGCCCAATCAGTACAGTGATGGGATACCCTTTCAGCTCTCTAAACATGAAGGGAAAACACGGATCCGCTCACATGATGGCAAATACTTGACTGCCATGATGGAAGATAGTCTTGCCTCGCACCTGGATGAAGGCTGCAAACAACATACTAAGTTCAGTCAATGTTCCCATTGCAAGGGATGGTACACACTCGGATTTAGTGTCGAGCCGCAGGAGTGTCTGTCCTTGGTCCCGAGGGGTCTGCCTAGCATGTTTGTTTTGTACGATGGCCTTTTCTACTATAAAGTCGCGGAAAGGATAGTGCGTGTAGAAAAAATCGACGATGCGTCACTCTTTCAGTTTGTTGGTTGATGTTCTTGCATGTTAGGTTTTCTGCTTGCTTACTATCTATTCTTTTTGGCATTAATTCACTTCCTTTTCTGCGCACTGCATGATTTAGCACAATAGTGTTGAGATGTATTTTAGGTGTGATTATAGAACTTGGTGGAGATTTCATGACGGTGTCAGGAATGTGGTTAGTTTAAAGAAAAAGAAGAAGATGAGAGGCTTGAAAGAAGATAAGGGGAGACTGGTTAGGAGATACTATGTGACTAGGTCAGGGTTGACATGCCACTGAGGGTTCGCGCCATTGACCAAACAAGCGGCTGAACTAGCAACCACAATGATGGCATAATGCCAACATGGATCCAGCAAGACGCCAGAAGCCCATGCCCTTCTTGTCACTTGTAGGAGTGGTAAAAGCGATGTGAACTTTCAAAATCGGCAAAGCAGTCGCTTAGTTTGAGTCCTGAATTGGACTCCCCACAGTCGAGTAAGGTTTTAGGAAGGAAATAGTTGGAAAAGAGTTATAATTGGATAGAAGACTTAAAATAAATATATTTAAACCTGGATAAGACACAACTCATCAACGCTTACGACTTCTAATGCTCCCCTCGTGCACTGATTGCGGTGTGCCATCCTCACCACTTGACCAACCCCTCATCCCTCATCACAATTGCCAACTGTGCTTCTCGAAAAGAACGGTGATACCAAAGCCACCCTCTTCGAATGATGAATTCAACTGACTAGCGCTTTATTCAGGCTGAACCGAATCCCAAGAATCTTCCAACGAAGTTGAAGTTTCAGATTTTATGGCAAGTCCCGGTTATTGAGGATCTCAAATCCTTTGTGCTTGCCTCACCAGGTTACCACCGGGCATACCTTTTGGTTAGACATGAAATACTTGGATGGCATGCAAATCAACAATTAGGCGGAGAACTTGGCCTAGCAGAGGTTCTTACTGCTATCCAGTCGAAAGGGATTCATTTCACCGCTGACCGAGAAAGCGCAATTGCTTTACTAGTGAAACGGGATAGGATGCTCGAGGCAGCACGGTCGGTACGTGCAGGTCGAATGGGGCAGAAGGATGAGGGTAAACAACACCCCAACTAGGGCTAACTGCTGGCACTCTCTCGAATAGACTGGAACTCTTGTAATTGACTCTGGGTGATGCTAAAGATACTATCTAAATAATTGTATATAAGGCTCCCTTCTAAATTAGGCCAACTTTCTTATATAATCTCTATACTGGTGGACAGGCCGATACTCCCCACTATATATCTCTCTATCTATCAATCGACCGGTCTCTGGTCGACGGTCTGTATACAATTCAATACCACCAATATTATCAATTTGATATCGAATCAACATCGAATTGATATCGAAATAATACTGATTTAATATCGATTCGACAGTTTGATATTTTTTCTCTTTTTGAACAAATCAGTCTGTTATATTCTGATATCCGGTATACTCTATTTTTCTTCTCTGTATACTATTGTATACTCTTTTATATTCTATACTACTATTTTAATTCAATAGTATACTAATTTATTTTTTATTCTCTAGATTCTCCGATTTATCAGTTTCGTCAATTTTCTCTGTTCTGTTTTTGTTTTGTTCTATATTTTTATCTGTTTTTTTTCTGAACCAGAATCTTTTCAAATATTTTTTATTATATAAATTATTTTGTATACTATCAGATCTCAAAGATTCTTTTATAGAAATTCTATCTAGTTTTTTCAGTATATATATTTTTCGCTTTTTTACTACTATAATTTTATATAGTCTATACTATCGATATCGAAATTTGATATCGCTGTAAAATATATATTGGTCGGCTGTATTATAAAACAATACTATATTATCTATACTGAAAGAATATTCTCTCAAATTCTTTTTTGAAACAAAATATTCTCTATTTCTTTTTTTTATCTGTTCAAATCTAAAAATTGTTTTCTGTATATTTTTATCTCTCTACAATATCTACTGTATCTGTATAGCTAACAGATTTTTTTTTGTTTCGATTTTGTTCCAGAACAGAATATTCTATATTGGTATTTCCAATTCAATAGATAATATAGTATATATTTCTATTAACAATCTATATAGTAAAATTTCTGTTTGCAAATTGACAGTAATCCGGTCAGCTAATAATACTGTATAGAAATATTTTTTCTACAAAAATAGTTGATTTTTTGTTTTTTCTTTTTTTTTTTTTTTTTTTTTTTTTTTTTTTTTTTTTTTTTTT
>Ga0209673_1001021_pt1 | contig 33411 bp, 28 predicted proteins | sample AraplaCol_mMS_r2_2_FD_184274 | JGI IMG/M metagenome (GOLD analysis project Ga0209673, IMG submission 184274) | Arabidopsis root microbial communities from North Carolina, USA - plate scrape MF_Col_mMS_r2 (SPAdes) (version 3) | ecosystem: Host-associated > Plants > Roots > Endosphere | place... | reverse complement strand
TGGTCGATCCCGACACGCAGCGGCTGATCTGCGCCAACATTCCCTGCATCCATGGCCGCCGATCTCGAAGCCGAACTCCGTCTGCCGGCACTGATCGCCAATGACGCCGATTGCTTCGCCATGGCCGAGGCCGGCCTCGGCGCCGGTCGCGGCCATCGCATCGTCTTCGGCGCCATACTCGGCACCGGCGTCGGCGGCGGCCTGATTGCCGATGGCCGCCTCGTCAATGAGGCCGGCGGTTTTGCCGGCGAATGGGGTCACGGGCCGATCATCGCCTCGGCAGCCGGCAATCCGCCTGCCGCCATTCCCGCCTATGCCTGCGGCTGCGGCCAGAAAGGCTGCGTCGACACCGTCGGCGGCGCCCGTGGCCTGGAGCGCCTGCACAAGACGCTGCATGATCTCGACCTTTCGAGCGAAGAGATCATCGCTCAATGGCAGCGTGGCGAGGAGAAGGCGACACGGACGATCGACGTCTATGTCGATCTCGTCGCCTCGCCCCTGGCGCTGACGATCAACATCACCGGCGCGACCATCGTGCCCGTCGGCGGCGGCCTGTCCAATGTCGAGCCGCTGCTTGCTGAACTCGACCACGCCGTGCGCGCCCGCATCCTGCGCAAGTTCGACCGGCCGCTGGTGGTGCGCAGCCAATGCCGCATCGAACCCGGCCTGATCGGCGCAGCGCTGCTCGGGCTGAAAGCCGAAGCATTGCTTCCTAAAGCATAGGCCACATCCGGACGATCGCTGCGAACCTGTCCCAATCCTTCCGGTCCGACGGTGTCCATGCGGCCTCGGCGACGGCTGGAAGACGCGGAAAGACCAGCCGGTTGAAATAGGCGCGAGAGAGAAAGTTTTCAGTCCAGATGCAAGCCTGGATGCCGCGCATCTTCTCCTGCAGCGCCTGCGGCAGTTCGCCCTCGGCTTCGTAAGCATAGGTATGTTCCGGGGCCGAATAGCCTGCCCATGCCGCGCCGGGCTCCGCCCAGGCTTCGGCCTGCGCCATGTCGAGATAATAGGCCTGTCCCGGCGTCATCACCACGTCGTAGCCTTGCTGCGCCAGCTCGACGCCGACGGCAGGCTTTTCCCACGCCATCAGCAGCGTGCCGTCGCGATCGACACCGCCGCCATGCGAGACCTCGTTCCAGCCGGCGAGCTTCCTGCCGCGCTCCGACAGCATCATCTTGATGCGTTTCAGGAAATAAGACTGCAGCTCGGCGGTGCCGGCAAGCTTCTCCCGCTTCATCAGTGCCTGACAGAGTGGCGAGCAAAGCCAGGCGCCCTCTGCTACCTCGTCGCCGCCGATGTGGATATATTCGCTCGGAAACAGCGTCACGACTTCGTCGAATACCTTGCCGAGAAATTCATAGGTGAATTCGACCGCCGGATTGAGCGCATTGTTGGCGTAACCCTGCACTGCGTGATAGCTGTCCGGCGCTTCCTGCCCGTCGACGAGCTCGGGCAGCGAGAACAAGGCTGCGGTGTTGTGGCCTGGAATGTCGATTTCCGGCACGACCGCGACACCGAGCGAGGCGGCATGCGCAACGATCCGCCTTATATCATCCTGCGTGTAATGGCCGGCGCGTGTTTCCGCCCCGTCGCCGAGCTGTGGCACGAGGACCTCGTCCGGCCCGCGCCGCGCGCCGATCTCCGTCAGCGCTGGATAGGCCTTGATCTCCAGCCGCCAGGCTTCGTCGTCGGTCAGGTGCCAATGAAAGATATTGAGCTTGTTCCAGGCGAGGATATCGATCAGCCGCAGGATGTCGGCGACCGGATAGAACTGCCGCGACACATCGAGATGGCAGCCGCGCCAGTCATAACGCGGCTGGTCGGCGATCGTGCCGAAGTTGGGGAATTTAAATCTCCCGCCATCGGCGCAGGCGCCATGCAGCAGCTGCGCCAGGCTGATGAGGCCGTAGCGCCGCCCCGCGTCATCCGCGCTCGAAAGCACGATCTCATGCGCGGTGAAACGCAGCTCGTAGGCGAAGGCAGCGATCGACGATTCGGCGACGAAACGAATGCGCCGCCCGCCTTCGACGGCACTCAGCGAAAACGGCGCGTCTTCGGCTGAGTAGAGGCGCTGGTAGAGAGAAAGAACCTGGGACAGGGCCTCGATCGCATCAGGCGGCGTCCTCTCGGCCGGATAGAGGGTGGCGGGCAAGTCACCCGCCTTCAGCCCGAGCGACAGCGGCCAGGGGAGCAGCGCGTAGGGTTCGTCGGCTTTGCCCGGCGGCAAGAGCGGCGGCGACACACCGCCATCCCGGCCTTCAAGCATCAGATCGCCGAATTCGACCGGAAGGTGACGGCCGTCGGCAAGCGTCAGATAAGCAGATTTGACGCCAGCCGTGACATGTTTCGGCTCTCGGCTCAGCCCCTCGACCGTGAACCGCCAGCGCCCGCCCGGCGGTACACTCAGCCCCTCAGGCGGCAGGAACTCATGAAAATGCGCAACCTGCCGCTTGAGGCTGCCGCCAGCGCAGACATGTTTGCCGGCAACCCGCGTCTCCGACGTATAGCAGAGCAAGAAGCCGGACAACGGCTCGGCAGAAAGATTGTCGAGCGTGAAGGTCAAGCGCCCGAAACTGCCTTCGACCGGGCGCCAGCTTGTCTCCAGACTATAATCGGCCATGTCGCGCCCTCCCCGTCAACGAACGGCCGGGATCACGGCTGGTCTTCCGGCAGTCCTTCGCAGCTTAGCCTGTTCGGGACTTCAATGGAATCGGCGCGAACTCAGACGGGGCGGACTTTGACGAAGACCTGTCGTCGGCAAAGGAAAGCGGCGCGGCTTTCGCCGCGCCGTCCTCACTCTGCTGCCAACGCCGGCGGATGTCTGTCATCCGCCTCTTCCTGGATGGCGTCGGCATCCCGACCTGGTTCGTCCCTTGCCTTCGGCTCCCGGCCGAAGAAGAGAGCGTAGCCGGCGGGCAGAACCAGAATTGTCAGCACGGTCGCAACCAGGATGCCGCCCATCATTGCGTAGGCGAGCGGACCCCAGAAGACGCCGCGCGAGATCGGGATCAGCGCCAGGACGGCGGTCAGCGCCGTCAGCATGATCGGCCGGAAACGCCGCACGGCAGCCCCGACGATCGCCTCCTGCCGGTGCATGCCGGCCTTGATATCCTGGTCGATCTGATCGACCAGGATGATCGAATTGCGCATGATGATGCCGAGCAGCGCGATGACGCCGAGGATCGCCACGAAGCCGAAAGGCGCGCCGCTAATCAGCAGGGCGGCGGCCGCACCGATGATGCCGAGCGGCCCGGTGGCGAGCACCAGCATCGCCTTGCCGAAATGCTGCAGCTGCACCATCAGCAGTACGATGATCACCGCAAGCATGATCGGCGCCTTGGCGGCGATCGACATCTGGCTTTCCGCCGCGTCCTCGGCGCCGCCCTGGATTTCGACCTTGTAGCCGGCAGGCAGGCTGTCGCGCATGTCCTTCATGTCGGCATACATTTTCATCACCACGTCGTTCGGCTGCACCCCATCCGGCAGCGTCGCCCGCACGGTGATGGTCGGCAGCCTGTCGCGCCGCCATTCGATGCCCTGCTCCATAACCGGCACGACCTTGGCAAGCTGCGAGACCGGCACGAAACCGCCGAAATCCGTCGGCACATAGACCGAGTTGACCGCCGACAGCAGAGAACGGCTGGCGTCCGGCTCGCGGGCAACGATCGAGACCGTCTCCTCGCCGTCACGGAAATCGTCGAGGGCGGCACCCGACATGGCGGTCTGCAGCATCTGGCGCACGCGCTGCGAGGTGACGCCGAGCGCCCGGGCCCGGTCCTGGTCGATCACCAGCTTCATTGCCGGCACCTGTTCCAGCCAGTCGTCGTGGATGGCGCCGAGCATGGGGTTGGCCTGAAAGCGCGCCTTCACCTGATCGGCGATTGCCCGCACTTCTTGGCGGTCGGGCCCCATGACCCGCATCTGCACCGGCCAGCCTGTGGGCGGGCCAAGGAAGAGCCGATCGACCTTGCCGCGAATCTCCGGGAAATCTTCCGCAAGGATCGTCCGCAGCTTGACGATCAGCCGCTCGCGCGCCGGTTCGTCATTGGCCATGACGAGGAGCTGGGCGAAGTTCGGATTGCGCAGCTGCTGGTCGAGCGGCAGGAAGAAGCGCGGCGCACCTTCGCCGATATAGGTGGCGATGAACCGCTTGTCAGGATCATCCATCATCTTCGCTTCCAGCGCCTTGGCCTGGACCTCGACCTCCTTGATGCTGGTGCCCTCGGGTAGCCAGAGATCGACGAGGATTTCCGGCCGCGACGATTGCGGGAAGAAATTCTGTGGAATGAACTGGAAGGCCCAGAGGCTGGTGGCAAAGGTGCCGAGCGTCAAGAGCAGCACGATAACCCGATGGCGTACCGCCCAGCCGACCGTGCCGCGCAGACGCCGATAGAAGCGCGTGTCGAAGGCGTCGTGATGCTCGCCGGCGTGATGGCGCTGCTTGAGGATCATATAGCCGAGCCACGGCGTGAAATAGACCGCGACGAACCAGGAGGTGACGAGCGCGATGCCGACGACATAAAACAGCGAACGCACATATTCACCGGCCGTCGATGCGGCGAAGCCGACGGGTATGAAGCCGGCCGTGGTGATCAGCGTGCCCGTCAGCATCGGGAAGGCGGTCGAGGAATAGGCGAAGCTTGCAGCTTCGATCTTGACCAGCCCCTCCTCCAGCTTTCGCTCCATCATCTCGACGACGATCATCGCATCGTCGACGAGCAGGCCGAGCGCGATGATCAGCGCTCCGAGCGAAATGCGCTGCAGGTCGATGCCGAGTTCGTACATCAGCGCGAATGTGGCGGCGAGCACCAGTGGAATGGCGATGGCGATGACCAGGCCCGAGCGCCAGCCGATCGACAGGAACGAGACCACAAGCACAATGACCAGGGCTTCGCCGAGCGCATGCATGAATTCGCTGACCGCATCCGTCACCACGTCGGGCTGATTGGCAATCTGATCGACGGCAACGCCATAAGGCAGCGCCTCCTCGAAGCGCTGATAGGTCGCCTCGACGCCCTTGCCGACGTCGGTGACGTTGAAGCCCTTGGCCATCACGACGCCGACCTGAACGCTGTCATGGCCGTTGAAACGATACTTGCGCTGATAGGGATCTTCGAGCCCGGAACTGACGGTGGCGATATCGCCGAGCCGCGTCACCTGGCCGCCGGCGCGAAGGCGCAACTCGCGGATATCCTCCGCCTTCTTCACGTCGCCTTCGACGGAGATGCGCACTGAGCGCAGGCCGGTATCGACGGAACCTGCCGGATCGACATTGTTCTGGCCCTTGATGGCGTTCTGCAGATCGAGGATCGTCAGGCCTCGCTCGGCGAGCGCTTTGGACGAGACGTCGATATAGATCTTCTCAGGCTGGTCGCCGATGATCACCGCCTTCTCGACACCAGGTGTCGTCAGCAGCATGTCGCGCGCCTGGATCGCGAATTTCTTCAGTTCCGGATAGGAATAGCCCTCGCCGCTGATCGAATGCAGCGTGATGAAAGTATCGCCGAACTCGTCGTTGAAATAGGGGCCGAGCAGGCCCTGCGGCAGCTCGCTGGAGATGTCGCCGACCTTCTTGCGCACCTGGTAGAAGGCATCTGCCACGTCCTTCGAATTCGTGTCGCCCTTGACCTGCAGGGTGATGATCGCACTGCCGGCCCGCGTATAGGACTTCACCCAGTCGATATGCGGCGTTTCCTGCAGCTTGCGCTCGATCTTGTTGACGACCTGGTCTTCCATTTCCTGGATGGAAGCGCCCGGCCAGATCGCCTGAACAACCATGACGCGGAAGGTGAATTCGGGATCCTCGCGCTGGCCCATGCGCATCAGACCGAGCACTCCGGTGATGATGATCAGCCCGAAAAGGAAGCGGGCTATGCTCGGATGGCCGATCGCCCAGCGAGACAGATTGAAGGGCCGCTTTTCGGTGGTGTTGGCGTCCATGGTTTTATTCCCTTTTGCGACGCGATCAGCGGACGGTCTGTTCCGTATCGGCGAGCGCCGACTGCTGGTCCGGCACCTTCACCTTCAGATTTTCGGTCATGAACTGCGTGCCGGCCGCGACGACGAGATCGCCGGTATCGAGGCCTTCGGTTACATGCACGCCGTCGCCGGTGAAATCGGCGACCTGGATGTCGCGGCCATGCACGGTCGCCGTATCGCGGTCGACGGTCCAGACCATCTGCTTGCCGTCTTTCTCAGCCAGTGCGCTGAGCGGGATGGAGACATAGCTGTTGCCGTTATCGACATCGGCCTCGATCGTCGCCGTCATGCCGAGCAGCACGCGCGGATCGTTCGGCAGGCTGACCCGCACCGCGAAAGTGCGCGACTGCTGGTCGGCGCTCCCGGAAACCTCGCGCACCTTGCCGTCGAGCAGCAGCTTTTTATCGGCCCAGAAGCTTGTCTTGACGGTCTTGCCCGGCTTGAATTCGGCAATGTCGTTTTCCGGAATCGCGATCTGCACTTCCTTCTCGCCGTCGACGGCAACGGTGACGACGGCCGTGCCGGAGCCGACGACCTGACCGGTATCGGCATTGATTGATGTGACGATGCCGTTCTGGCCGGCCTTGAGCTCGGTGTAGCTCACCTGGTTCTTCGCCTGGTCAAGTGCGGAGAGCGCGGCATCGCGCTGCGAAATCGCCTGGTCGTGGCTGAGGGCGGCCTGCTCGAGCTGCGATTTCGGAGCGACGCTCTTGTCGAAAAGCTGCTCGGCGCGTTTATTGGCAAGATCGGCGGTTTCGACGCTTCTTTCGGCCGCGGCGAGATTGGCTTCCGCCGTCTTGACCGCCAGCTGGTAATCAGTGGCGTCGACACGGGCGAGAACGTCACCCGGCATCACACGGTCGCCGATATCGACGAGGCGCTCTGTGATCTTGCCGGCGACGCGAAACCCGAGGTTCATCTCCGTGCGCGCCTTGACCGAGCCGGAATAGTCGAGCTTGCGAGTATCGCCGGCCTTGGCGATCTCGACGACCTTTACCGGCCGGATGACTTGCTTGACCTCAGCCTTCTCTTCCGAGCAGGCGGAAACGCCGATGCCGATGGCGCCGACAAACACGAGGCGGGCGACGGACGGCATGCGATGGCTGAGGGTCTTGAGCGAAAACATCTTCCGCACTCCTGGATCGTTTCGGGGGTCTTGGCGGCGGCTGCCGCCCGTTATTTCTTCAGCGCCCTGATCACGTAGTCGATCAGTTCGTCCACGCTCGCGCGGTTGGTTTTGGCAAGACATTGCGCCACCATCTGCGGATGGCAGAGATTGATCGTCGCCGCGCCGAAGCAACGTGACGCGACGACCGGGTCCTGCTCGGCGAACTCGCCCGCAGCAATCCCCTCGGCAATTATTTCGGCAATCAGATCATGGACGCGGTCGATATGTTTCTCGATGACATGCCAGTCGCGCTCGATCGCGACGATGATCATCTCGTGGACCTTCATTTCGTCGAGCATCAGATCGAGCGTCAACTGATGCTGGGTCTCGACATAGCGGCGCAGCCGCTCGCTGGCGCTGATCGGCTGATGGCGGATGTCGTAGGCGATTTGATAGGCGGTGGCGAGCATGCGGCCGCAGAGCGCCTGGTGGATTTCCACCTTGGAGGCAAAGAAACGATAGATATTGGCCGGCGACATGCCGAGATCGCGGGCAATGTCGGCCACCGTCGTCTTGCTGTAGCCATAGTGACGAAACAGCCGCTCGGCCGCATCAAGAATGCGGGTGACATTCTCCTGCCGGATGACGTCGAGCGTATTTTCCGTGATGTCGTCCATGGTTTTGATGCCCGAATTACGACTGACGATTTTTGAATTTCGTCAGTCGTAAAATATCAGGCATCATTTGTCAATACTCCGCCGAGGAGCGGGCGTCGTCAATCGATGGACGGTCAGGGTTTAGAGAGAGATGATGAACACCCGGTAAAATGGAAAGTGCCGCGGCTCGGAAGCACGCGGCACATCGTCGGCGGCAGGATATCAGCTCAGCTTGACGTCGAGCGTGATCGGAACGGCGGCGAGCGCCTTGGAGATCGGGCAGCCGGCCTTTGCCTTGTTGGCAAGTTCGGTGAAGGTCGCCTCATCGGCGCCGGGAATACGGCCGGTGAGCGAAAGATGGATGGCGGTGATGGCAAAGCCGCCCTCGACGCTTTCGAGCGTTACCTTGGCGGATGTTTCCATATGCTCGGCCGTAAAGCCGGCTTCCCCGAGGATCAACGACAGCGCCATGGTGAAGCAGCCGGCATGGGCAGCACCGATCAGCTCTTCCGGGTTGGTGCCGGCAATGCCTTCGAAGCGGCTGGCAAAGCCGTAGGGATAGTCCTTCAGGGCGCCGCTCTGCGTCGAGATCAGGCCTTTGCCGTCTTTGAGGCCACCGGTCCAATGGGCCGAAGCCGTACGATTGATCTGCATGCCGTCCTCCTGTTTCGATTGTGCTTTCGAGCAAGCGGCAGGGCGCCGCTCCATGCCTTCGGGAGTTCTGAGAGCCTCCCCGATGGACAATATAATGCTCTATCTTGAGAAGACGACAGGCCTGTAAAAATCAGCAGCGGCCGAAGCGTTCTCAGGCCGGATGCTGCAGCACGCCGAGACCGCCGTCGATCGTCAGGCAGGTGGCGTTCATGAACGGGCACTCGTCGGAGATCATGAAAACGGCAGCCATGGCGATCTCCTCAGGCGTGGCGATGCGCCCGCCGGGATGTAGCTTCATCGTCTCGGCTTTGGCCGCCTCCGGATCGGCAAAGCCGTTCCAGTAGTCGATCACTTTCTGCGTCGAGACATAGCCCGGCGCCAGCGCATTCACCCGGATGTTGTGGGCCGCATATTCGAGACCCAGGGATTTCGTCATTCCCAGCAGCGCGTGTTTTGCCAGCGGATAGGGAAATGTGTGCGGGATGATGGTGAAAGCATGCGTCGAAGCGATATTGAGGATGACGCCGCCGCCCTGTTCGATGAGGCCAGGCAGCACCGCCTTGCAGCAGTTCCACGCACCCTTGAGGTTGATGTCGAAGCAGCGGTTCCACAGCTCGTCGGTCGTCTCGAGTGGTTCGGCGAAGACATTGACGCCGGCATTGTTGACCAGCGCGTTCAACTGCCCGATCTCTTCATTCGCCTGAGCGACCAACGTCGTGATCGTTCCCGCATCGGTAATGTCGGCCGGCAGATAGCCGAGCCGGCCACCAATGCTTTGGAGCTCTTTCGCTGACTTCGCCAGCAGTGCGGCGTCGCGATCGACGAGAAAGACGGCCGCATCCTCCCTCAAGAAGGCCTTCGCCATCGCAAGACCGATGCCCTGCGCGGCGCCAGTTATCAGAATGTGCTTGCCCTGCAGCCGGCCGCCCATCTATCTCCCCTCCGATTGTGCCGGCAGCGCCGCCATCAGGATCGTCACCGAGCCGGCAAGGATTTCGCCGGGCGCAAGCGGCATGAGCCCGCCGAAATCAGGCAGATGGTGGCCATTCGGCAGGTGGCTCATCGGCTCGAGGCAGAAGAAGTCGTTCCGGTCGACCGGCATATAGAGCATGAAGCGATCGAGCGCGCCGTCGGCTTCCAGCGCCGCCTGAAATCCAAGGTCCGGCCAGGCGATGGCGGCCCGCCCGTTCCAGCCCTCGAAGGCATTGTTCATCCATCTCTGCGGCAAGAGCTTTTCCGATCTGAAATCGAAATAGTCGGGCACAGGAGCGGGCACATCAGGCAGGTGGTCCGGCCGCTCGCTCCAGTAGCGATCGGCCGCAATCGTGAGCCGCGTCTTCGGCGTCCGTACGAAGAAAGGGTGTTGACCGAGCCCGAAGGGAAGCGCCGCCTCGCCGCGGTTTTCGACGGAGAGCGCCAGTATCAGCGCATCGCCAGCGACCCGAACCTCCTGCCGGGTGAGATAGGCGTAGGGTGAAACCCTGTCGGCGGCCCGGGAAAAGACGAATTGCGCATATTCTGAACTGCAGTCTTCAACCTGCCAAAGGCCGAGCCAGCCGTCGCCGTGCCGATAGAGCGGGTCTGAGGTATTCGGCTGGAAGGCGTAGTCGCGTCCGGCAAAAGACATGCTGTTGCCTTCGACGCGATTGCCGAATGGCACCATCGCAAAATTCGCCATCGCTCCGTCGGGCCCGCCGGCCGCAACGAGAAAGGGGATGCCTCGAAACGTCGCGGCGGTAACCGCGGCACCTCGGGGGCTGACCCGGACGGTGAGATCGCCGTGCCTCAGTTCGATGTCGCTTACGGTCTGCCCTTCACTCATCCGCGTCGTCCTGCAGCCGAAGATCGCAAATTGTCGAGCAGCACGGCGATCAGCAGGATCAACCCGCGCACGACATACTGATAGAATGCCTGGATATTCAGCAGATTCATAACGTTTTCGGCAATGCCCATGATCAGTACGCCGACGATGACGCCGCTCATCGCCGCCCGGCCGCCGGCCAGCGAAACGCCGCCGAGAACGCAGGCCGAAATCACCGACAGCTCAAGTCCGGTCGCCGCATTCGGCTGGCCGGAGGTGATGCGCGAGGCAAGCAGGATGCCGGCAATGCCGCAGATGAGGCCCTGCAGCGCAAAGATCCAGATGCGCGTGTTGACAACATTGACGCCGGCAAGCCGCGAGGCTTCGGGATTGCCGCCGATCGCCAGCGTGTTCTTGCCGAAGACGGTCCGGTTGAGCACGAAACCGAAGAGGATGAAAAGCATCAGCATGATCCAGATCGGCGTCGGCACCGTCAGAAAGCGCGACAGGGCCAGCTGATAAAAGGCCGGATCATTGATGCCGACGGCACGGCCATCCGAGGCGATCAGCGCCAGCCCGCGCACGATCTGCATCGTCGCAAGCGTGGTGATCAGCGCGTTGATGCGGAACCGGGCGATGACGATGCCGTTGACGAAGCCGACGACGGCGCCGCACAGCAGAGCAGCGAGCAACCCGAGAGGGATGGAGCCCGTGGCGTTCGAGACCATCACGGCGATCATGCCCGAGAAGGCGACGATCGACCCGACCGAAAGATCGAAATCGCGCGAGGCCAGGCAGAACATCATCGTGCAAGCAACGATACCGATGGTGACCACCGACTGCAGCAGCCCCAGCATGTTTCGCTCGGTCAGGAAGTTAGGCACGAAGAGCGAGACGATCACGAAGGCGGCGGCGAAGATCACCACCAAGCCCTGTTCGCCGAGAAGGATTTTTTTCAACGCATTCATCGTCCGTATTCCTGATCTTAAATGGTGCCGGCGGCATTCTTGTCGGGCAGTGCTGCCGTCAGGATGGCGCGCTCGTCGAAATCCTGCCGGGCGACATTGGCCGCCACCCTGCCCTGGCACATCACCATGATGCGATCGCAGATGCCCATGACCTCGGGCAATTCGCTTGATATCACCACGATCGCCATGCCGCCGGCCGCAAGTTCGTAAAGGATCTCGTAAATTTCCGATTTCGCCCCGACGTCGATTCCGCGCGTCGGCTCGTCTATGACCAGGACCTTGATCCCCTGCTCGGAAAGCCAGCGGCCGAGAATGACCTTCTGCTGGTTGCCGCCGGAGAGATTGATGATGTCCTGCTTGCGCGACGGGGTTCGCACCCGAAGCCGGGCGATAAACCGATCGGCCAGCGCCGCCTCTTTTCTCGGACTCAAAATGCCGAAGGGCGAGAAGTGCCGGCGCGACGAAATCGCGATATTCTCTTCGATCGACCGGCCCTGGACGATGCCGTCGAATTTGCGGTCCTCCGGGCAGAGCACCATGCCGGCCTTGATCGCCGCCTTCGGACTGTTCGGCAAGACGACAACGCCGTCGATGGCGACCTGGCCCTGATGCCTGGCATCCACGCCGTAGAGCAGCCGCGCCATCTCGCTGCGACCGGCGCCGATCAGGCCGAAGAAGCCGAGAATCTCACCTCGGCGGACGGAAAAACCGATCGGATTGCGCAGCTTCGGTCCCGACAGGCCCTTGACCTCCAGCCTGATGTCGCCGAGCGTACGTTCGCGCCATCCCCAGACATTGCTGATCTCGCGCCCGACCATTTCCGAGATGATCTGCTCCCGCGTCGTCTCGGTGATATCGGAATGGTGGGCGGCAAGCCTGCCGTCGCGCAGCACCGTGAGGCTGTCGCAAAGCCGAAAAATCTCGTCGAGACGATGCGAGACGTAGAGAATGACCGTTCCCTTCGCCTTCAGCCTGTCGATGAGGGAAAACAGGATTTCGCTCTCGCGCGAGGAGAGCGAGGAGGTCGGCTCGTCAAGCGCAATCACCCGCGCGTCGAGCATGACCGCCTTGGCGATCTCGACCATCTGCCGCGCGCCGATCGAAAGCGAGGCGACCTTGGCCGACGGATCGACATCGATGCCGATTTCCTCGAGCTTCGTCCGCACCGTCTCGATCAGCCGTGTCGAATGGATGACGCCGCCCTTGGCGGGAAAGCGCCCAAGCCAGAGATTCTCGGCGACCGTCAGCTCCGGAACAAGCTGCAGTTCCTGATGGATGACGACGATGCCGGCATGAAAAGCGTCACGCACGGATCCGTATTTCTGCTCCTCGCCATCGATCAGGATGCGGCCGTTATCGGCAGCCTGATCGCCGGACAGAACGCGGATCAGCGTCGATTTGCCGGCGCCGTTCTCGCCCATCAGGCCATGCACCGCGCCCTTCTCGACGGAGAAGGAAACATCCGCCAGCGCCTGCACGCCGGGATAGCCCTTGGAGATATGGTTGAATTCGAGGAAAGCCATCACCGCTCCACCGAGAGGATCCGGCGGCACGCTGAGCGGCCGCCGTCTATATCATCCTGGAAGGATTACTCGATGCCGAGATCCTTGCGGACCTTGTCGTAATCGCCGCGCAGCGCCAGCGAACCGGAGGTCAGCGTCAGCTTTTCCGGCGCCTTGTCGTTGGCGATCCAGTCGTACATGTTGAGCGCCGTCTCGTAGCCGTGGCGCTTCGGCGAGATGATGACGGTGCCGAAGAAGCCAGTCGCCGCCGGCTTCTTGAACTCGTTGATCGCCGATTCCGCGCCGCCGATGCCGACACCGATGACGTTCGTCGCCGGAATGCCGACCGATTCGGATGCACGGACGGCGCCGAGGACGGCTTCATCGTTGAGGCCGAAGGCGACCCAGTATTTCACGTCGGCATGCTTGTTGAGAACGGTGGTCGCCGCGTTGAGCGCCGCTTCCGTATCCGTCTTCGCCTGAGGCGCATCATAGATGTTTTCGGCCGGAAAGCCGGCGGACTTCAGCACCGACATCGCGCCTTCGACGCGGTCGACGGCCGTCGGCAACTGGTCATAGGAGACCCGCACGGCGCCGACATTCTTCATGTCCCAACCGCGCTTCTTGATTTCGTCGACGATCGCCTGGCCGACGGTCTCGCCGATCTTGGTGGCCGAAATGCCCATATGCGGCACCTCTTCCAGCGGCTTGCCGTCGGCGCTGACGAGGCGGTCGTCGACCGTCATCAGCTTCAGCTGGTTGGCTTCGGCCTTGGCGACGATGCCGGGGCCGAGTTTGACGTCGGGCGTGCAGATTATGAAGCCCTGCGCACCTTGGGCGCCGAGATTGTCGATCGCCGACTGGACCTTCTCGCCATCTTCGGCGCCGATCTTGACGACGGTGAAGCCTTTTTCCTTGGCGGCCTGGTCGGCGAACTTCCATTCGTCCTGGAACCACGGCTCCTCAGGTTGCTTGACAATAAACCCGATCTTCACGTCTGCGGAAAATGCCGAGCCGGCTGCCAGAATGGCGAAAGTGCCAGCCAGAATGGCTGCTTTGAACAAGCGCATGTCTCTCTCCCTAAACTCCAAAAACGAGCAGCTGCCTCCCAGGCAACGTCCAATGAATTATGATAAATCATCATACCAGTCAATTGCCAATGTATGATGATTGGAATAATAGGATTATTGACGAGATGCCGGGGAGGAAGCGTCGCAAAGCGGATCGAATTCGGATAATCAGGTTCGATTGCCTAGCACGCGAGACAGAGCGGAGAGGTGAGTTGGAAACAATCGAGCGACAGGGCGGGGCCGAAAGCCGCCGCATCGAGCGCCGCCCGCGCGTACGCCGCAACGTCACGGCGGCGATCGCTCAGGATATTTGTGCGGACCGCTATCCCGCGGGCTCGCCGCTGCCCCGCGAGAACGATCTCTGCGAGCTCTACGGCGTCAGCCGCACCGTCATTCGCGAATCGCTGAAAGTGCTGGAATCCAAAGGCCTTGTCCGTGGCAAGCCGCGCATCGGAACCACCGTCTGCGACAAGGACGATTGGAATATCTTGGACGCTGACGTGCTTGAATGGATGGGTCCCTATATCAAGGATTTCGACCTGCTCGGCTGCATTCTCGAAGCCCGCCGCACCATCGAACCGGCAGCCGCCGAATATGCTGCCGAGCGCGCCAGCGCCCAGGAGATTGCCGATCTCGACAAGGCCTGGCGGCAGATGCGTGACAGTGCCGGCGACCCGGAAAGCTTCACCGATGCCGATGTCATGTTCCATACGGTGCTGCTGACGGCTAGCCACAACCAGGTCTTCCGCCGTCTGTCGAGCGCCATTCATGCGGCGCTGAAATATGCGCTGCATGCCTCCAACATCGGCGTCGAGAATCGCGAGGATGCGGTGCTCGTTCACGGCCAGTTGGTCGAGGCCTTGCGCATGCGCGACAAGGCCGGCGCCCGCGACTGCGCCAACCGCATGCTCGATCTAGCGGTGCGCGATCTTGCCGCCGCCGAAAAAGCGATCGGCAGAACGAAATAAGCAATCCGCGGCTGGCCGCCCGTCAAAAAATCTGAAGAGAGACTGAAGAGCAGCGATGAAGATCACCAAACTCACCACCTATATCGTTCCGCCGCGCTGGCTGTTTTTGAAGATCGAGACCGACGAGGGCATCATCGGCTGGGGCGAACCGGTCGTCGAAGGCCGCGCGCTGACCGTCCAAGCCGCCGTCCACGAACTGGAAGACTATCTGATCGGCAAGGATCCCTTCTTGATCGAGGACCACTGGACGGTGATGTATCGCGGCGGCTTCTATCGCGGCGGGGCTGCCCATATGAGCGCCATCTCCGGCATCGACCAGGCGCTGTGGGACATCAAGGGCAAGGCCCTCGGTCAGCCGATCCATTCCCTGCTCGGCGGCCAGCTGCGCGACCGCATCAAGGTCTATTCCTGGATCGGCGGCGACCGTCCTGCGGATGTCGCCAACAATGCCAGGGAGGTGGTCGCCCGCGGCTTCAAGGCGATCAAGCTCAACGGCTGCGAGGAAATGCAGATCGTCGACACCAACGAGAAGGTGGAGAGGGCGGTCGAGACCATCGCCGTCATCCGCGAGGCGATCGGCCCGCATATCGGCATCGGCGTCGATTTCCACGGCCGCGTGCACAAGCCGATGGCCAAGGTTCTCGCCAAGGAACTCGAACCCTACAAGCTGATGTTCATCGAGGAGCCGGTTCTTTCGGAAAACAAGGAGGCGCTGCGCGACATCGTCAACCATACCTCAACGCCGATCGCGCTTGGCGAACGGCTCTTTTCGCGCTGGGACTTCAAGCAGGTGCTGTCGGACGGTTATGTCGACATCATCCAGCCGGATCTGTCGCATGCCGGCGGCATCACCGAATGCCGCAAGATCGCGGCGATGGCCGAAGCCTATGATGTGGCGCTGGCGCCGCATTGCCCGCTGGGGCCGATCGCACTCGCCGCCTGCCTGCAGGTCGATGCCGTCAGCTATAATGCCTTCATCCAGGAACAGAGCCTCGGCATCCATTACAATACGGGCAACGACATCCTCGACTACATCTCGAACAAGGAGGTGTTCCAATATGCCGATGGTTTCGTCTCGATCCCGCAGGGGCCCGGTCTCGGCATCGAGGTCGACGAGGCCTATGTCATCGAGCGCGCCAGGGAAGGCCACCGCTGGCGCAACCCGATCTGGCGCCATGCCGACGGCAGTTTCGCCGAATGGTAAGAAGAAAGGGTCGCGCCAGCGGCCCTTTTTTCATTCGCCGTGTAGCAAATCGGTCGTCTCGTCCGTCATGGTGGAAACGCAAACAGGAGATCCTACGATGGCAAGAGCAACTGCAATCATCGTCGCCCGCATCATTTTCAGCTTCATCTTCTTCATGGCCGCCGGCTTCAAATTCGCCGATATCGGCGCGACGGCGGGTTACATCGCCGCTGCCGGTTTTCCGATGGCGACATTCCTTGCCTGGGTGGCGGCCTTCTTCGAGATCGCCCTGGCGCTCGCTTTCATAACCGGGGCCTTCTTCACCGAGGCCAGCCTGCTGGCGGGCATCTACGTGATCTTCCTTGCCTTTGCTTTCCACGGGCCATCCCATTGGCAGCAGAACCAGGCCGAATTCGGCTTCTTCGTCGATCACTTCACCTTCCTCGCCGGCCTGCTCTTTGCCGCCGTCCATGGACCGGAGAAATGGGCATTGCGGCACAGCCTCCTCGGAGAGCTTTAACGACCCGCTCTCCCTCCGGAACCAACAGCCATGCCGAACATTGGCTTAGCGGCAAACGGCAAGGAGAGCCCGCCCATGGAACTACAGGGAAGGATCGCGTTGGTGACGGGCGCTGGATCCGGCATCGGCAAGGCGGCCGCATTGAGACTCGCCGCCGACGGAGCAAGGGTCGCCGTCTTGAGCCGCACCGCCGACGAGGTCGAACAAACCTGCGCCGAGATCAAGGCGGCGGGGGGCGAATCGATCGCGTTGATCGCCGACACCAGCGACGAGGCGCAGATGCGCAGCGCCGTGAAGCAATTGACCGATACGTTCCACGGCCTTGACATCGTCATCGCCAATGCCGGCATCAATGGCGTCTGGGCGCCGATCGACGATCTGAAGCCGGATGAATGGGACAAGACCATCGCCGTCAATCTGCGCGGCACCTATCTGACCTTGCATCTAACGGTCCCGTACCTGAAAAGAAATGGCGGCTCGATCGTCGTCGTCTCCTCGATCAACGGCACCCGGACATTCACGACGCCGGGCGCAACCGCCTATACCGCAACCAAGGCCGGCCAGGTCGCCATGGTCCAGCAACTGGCCCTCGAACTCGGCCGGCACGGCATCCGCGTCAATGCCGTCTGCCCCGGCGAGATCGAGACCAATATCGGCGCCAACACGAATAGCCGGCATCGCGACGAGACCGAGGTTCCGGTCATCTGGCCGCAAGGGGATATCCCAATCGCCGGCGGCAAGGCGGGCAAGAGCGAGGACGTCGCCGAAACCATTCTCTTCCTCGCCTCAGACCGGGCCCGGCATATCACCGGCACGCCGATCTGGATCGATGGCGGCCAGGGGCTGCTGCGATAGGCCTGCGTCCTGCGACGATCAGGCGCTCAGCCGGGCGTTATCGAGCGTATAGAGTTCCTGCGCGCGCTGCACGCCGCGCAACGCATAACGTCCGACACAGGCAAGTGCCGCGCGCTGTTCCTCCGGTATCGCTGTGGCGAAATCGGAGGAGATCAACAGGTTGAGATCCACTGATCGGCACATCGAAGCGATGCGGCTGACCTCGTTGACGGCAGGGCCGATGACCGTGAAGTCCAGCCGGTCCTGACTGCCGATATTGCCGTAAAAGACGTCTCCGATATGCAGGCCGATATAGACATCGGTCGTTGGCCGGTCGCCGGCTTTGCGTTCGGCATTGAGCTTGGCGAGCTTTTCCCGCAGAAGCGCTTCGGCGTGGAGCGCCGCACGACAGGTCTCCGCCGGCACCTCGCCCTTGAAGATCGCCAGCACGCCGTCGCCGATCAGCTTCAGCACATTGCCGCCGGATTCGTGGATCGCCGTGATCACCGCCTCGCTATAGTCGTTGAGCAACGGGATGATCTCCTCCGGCGGTACGCTGTCGGATATCTTTGTGTAGTTCAACAGATCCGAAAACCAGAGTGCGGCGGAAATCCGCTCCGATTTGCCGCGACTGATCTTGCCCTCCATGACCTGACGCGCCGCGTCCTCGCCGAGATAGACTTCGGCGATGGTGCGGGCGATCCGCCCGAGCCCGATGCACTTGATCGCCAGCCCCAGCACCGGCACCAGCTTGCGCAGGATGGCGAGGTCGTGATCGGAAAAACCCTCGGGATGTTTGGTCGCGAAATGCGAGAAGAAACAATCCATTTCGCCGATCGTGCCGGCCTCGCTGAAACGATGGACCATCGCTATGAAATCCGTATGGCCGGCTTCAGCGATCGTATCGAGCAGGCTGAAATCGATCGGATCGCCAAAGCCGAGGCGCCGGCGTATCTCCCGTTCATTGTTGGCCCAGAGATAATAAAAGGCCGAGCGCTGCCAGTTCGCCGCGGCCTCCCCGGAGCTCGTCGAGCCATATTCGAACTCGGCCTCGATCTCCTCCTCGCTGTCCCAGCGAAAGGCGCGGCCCTCATGCACCGGGTGCAGCGTATCCATCAGCGCCAGGCCGCGGTCGAGCGGCAGCCCGGCATTGCGGCAGGCCGCGCAGAAACCGGTCATGAGCTCGGCTTCCGAGGCGCCCTTTAGTCCCTGCTCCGTGATCCAGGCTGCAATTGTGCTGACGTCGCTATAATCCATGCCGCTCACCTTCACTCTCGCCCAAGCTGTAGTCCGAATTCGGCATCGAAGGAAGCCGATTGGCTCAATCGCCGACGGGCATGTTGTAGGGTGTGACGATTTCGACCGATGAGAGCGAGGCCGGAACCGCCCGACCCGGTGACGTCGCTCGGCCCATGATCGCCCTGAAGGCCGAACGCGCATCTGTCCTGAGATCATGGTGGAGCACGAAGCCGATCCGGCGGGCGGCAAGCAGCGCGCGGTTGTCGACGTCGAGATCATGAGCGACGAAGACGTGGACCGGGCGTTTGGCCGCATCGAAGGCCGCCAGCACCGCCCGGTTGCCGCCACCGATCGAATAGACTGCATTGATGGTGGGATCGGCAGCAAGTGCAGCAGCCGCAAGCGTTCCCGTCGCCGTATCGGTGCCATGCCCCTCGCTGATTTCGGTGATGCCGATTCCGGGATAACGGGCGCGAATGATGCGGCGAAAGCCGATCTCGCGCTCCTCCTCGCCGCGAAACCGCCCGCTCGACAGCGTCACCAGCACCTTGCCGCCACCGCTCGCGAGCACTTCACCGATCAGATAGGCCGCGGTCTCGCCCGCCGCCCGGTTGTCGGCGCCGGCATAGGCGATGCGCGCCGAATTCGGCAGGTCGGTCACCAGTGTTACCACTGGAATGCCCGCCGCATCCGCCCGCGCGACGGCAGCGGCCACCTCGGCAACGTCAGGCGCCTTCAACACGATGCCGTGTGTGCCGCGCAGCCGGATGCGGTCGAGAAGCTGCACCATCTCGGCCGGCTTCATCACCTCGGCGAAATGGAACCGGCAGCGGAAGACGCCGGGCAGGAAGGCCGCCATCTCCGCCTCGAAGGCGGCGCGCACCGCATCGCTGAAACGCTGAGGCGTCTCCATGACGATATCGATCGCCAGCATGCGCCCACTCGTCACCGCTCCGGCCTTCTGCTTTTCGAGTTCGGCAATCGCCGCCTGCACCCGCATTTCCGTCTGCTGGCGCACACCTGGCCGCCCGTTCAGCACCCGGTCAACGGTCGCGGTGCTCAATCCGGCCTGGAAGGCAATGTCCTTGACGAGGAAGAGATGGGCCATGGAATCCGCTTGATGGTTTTTTGATGGATTTCTGATCTATATCACCCGGCATCGCCGCGTATAGTGCCTTCATCGAAAGAGGAGGAGCCATCATGAAAACCGACAATCAGCAGAAATTGCGCGCCGACCGTGTCTGGCTCAGCGAAGACAGCTGCGATCTCGAGGATTTTCGCCGCCTGTCGGAAAAGACCACCGTGCTTGCCGATTACCCTACGGCTTCTGCCGTCGAAAAAAACGTGCTGATCTATGACAGCCGCAAGGTGACGGCGGCGGCGGCAACGCCGGAGGGCCGGCGCGCCGTGCTGGCCGAGATCTGCGAGGCCTTCGGCGATGGTCCCGGCGTCGCCGTCTTCAAGCATGCGTACGAGCATACCGCCATTATCGACCGCGCAAGCGTGGTCTTCGATCAGATCATCGAGGAGCAGCACCGCACCTCGACCGGCGGCGGCGATCACTTCGCCAAGCCCGGCGCCAACGACCGCATCTGGAATTCACTGGAAAAACATTGCCTCGCCGATCCCGCGAATTTTGCCGAATATTACGGCAATGCCATCGTCGCACTGGCAAGCCAAGCCTGGCTCGGCCCAAGCTACCAGATGACGGCCCAGGTCAACCGCGTCAATCCGGGGGGCGCGGCACAGTCGGCCCATCGCGACTATCATCTCGGCTTCCAATCGTCCGCGGTGATCGAGCAGTTTCCGGTGCATGTGCACCGGCTTTCGCCGGTGCTGACGCTGCAGGGTGCGGTCGCCCATTGCGACATGCCGCTCGAAAGCGGCCCGACGCTCTTCCTGCCGCACAGCCAGACCTATGTGCCGGGCTATCTCGCGCTCAAGCGCCAGGAATTCCGGGATTATTTCGAGGCCAACCACATCCAGCTGCCGCTCGAAAAAGGCGACGTCGTCTTCTTCAATCCCGCCCTCTTCCACGCCGCCGGCACCAACCGCTCGGCCGATATCAAGCGCGTCGCCAACCTGTTGCAGGTCTCCTCTGCCTTCGGCCGGGCGATGGAAACGGTCAATCGCGAAAAAATGAGCGCCACGCTCTTTCCCGCCCTGAAGACATTGCAAAACAGGCTGTCGCCCGACGAGATCGCCAATGCCGTTGCCGCCTGCGCCGAAGGTTATTCCTTCCCGACCAATCTCGATCGAGATCCCCCGCTTGGTGGCCTGGCGCCGAAGACGCAGGCGCAGCTGATGCACGACGCGTTGAAGGAAGGCTGGAGCGACGAAGCCTTTGCGGCGGCACTTGCAGAACAGGCGCAGAAGAAGCTGAGCTGACTAAGGATCTGGCGCCGACCCGCACTGAAATAAAAGCCTCCCGCCCCCCCGCGGGAGGCCATTCGCATATCACCACCAAGGAGGAACCACATGAGCACAGATCACGGCCGCCTCGACGGCAAGATCGCCATCGTCACCGGCGGCACGCAAGGGTTGGGCGCCACTATCGCCCGTCTCTTCGCCGAACGCGGCGCTGAGGGCATCGTCATTTGCGGCCGCAACGAAGCCAAAGGCCAAGCGAAGGCCGCGGAAATCTCGGCCGCAACTGGCGTGAAGGTCGTCTACGTCAGGGCCGACCTCGGCAAGGTCGAGGACGCCAGGAATGTCGTACAGGCCTGCGACGAGGCCTTCGGCCGGGTCGACGCGCTGGTCAATGCCGCCGCCATCACCGATCGCGGCACCATCCTCGATACCAGCCCTGAACTCTTCGACGCCATGTTCGCCGTCAACGTGCGCGCACCGTTCTTCCTGATGCAGGAGACGGTGAAGGTCATGCGCCGCGAAAAGACCGAGGGCACGATCGTCAACATCGGCTCGATGTCGGCCAAGGCAGGCCAGCCCTTCATCGCCGCCTATTGCGCCTCCAAGGGGGCGTTGGAAACACTGACGAAGAATACCGCCTATGCGCTGCTGCGCAACCGCATCCGCGTCAACGGCCTCAACATCGGCTGGATGGCCTCCGAAGGCGAGGATCGCATCCAGCGCGAATATCACGATGCCCCCGCCGATTGGCTTGAGAAGGCGGCAGCAGGCCAGCCCTTCGGCCGTCTCGTCGACCCGCACGAAGTGGCGCGCGCCTGCGCCTACCTGTCGTCGGGCGAATCCGGCCTGATGACCGGCTCTGTCATCTGCTTCGACCAGTCGATCTGGGGTGCCTATGACGGCTCGCCGCACCCGGTGGCGGCTCTCTAAAAAACTGAGCCCGGCATTTCCCTCGCCGGGCTCTGGCACCTGCCGATATTTGCCGCTAGGAAAAGGTCAGCAGCATTCAGGGAGGAAACCGGCGTGGCCGACAATCCGCTTTACGACATCCGCGACGAACGCTTCGGCGCTCTGGTCATCGGCAGCGCAGCCCTCGAGGAGCTCTATTCCGGCTGCCGCTGGACCGAAGGCCCGGTGTGGTTTTCCGACGTGGACTGCCTGATCTGGAGCGATATTCCGAACGAACGCATCATGCGCTGGACGCCGGATGGCACGGTCTCGGTCTTCCGCTCGCCCTCCAACTATGTCAACGGCAATACCCGCGACCGGCAGGGCCGGCTGGTCTCCTGCGAACATGGCGGCCGCCGCGTCACCCGCACCGAGCCGGACGGCACCATCACCGTTCTCGCCGACAGCTACAAGGGCAAACGACTGAACTCGCCGAACGATGTCGTCGTGCATTCCGACGGCGGAATCTGGTTCACCGATCCGACCTACGGCATCCTCTCGGATTACGAGGGCCACAAGGCAGAGCCCGAACAGCCGACCCGCAACGTCTACCGCATCGATCCCGCAAGCGGCGCGATCGAGGCCGTCATCGAGGATTTCATCCAGCCGAACGGCCTTGCCTTCTCGCCCGACGAGACAAAACTCTACATTGCCGATTCCGGCTCGGCAAAACATGAAGTGCCGCGCCATATAAGATTTTTCGACGTCGTCGACGGCAGGAAGCTTACAAACAGCCGCTATTTCTGCAGCCTCGATATCGGCAATCCTGACGGTTTCCGCTTCGATGTCGGCGGCAATCTCTGGACAAGTGCGTCCGACGGCGTGCACTGCTTTTCGCCGGACGGCACCCTGCTCGGCAAGATCAGGGTGCCGCAGACGGTGTCCAACCTCACCTTCGGCGGGCCCAAGAAGAACCGGCTGTTCATCACTGCGACGCGCTCGGTCTATTCGATCTATACGAAGACCAACGGCGCCCAATATCCGTAAGGATCAGCCCTTCACGGCATCCGGCCTGCCATGCAGCGGCTCGGCGCGGTGCCAGTTCTCCAGGATGCGGCCGTCCGTATGCTTTTGCCGCGCCCAACGGATGCCGTTCGAGATCACCTTGTGCACGGTCTTGTCGTGATAGATCGGATAGGTTTCGTGGCCGGGGCTGAAGAAGAAGATACGCCCGCGCCCACGCTGGAAGGTGCAGCCACTGCGGAACACTTCGCCGCCGGAATACCAGGAGATGAACACCAGCTCGTCCGGCTGCGGGATGTCGAAGGGCTCGCCATACATTTCCGAGGCATTGACCTCGAAATAGGGCGGCAGCCCCTCGGCGATCGGATGTGAGGGATTGACCACCCACACCCGCTCCAAGTCTCCATCCGTCGTCTCGCGCCAGGAAAGATTGGCATTGGTGCCCATCAGCCGGCGGAAGAGCTTGGAATGATGGCCGGAATGCAGCACCAGAAGGCCCATGCCCTTCAGCACCCGCTGCTGCACGCGCTCGATCAGCCCATCGCTGACCTCCTCATGCGCCATATGCCCCCACCAGAGCAGCACGTCGGTATTATCGAGCACGCTGTCCGGCAGGCCTTCATCGGGATCATCGAGCGTGCCGCGGCGGATTTCGAAATCCGGATGGGCGATGCCGGCGGCGATCGCGCCGTCGATACGATCGGGATAGATCTCCTGAACCTCCCTATGGTGCTGCTCGTGGCGTCCTTCGTTCCAGATGGTGACCTTGATTTTCATAGCATTCCTCGATGTTAGCTGTCAGGCGGTTGCCGGACGGATCACCCGTCCGGCGGAATCGAACAGAAGGCAGGCGGCGGGATCGGCGGTCAGCGACACGCGATCGCCCGGCCGCACACCAATATCGCCCTCGGCACGCACGACAATCGGCTGCTGCCCGGAGCCGACGGTCATGTAGGTCTCGACGCCGAGCCGCTCGACGATGACCACTTCGGCCGTGAAATGTCCCTGCCCTTCCGGCGCGATCTTCAGATGCTCTGGCCGGATGCCGAGTTTGGCCTCGCCCTGTGGCACCGCGCCATTGGCATCGGCAAGATCGAGCAACAGCCCGATCGGGCTGTCGAGATGCAACGCACCCGCCGAGGTCCGCGTTGCGGTGACCGGGATGACGTTCATCTTAGGCGAGCCGATGAAGGTCGCGACGAATTCATTCTGCGGCTGATGGTAGAGCGACATCGGCGCGCCCTCCTGTGCCACCAAGCCCTTGTTCAGCACGACGATGCGGTCGGCCATCGTCATCGCTTCCACCTGGTCGTGGGTGACGAAGACGACGGTCGCCTTCAGCTCGCGGTGCAGGCGCTGCAGCTCGGCGCGCATCTGCACGCGCAAGGCCGAATCGAGGTTCGACAGCGGCTCGTCGAACAGGATCAGCGACGGCTTCTTGATGATGGCGCGACCGATCGCCACCCGCTGACGCTGGCCGCCGGAAAGGGCGGCCGGGCGGCGGTCGAGATAGTCGGTGAGCTGCAGGATCTCGGCGACGCCTTCCACCTGCCGGCGGATCTCCGTCTCCGGCACCTTTTTCAGGCTAAGGGAAAAGCCGATATTTTCGGCAACGGTCATATGCGGATAGAGCGCATAGGACTGGAACACCATGGCGATGCCGCGTTTGTCGGGCGGCACGTCGTTGATGCGCTTGCCGTCGAGGACAAGATCGCCTTCGTCGATGCCTTCGAGGCCGGCGATCATGCGCAGGAGCGTCGACTTACCGCAGCCGGACGGACCGACGAAGACGGCGAATTCCCCGTCTTCCACAGTGATATCGACGCCCTTGATGACTTCGAGCGCGCCGTAGAACTTGCGAACGTTTCTGAGATTGATCATCCGTTTCTCCTCTTGATCTCAGCCCTTCACGCCGCCCGAAAAGGTCTGGACGAGGAAGCGCCGCGCAAAGCCGAAGGCGACGACGGCCGGCAGCAGATAGATGAAGGCCAGCGCGGTCAGCAGGCCGTAGTCGATCTCATTGATGCGGAGAAAAGCGCGGAAGAGGCCGAGCGGCAGCGTCTGCAGCTCCGGCGACGATAGGAAGATCAGCGGCAGCAGAAAATCGCCCCAGGCCGACATGAAGGCGAAGAGCCCGGCGGCGGCAAGCCCCGGCAGCGCCAGCGGGATCAGCACCCGGCGGATGCGCTGGATCAGCGTTGCTCCGTCCATCAGCGCCGCCTCTTCGTAATCCCTCGGCAGCCCGTCGAAGAAGGTCTTCATGATCCAGAGCGCCAGCGGCAATTGCATCGTCGCCAGCACCAGGATCAGCCCGAGATAGCCGTCGATGAAGCCGGTCCAGCGCATGATGTCGCGGGCATAGCTGCCGAAGATCGGCCTGAGCACCGCCGCCTCCGCATTGTTCAGCGTCAGCAGGAATTTATAGAGCGGCACGACGAGCGCCGTCGGCGGCAGCACGCGGATGAGCAGGATCGCATAGAGGAACGGCAGCTTCCACCAGGCACGGGTGCGCGACAGGGCATAACCGCCGAGCCCCGCCAGCACCATGACCAGCAACGTGGCGCTGCCGACGACGAAGAGCGAGTTGAATAGCCACTTAGCCCCGTCTTCCTTGGTGAAGACTTTGACGTAATTGGCGAAGGTCCATTGCTGCGGCCAATGCAGGAAGAGCTGCGCATTGCCGTCGAAAGAGGCGAGCAGCACCCAGAAGAAGGGCACGGCGCAGAAAATCGACATCAGCGACAGCGTCGCATATGCGATGAGGTCGGAACGGCTCTTATTGGCGGTCTCGCTCGGGGAAACGACGGCCATGTCAGACCTCCACCTTCATGGCACGGACATAGGCGATGCCTAATATCAGCGAGATGACGAGCGCGACGACGGCGACCGCGGCGCCATAGCCGAGCTGGAACGCCGTGAAGGACTGGTTGTAGATATAAATGCTGACCACCTCGGTCGCCCCGCCCGGGCCTCCGCGCGTCAGCGCATAGACGAGGCCGAAGACGGCGATGGTCGATACGGCCGAAATCAGCATGTAGAGAAGGATCGTCGGCATCATCAGCGGCAGGGTGATGCGGCGAAACATCTGCGATGGCGTGGCGCCGTCCATGCGCGCCGCCTCGTAGATCTCGGCCGGAATGGTGCTAAGGCCGGCCGTCAGCAGGATCATCGCGGTGGCGATGCCGCGCCAGATGTTGACGATGATGATCATCGACAGCGGGAAGACCTGCAGCCAGTCGGCCGGCGTGACGCCGAAGAAGCTGACGATGCGGGTGAGCGTGGCATTGTCACCGCCCGCCAGCATCGAGATCCACATGAAGCCGGCGACGACTTCGGGGGCGGCATTGGGCAGCAGGATGATCGACGAGAACACACGCCGGAAGCGGATCGGCCGGCGCAGCGCGATTGCCGAGATCAGGCCGAGCAGGAACTGGCCGATCACCGCGGAACCGATGACGAAGACGAAAGTGACGAACAGCGAATTCCAGAACTTCGCGTCGTTGAACAGCCTGACATAATTCCGGAAACCGACGAAGCGCGGCCGGAGCGCCGCCGCCCCGGTCAGCGCCTCGTTGGTGAAGCTCAGATAGATGGAATAGACGGCCGGATAGATGACGAAGGCCAGCAGCAGCACGAGCGAGGGCAGCAGGATCAGCAGCCATTGCCGCTCGGCGCGCTTTTCATGAGAGTTTCTGGCCATGGAAGCTCGCAACCTGTCGAATGTACCGGCTCATCGAACAATGACGGGGAGACGCGGTGCCCTGGCGCCGCGTCCCCGTTCGCGGGGAAAGCAAGCGTACGCTTACTTCACCATGTCGTCGCCGAGCGTTTCCTTGACGTAGTCGACCAGGATCTTCTGGGCGCCGGCAGCATCGGTTTCCTTGCGCAGCATCGCTTCCGTCGCCCGCGCCACGCCTTCCGAAACCGTGCCGAAACCGGAGGCCTGTTTCAGGAACACGCCATTTCCGGCCGCCGCATGGATCGGAACCAGCTCCGTCAGCTTCTGGAAGTCGGCATTGTCGGCCGCATCCTTGCTGGCGGGGATGTTGCCGATGCGGGCGGCGTAGGAAACCTGCGTCTCGATCGAGCCGATCTCCATCAGCGCCTTGATCGCGAGTTCGCTATTGGCCGATTTGGAATTGACGGCCCACGGCGCGGCAAGGTTGGCGAGCACATACTGACCGCTGCTCTGGCCCGGCACGGTCCAGGTTCCCACAACCTTGGTCACTTCGGGGATCGGGTTCTTGCTCTCGCGGCCCCAGTCGAAAATATAGCACCAGGAGCCGCAGGTGGTCGCGGCGAGCTTGCCTTCCGGGAACATCTGGTATTTTGGCACGACCCAGGGCTCCGGCCCGAGCAGCGGCTGCGTCGGCATCAGATCCTTGTCGATCAGCTCCTTGTAGACGTTGAAGACATCCTTGATGCCCTCGCCGTTGAGATCGAGCTTGCCGTCGGCATCGACAAGCTGCGGCGTCTTGGAGCCGACGAGCAGGTGCTGGAAGCCCTCGTCGAAGGCGCCGCTTCCCCAGGATACGCCGGCCGGGAAAAGCAAGCCGTAGGCGCCGGTCTTATGCTTGATCTCGGCCGCACGGTCGAGAAGCTCCTGCCAGGTCTTCGGCTGCTCTGTGGAGATGCCGGCCTTTTCGAGAACGTCCTTGCGATAATAGATTTCCTGAATGCCGAGCATGAACGGCATCACATAGGTCTCGCCATCCGGGCTGACGGCCAGCTGCTTGGCAACGTCATAGAGGTTAGCATAGCCGTCCCAGGCCTTGAACTCCTTGGTGATGGGCGTGAGGTAGCCAGCTTCCACCATATCGGCGACCGCGGCCGTCGTCGGGATGGAGAACAGATCGGGCGCGTTGCCGGCCCCGAGCTCCGTCAGCAGCTTGGTCAGATAATCCTTGTCGGGCGCCGGATATTCGATGACCTCGACGGTCACGCCGTATTTCTTTTCGATCCGCTCGACCGTCGACTTCATCGCATCGATGCCGGCCTGGCCGTGATTGGCAATTCGAATTGTTTCGGCCTGCGCCAGCGTCGAAACCGCGCTCAGCAGAATGGCGCACAGGCCACCAAGAACCGTCTTCTTCAACGAAAAGTCCTCCCTTTTTTAGAGACACGGCGCCCTCCAGCACCGGCTGCAAAAATGTACACGCATTCCAATCGCTGGCAAGCTGGTTTTTGAAAAGATTCGAATCTCGAATTCAATTAACTGATATTACTGAGATATATAGATATTGCCATCATCGTACAGCTTGTGTAATCGTGTACACAAACATTCAGGGAGAGCATTTTCATGGCTGAGAAATTGCGCCTCGGCGTCATCGGCGCCGGGCTGAAGGCGGTGGAATATGCCAAGAGCTGGGCTGGCATGCCCGAGATCGAATTCGCCGTCCTTGCGGACACCACGGCCGCCTCGCGCCAGCGGCTGATCGACGTCTGCCTCGCCGCCGGCGCGCCCGAACCGAGAAGCTTCGAGGACTATCGCGAAATGCTCGTCCAATGCCGGGACGAACTCGACATCGTCTATATCTCCACCCCGCATGCCTTCCATGCCGAGCAGGCGACCGCCGTCGCCGAAGCCGGCCTCGACCTCTTCCTGGAAAAACCGATGGTGACGACGGTCGCCGAGGCCGAGCGGCTGATCGCCGCGCAGAAGAAGAGCGGCGTTACCATCGTCACCGCTTTCCAGGGCGGTCTGTCGCCGCTGGTGCTCGACACGCGCCGGCGGGCGCTTTCCGGCGAATTCGGTGAGCTGATCGCCATATCGGGCATGATTTGGGAAAGCTGGTCGTCCAATTATGACGGCCATTGGAAACAGCAGCCCGAGATTTCTGGCGGCGGCTTCATGTTCGATACTGGCGCCCATATGATGAACACCGTCTGCCTGCTGGCCAATTCCGATTTCGACAGCGTTTCGGCCTACATGGCCAATCACGGCAAAAAGGTCGATATATCAACAGCCGTCTCCGCCCGGCTGAAGAACGGCGCCCTGGCAACGCTGACGGCCGCCGGGGAAGGCCCTCCCGGCTGCGCCTCCCACATCACCTTCTTCTATTCCAAGGCGATCGTGCGCATCGATGCCTGGGGCGCCTGGCGCGAGATCAGCGTCGGCCGCAACGCCGAGCCGCGCGAGGAAGCCGAGATTCTCGGCAATCCGATGAAAAATTTCCTCGCCATTCGCGCGGGAAAAATGGAAAACTCCGGCTCCGTTGAAATGGGCCTCAGATTCGCTAGGCTATGGGACGCAATCAAGGAATCGGCAGCGGCCGGCGGCGCCTCCGTCAGGATCGTCGCCCAATAGGCGCAGATGAGCGGAATGAACAGACGGCGGATCACCTCGAAGGAGCTGGCGAAACTCGCCGGCGTTTCCTCCGCCACCATTTCCCGCGCCTTCTCGCCGGATTCGCGCATTGGCAGCGCGACGCGCGACCGCATTCTCGCCGTCGCGCGTGAACATGGGTACCAGCCGAATGCAATCGCCCGCTCGCTGAACAACCAGCGCTCGCGGCTGGTCGCGCTCGTCGTCAACGCAATCGGCAATCCGTGCGAGGCCGAAGAACAGCAGCTTCTCGTCCACCGCCTGCAGGCGCGGCAATTGCTGCCGATCATCCTCTGCTGCGCCGATCATTCCGACCGGTTGCAGCTGATGCGGCTTGCCTCCACCTATCAGGTCGATCACGTCGTCGTCTTTTCCGACATGGTGTCGATGCAGGATGCCGTCGACATCTTCCATACGACGAAGCCGATCATCGTCTCCTTCGAGCCGCTCGAAAACGAAAACGTCTCCAGCATCCGCATCGATGGCTCCGCGGCCGCCGACGAGATCATCGACAAGATCGTCCGCGACGGCAAGAAGCGCTTTGCCTATCTCTCCGGCACCAATTCAAGCTGGATCGACAAGCTCAGGCGCAAATGGTTCGCCGATGCGCTGGCCAAGCGCGGCCTCTCTTTCGCAGCCCAGGCCTTTGGGGATTATTCCTATGATTCCGGCTTCAAGGAAGCCGTGCTGCTGCTGCATCGCGACAAGGTCGACGCCATCATCTGCGGCAACGACGTCATGGCGATCGGGGCACGCGATGCGGCCCGCCGCGTGCTCGGCAAAAACACGCCCGACGACATTGCCATCGTCGGCCAGGATGGCATCGCCATGGCCGCCTGGGATTGCAACGATCTCACCACGCTGAGCCTCGACCACGTCGCATTCATCGACGCCGTCGTCGAACTAATCGAACGCCATGACGCCGAGATCGAAGGCCCGCACAGCATCACCCTCACCTGCACCGCCCGCTGGGGCTCGACCGCCTAGTATCTGCCCGGCTTGGCCTTTTCGGCATCATGTTCTAAGGCTCACCTATCAATTGCATCAAGGAGGAATAGCATGACCCGATTTTCACGCGCCGAAAGGCGCCGCAGCACTCCTGATGCCGTGATCGGGAGAGCCTGAGATGCGTTCGGTCGTTTCCTTCAACGAAGGCTGGAGTTTCCATGAGGGCTTCGGACAGCGTTTGCTCGAAAGCTTCGACGCCGCCAAGTCGGTCAGCCTGCCCCATACCGCCGTCGAACTGCCCTTCAACTATTTCGACGAAAGGAGCTATCAGCGCGCCTTCACCTATCAGAAGGTGCTGCGCTGGCTGCCGGAATTCGAGGGCCGCGAGGTGTCGCTCGTCTTCGACGCCGCCATGGCCGACAGCGTCGTCTATCTGAACGGCGAAGAGATCATTGTCCATAAGGACGGCTACACCCCTTTCGAGGCCCGCCTCACCGGCAAGCTCGTCAAGGGCGAGAACCTGGTGACCGTCAAGATCGACGGCAGCGAAAACCCTGAGATCCCGCCCTTCGGCGGCCGCATCGATTATCTGACTTATGCCGGCATCTACCGCGACGTCTGGCTGAAGGTGACCGACCCCGTCTCGATCCGCAATCTCAAGATCGAAACCGCAGACGTTCTTGCCCCGGAAAAATCGGCAACCATCCGCGTCGATATCGCCAATCCCGAGGGCCGCAGCTTCTCGGCAACCGTCACCGCCACACTGAAGCAGGCGGACGGTACGGTGATCGCCACCGCGGCGACCGAGACGATCGGCGACCGCACCAGGCTTTCCTTTGGCGGCCTCACCGGCATCACGCTCTGGGACATCACCGATCCCACCCTCTACGAGGTCACCGTCGAACTCAGGACCGAGCACGGCTCCGACCGTATCTCTACCCGCTTCGGCTTCCGCACCGCCGAATTCACGCCGGAAGGTTTCCTTCTCAACGGCAAACCGCTGAAGCTGCGCGGCCTCAACCGCCACCAGTCTTTCCCCTATGTCGGCTATGCCGCCGGCCGGTCCGCCCAGGAGCGTGACGCCGATATCATGAAGAGCGTGCTGAAGTGCAATATCGTCCGCACCTCGCATTATCCGCAATCGAAATGGTTCCTCGACCGCTGCGACGCGATCGGCCTGCTGGTCTTCGAGGAAATCCCCGGCTGGCAGCATATCGGCGATGCCGACTGGCAAAAGGAATCGATCGAAAACGTTCGCCGGATGATCGAGCGCGACTGGAACCATCCCTCGATCATCATCTGGGGCGTGCGCATCAACGAGTCCCAGGATAGTCACGATTTCTATGTCGAGACCAATCGCCTCGCCCGTGAGCTAGACAGCACCCGCCAGACCGGCGGCGTGCGTTATATCACCGAGAGCGAACTGCTCGAGGACGTCTATACGATGAACGACTTCATCCTCGGCAATGAGGAATTGCCGGGCGCCAACCGCCCGCGCACCGTGCTGCGCGGCCAGCAGGAAAATACGGGCCTGTCCCGCAAGGTGCCGTACCTCATCACCGAGTTCAACGGTCACATGCACCCGACGAAGATCTATGACCAGGAGCAGCGCCAGGCCGAGCATGTGCGCCGTCATCTCGAGGTGCTGAACGCCGCCTATGGCGATCCCGATATTTCGGGCGCCATCGGCTGGTGCATGTTCGATTACAACACTCACAAGGATTTCGGCTCCGGCGACCGCATCTGCTATCACGGCGTCATGGACATGTTCCGCGAGCCGAAATTCGCGGCCTATGCCTATATCAGCCAGTGCGACCCGTCCGAGGAGATCGTCATGAAACCGGCGACCTTCTGGGCGCGCGGCGAGCGCAATATCGGCGGCGTGCTGCCGCTGATCATCCTGACCAATTGCGACGAGGTCGAACTGCAATATGGCGGCCTCAGCAAGCGCATCAGCCCGGACCGCGAGAATTATCCGCATCTGCCGCATCCGCCCGTCGTGCTCGACCATCGCCACTTCACCGCCGACGAGCTCGGCACCTGGGGCCTCGAATGGATCGACGGCACCTTGACCGGTTATATCGGCGGCGAGCCGGTAACGAGCCTGACGCTCGCGGCCGATCCGCTGCCGACGACGCTGGAAATCGTCGCCGACAGCTTGACGCTGAAAGCCCGCGAACGCGACAGCACCCGCATCATCATCCGCGCCCTCGACCAGTGCGGCCAGCGCCTGCCGTTCATGAACGACAGCATTTCGCTGAAGGTACATGGGCCTGCAAAGATCGTCGGCCCGACCAATGTGCCGCTGCAGGGCGGCACCGCCGGCTTCTGGCTGGAGGCGACGGGGCTCGTGGGCGAAATCACCGTCGAAGCGGTCTCCTCGCGTTTTGCGCCGGTGACCCTCACTGTGACGGCCGCCGCCTGACGGCTGTCACGAAATCCTGAGCTGGCTGTCGGGATCGAAGAACACGGCCTTGTCGAGATTGAAGGCAAGGCGGGTGTTTTGTCCGGGAGCGATGCCGGCATCGGCGCGCAGGCGGGCGACGACGGATTTGCCGCCGAGCTTGGTGACGGCAAAGGTGTCGGAGCCGGCCGGCTCGACGACCTCGATCAGGCAATCGTCCTCGGTCAGCGAGCGCGCCTTGCGGTCGGCGCCGTCGGGATCGGTCAGCGCCTCGGGGCGGATGCCGAAGATCACTTGGCGGCCGGCATAGGAAGACAGGCCGTGATTGCCGGAAACAACTGGCAGTCTGAGCGGCGCGCCATTCGGCCGCTCCAGTGCGACGGCAAGGCCGCCGGCGCCGTTCTCGACGGTGGCGGTCAGCAGGTTCATCGCCGGCGATCCCATGAAGTCGGCGACGAAGAGATTGGCCGGGCTGTTATAGATCTCGGCCGGCGTGCCGAACTGCTGCAGCACCCCGTCCTTGAGCACGGCGATCTTGGTCGCCAGCGTCATCGCCTCGATCTGGTCGTGGGTGACATAGACGAAGGTGGTGCCCATGCGCTGATGCAGCCGCTTGATCTCGGTGCGCATGTCGACGCGCAGCTTGGCGTCGAGATTGGACAAGGGCTCGTCGAACAGGAAGACCTGCGGATTGCGCACCAAAGCCCGGCCCATGGCGACGCGCTGGCGCTGGCCGCCGGACAGCTGGCTCGGCTTGCGGTCGAGCAGATGGCCGATCTGCAGCATGTCGGAGACCTGCTTGATCGCCTTGGCGCGCTCTTCCTTCGGAACGCCGCGGATCTCCATGCCGAAGGCGATATTGCCGGCCACCGTCATGTTGGGATAGAGCGCATAGGACTGGAACACCATGGCGATGTCGCGCTTGGACGGGTGCAGGCCGTTGATGGCGCGCCCGTCGATCCTGATAT
>Ga0209673_1001020_pt1 | contig 33499 bp, 28 predicted proteins | sample AraplaCol_mMS_r2_2_FD_184274 | JGI IMG/M metagenome (GOLD analysis project Ga0209673, IMG submission 184274) | Arabidopsis root microbial communities from North Carolina, USA - plate scrape MF_Col_mMS_r2 (SPAdes) (version 3) | ecosystem: Host-associated > Plants > Roots > Endosphere | place... | reverse complement strand
TTTTTTTTTTTTTTTAACCCCGCAAATTACCGGAAATCTGGCGAGCATACCGAGTCAGCGTTTAACATGGTTCTTTCAAACTTGAACCAGTCTCCGTCCTGTCGCTGCTTGATCGACAAACCCTCCCGGAACTGATCGGCCTGATACCTCGGTCGCACATGAAGCACGCTCCCCCACTATGAGAGTGTGTACTCTGTGATGGTGATGATAATTTGGACCTGCCGAGTACAAGAGAGGAAAGGTTGGGAACAGTTGTCTGTGCCTCAAACGGGCTGATGGGGGTGTAGATCCTTCTGGCCTGCATCTCGGTTGCAGGGTTGGACAAGTTCTGAACTGGTGCGCGCACACACAGACATACGCTCACGTCTTGGATCCATCCTGGTCATTGTGCGGCTCAGCATTTTCGCCTGCAGCTTCCCCATCATTCGCTGGGGCGGCAGCTGTCGCAGGGTCATTGGGGAGGCCGAGACCTGCCAGTCCCTCGATAACCTGAGGCAAAATAATCTCACGGCGGAACCTATCCTCCTGAAGCAATCGAAGTGCGCGCAAGGTTGGACCGGGGTGAGTTAAGAACTGAGAATATTCTGGCGTTTTCCAGTAGGAGTAGAGGTAGGCCAAGTATGCGGCGAAAGCTTGCGCATCGGGGCTCGAGGAAGATTCGTCTTCATCGTCGGCGCGCGAGATTCCTAGGAGACTGGGGTAGCTGACCGCCAGGTGGGAGAGGTAATAGGGATTGGCGAGAGAAGAGACAAATTCCAGCTCCAGAGTGAATCGAGGATTCGTTAGGGTAGGAGGAGGCTGTGCGGCAGGCTCCATGATGAAGATGAGGGGTGGTATGTAAAATGGAAGTTCAACAGGAGCAATTCCTGAATGAACTTGAAGCTCGGCGAAGGCGGAGAAGCTTCCCACCACTACTCCCGACTATATGTACTATAAAATAACTTACTACTCTACATTTTCATAATATTTACATTTAATTACTAACTAGGTAGTTATTAGTGGAATCTAGGTAATAGTAGACTAGATAGTTTACTCTTGCATTAATTGATTTATTGAAGGTTACCTAACCTTCAAACCAGGTAGTTAGTTTTGGTCGTGGTCCTTTCTTTTATAAACAGCATTTACGATATAAATTTAGTTATATAGGTATATAACTACATTTATATCGTAAATACTAATACTACTAGTATTAGTATATTTGTGATATCAAATACTACCAGGCTTAACACTTTATCCTTGCATCACTGCTCTCTAATAATTAAAATTTCTATACACTGTTATGATATTGAATGTTCAATACCATCAATGCTACAAGTCTCATATAAATTATAAGTCCTGTTTTTTATTTTATCGGTCTGATATAAACATCATTGTTGTTCATACCATTTAAAGATAGCTATTTCCTGCTCCATACTAAGTACTAGATATTACTATTAGTACCTTATGAATGACTGTACATGTGTTCAAGCATTTGCTCTTTTTAGCAGGACATAGCTACTACCATTTCCTCACAATTTGAAGCCAGCTATCCAGCCTATTCTATGGATACCAGTCCCTAAAGTACTCCAAGAGCACCTGCTACTAATATCAATGCTAATTTACATACTCACTCACTATAATACTGTACTTACTTTTATATAAAGTTGGATCTAGGACATTGAGTCGGATGTGTATTGCCGAAGTCGGGCTGTTGCCTGTGTAGATCGCACCCACTTTGATCCACCATGGCGCACTCTTGAGAGAGAAGAAGAAGAGAGAAGAAGAGAGGAAGAAGATGTGATTTTAATTCAAATGGGATCATTGGTGGTGGTGACGGCAGTAATACTGTAGACCTAGGATTGTGGACAACTATACTATTATACAAACCGTAGGAGTACGTATATACTGAGACGTCGTCGTCATCAAGGATCTGCCAAGATGAAACGAAACACGGTCAGTCGATCTCCTGTCAACTAATCCATCTTCCGGCTGGCCCTGGATCTCACTGGGACCGTGCGGAGATCGCGCAATTGGGCAATTGGCGAGCAAACGCACTCGCGTGTTCTCCGTACTCCGTACTCAGTACGTTGACCCCAAATCCGCATTCTTCCAAGATGAGATGACATCAACCGGGGGATACTTGGAATGCGAACGTCATTCCGAGCGGCTGGCAAGGAATACAGAATACTCTGTAAGTACTCTGTCGAAAATAGATAGACTCAAGATACGATACTCGAGCCTATGTGCACTGGACTGACAGTATGCAGAGATCAACACTCCTTAGGGGCACATGCGTGTAATCTGCTGAAAGTCCACTGTGAGAAGTGGAGCCCCCTGAAGATGCCCCTGGATTCTGATGACTCGAACTAAAATCAAGTCTGGGGGATTCTGCAGGTTCTCTTAGCGTGGCAGTATGCAATTAGTAGTAACCAGAGGTATTCCTGTAGTGAGAATATTAGTATGATCTTGTAGAGTAAAGTAGAGAGAGAGAGAGAGTGTGTGTGAGTGACAGGAGAAAGAAAGAAAGAAAGAGTAAGGAGGGCTGATCATCTCGTTCTTCCCTCCATCCCGTCTTTTTGCCCTCCACTTCTTCTCCTCCACTTACTTCTCTTCTTCTCTTCCTCTTTTCATCTCTTCTCTTCTCTTACCCCTTTACGAACTAAGATTGTCTTCTCTTCTCTCTTGGTCTACTCTCTTCCTTCACTGCTACAGTCTCTGTTTCACCCTCACCTTGTCTATCTTTCCACTCGTGCGACCACTACGGATTACATACTCCCTCTGATTGATGCAAACGCATTACTATCGCTCTCCACTCGTCCTCCGTTTCATCTCATCATGAATGCCCCTCCAGCGCTTGGGTACCCGCCCGGCGTGTCGCCAGTCCCGACAGGTGCGTAATGTTGTTTGAGGACGAATCATCGCTTTCGGATGCCTCTGCTTGTTCTCTGTTGCTCGGTGGTTTCTTTGTTCGGCTTGATACTTAAAATGCTCGTTGTCCTTCCCCCCTCCCTGGTGGGAACACTGGAGCACTGAACATTGAGCCGTTATTGCATTTGTCGATCGAAATGAGAAGAAACTAACGTGAAACCCCGACGTGAATAGACCAGGTATCACCGACAGCTACCAATTTTGGCTCCAACAATCCATTTCGAAACCGCGCCCTGTCTCCGTCCGCTGGTTCGACTACGAGCTCCTCGCGTCCTGAACGTCCAAGGTCGACCAATCCTTTCCTTGACGATACCGAGGCACTTTCGCCGCAATCTGCCCCTGGCATCACCACGGGGCCCAGCATGTTTTCACCAACCGAGAAGCCAGACGTGACCAACAATACCCGTGACCTCTTTGTAAGTACCTCAGTCGTGGATGACCTTGTGCGCTTTCGATCGCCACCTGCTAATCAATCCCCTGTAGGAAAATCTGTCGATCAATCCCAACTCAACAACTGCTCAACCTCGAGGTATTCGGCCTCCTGCTGATCGGGGACCATCTAGCCGCCAGCGCCCCCAAAGGCCGTCGGGGCGTCCCGCAGAATCGCGACCGAAGGACCCCAATGATCCTTTTGATATCTTCGCCGACCCCCCAAGTCTATCCAAGGCCGCCACTGTAGGACCCCGTGACAAGACGACTCGCAGACCTCGCCGCAATTCCGAGTCCTCGGTTATGGAGCGGGCTTCCAAAATATTTGATGATGATGACGATCGTCGCCGAAGAGAGCGTCGCCATCGGGATCGTGAACGCCAAAGAGACGGTAAATCCCGCTCGTCTCGCAAGGATCGTCGATTGGATATCATCGATAAGTTAGATGTCACGAGTATCTACGGCACCGGAAGTGAGTACCTTGCTCAGCATCGTTTTCTTTTGCGTTCCAGCGTATTAATTAATTCCCACCTTAGTGTTCCACCATGATGGTCCTTTCGACGCTTGCAATCCTCACCGCAACCGAAAGGGCTCCCGTATCGCGCCAATGCAAGCATTCCCAAAGAATTCCACGAACATGGCCCTTGGAGGTTCGGGCCCGAACAACTCCAACATTGATCTCAACCTCTTCCACGGCCGAATGGAGGAAGGCTACAACGACTTCTCAACCTCCGGTGCTCACCGCAGCAACACGGAAACAGTGAGTTTCGATCCTAAGTCTAACGTGGATCCCATTCATGGGTCAGAGAGTGCGGGTCTTGGTACAAGCACATTCTTGGATGGTGCGCCGGCTAGTCGTTCGGCGATGGCACGTCGCCAAAGTGAAAATGAACAAGGTCTTGCCCCAGGCGGGGGTCTTCAGCGCAAGAAGAGTCTCGCACAACGGTTACGAGGGAAGAGTGGTACTGGTCGGATGATGTCTCCAACAGATCAGTCATTCCCCTCCGGTTCTCCAGCACCCATGGGCTCGAGCCATTCGGCCTCTTCCCGCCAAAATGAAACCAACCCATACTTCCAAGATTATGACGAAGAATACGACAAGAAGGCAGCACGCATTCATGAAGCCCGTCTTGAAGGTGGTGGTCGTCTTCGCTCTTCTAGTAGTCCCAAACAGGCGACTGGCCTAGAGCGCAAATCCACTAATGACCGTACTTCTGACGAGAACAAGCTTAACGCGGGTGGCGGAGGCTTCCTCAACCGCATGAAGAGCTTACGCAAACCGCGAGTTGAGCGTCGCACCAGCGATTAATAACTCGCTGGCTATTTCTTTTTTGTTTTTGACATGGCGGATCGAATGGCAGAGAAATGGAAATGAAGCATGACGAATTGGAATGGCATCGATTTTGCATCGGCACATTCTGCTATGATGTCTGGTTTTACCAAAGCCATGGCAATATCCATGTTCTCTTTGTCAAGTTCCCTTTGTCAGTAAGGGAATGATTTTGTTTTCTGTGTAATACCCAAACATTCGGGGCGTCGTCAGCGATCTGATGCCCGACATGGCGTTGCTCTCTGTGGAGCTGGTTTATTGTTAATTTTTTTTTCTCTCTATTTTTTATCCTATATTTCTGGCTCTTTGCTTCTCTCTTGCGGGTGCTTGGAATTTGATTGGCCTGGTGTGCAGTCATTCCATGCTGATTGGCCTTGCTTCTTGTATTTTCTACTGACCATTCTACTTGCTTCAAATCTCACTCGATATCAACATTGGCTATATGTAGACTCAGACAATGAAAGTGCTTCTAGTCGTACAATAGTGTGCACGATTTAGATTACAAATCTTGTTTATAAGTGAAGTATGCAGACATATAGTATAGGGTAATAGACCTTGCAAGTTGAGATGATATAGTTACTACAGTTAACTTCCAAGTTAACTCCAACAATAAGTGGAATAAATCATAAAAGGTTTAATTCACTCGGGAGTGAACTAAAGTGGCTAAGATGTAAATTATTCTGCCTCTACCTGGACTGGTAGGTACTAGTCGACAAAACATACGATATGGACGTGGCTATATCTGAGTCATACTCGACTGATACTACGTTGAAGAAACCAACAATAAGTGGAATAAATCATATTCGTTCATTAAATCATGGCCCAACCAAAGGCCCCCCTCTAGACGCCATAGACACCCCATGCAAACAAGATGGTATTTTACTAGAAAGCAAATCACAGAGCCGATAATTAATTGACCGAAGACACGGGAATACCGGCACGGCGCTTGGACTGCGGCTTGGGTCGTGAGAGTGTGTATCTGAAAGGGAGATTATTAGCGCGAATAAATACCAAATACGTGAGATGGAAAAACATACTTGGCGAATGCCCGAGATAGGGCCTTCTTGCAGCTAACCTTTTGGCTACCGACGAAGGAATCAACCGTAACGGCAATGGCACGGTCAATGTCTTGAGAAGAGCAGTATTCTGACAGACGCATTTTACAGAAAGCTTCCGCAATACGCATGATAGCTTCCAAGTGACGAACCTGAAAATGGTTAGTCTGTGGAATTGAAACCGATCATGTAGAAGATACGTCAACTTACTGTAATGGGGTAGGCACCGGTGGCCAAGGACTCGCGACGCATGTCAGCGAAGAGACGAGCGATCTTGTCTTGGTCGATCTGGTATAACTTGGGATGGCATCGCTCGCGAGCATAGAGAATATACTTTCGAAGCAGCTCCTGAGGAATCTCGCCCTCCTTCTCTTCTTCAGTGCGCTTTTGCTCAGCAGCACGTTTGGCAGTCTCCTCTTGGGTGGGAGGGAGACGGCGACCTTCCTTGTCGATACGATAGCCCTCGGCATCGATGCGGTTGTTATCAGCATCAACCAGTTCACCCTGATCATTCCGTAGAGGTCGGACTGGGTTGGCACGGTGGTGAGACTCGATGACAAAGTTGGCCAGACGTTCGTCTTCAGTAGGCTCGACCAGATCGCGTACCACGCAGAGAATATCAAAACGGGACAGGATAGGCTCGGTGAGGTCAACGTTCTGTGCGAAAGGCTTGGTGCTGTTGTAGCGACCACCGTTGGGGTTGGCGGCGGCGACAACAGAGCAGCGAGCCTGCAGAGTAGTAACAATACCGGCCTTGGAGATGGAGATGGTCTGCTGCTCCATAGCCTCGTGAATGGAAGTTCGATCTTGGTCGTTCATCTTGTCGAACTCGTCAATCAGACAGGTACCACGATCAGCCAACACCAAAGCACCACCTTCTAGGGTCCACTCGCTTGTTAGAGGGTCACGGCGAACACTGGCAGTCAAACCGACGGCACTGGCACCCTGACCGGTTGCAAAGACGGCTCGATGGGCAGTCTTCTCCACGAATTTCAAGACCTGAGACTTGGCAGTACCGGGGTCACCAAGAAGCAAGACATTGATATCACCACGAATGGACATCTTGCCTTGCGCCTGTTTGCTAACACCGCCGAAGAGGGAAAGGGCCACAGCAGTCTTGACATCGCTGTGTCCATAGATACTGGGAGCCATAGAGCGGATGATTTTATCCACAATATCAGGATCGCGAGAAAGTGCCCGAATTTCACGTTCATCTTCCTCCGTCATGTTGAAACCGGCTAGTTGGTCATGCGACTTGACGACATGGTTCGCTTCGATGATGGTGGCAAAGACGGGGAATCCGTTCTTGTTGTTGAGCTGGGCATCGTAGCTGTTACGGTAGATACCAGTGATCTCGATCTCATCACCGGGCTTCGCAGTATCGATGAGATCGGCCAGGAGGATGACTTCACGCTGGCGTGGCAGACGACCAGCAGGGACGGAGCCTGGGGACTCTTGCAGAGTCAATTTTTGGTAGTTACGATAGACCGTCTTCTCAGAGTTCATTGTGAAAGGACCGCGCGACTGGCAGTTTTGGCAGAACGAGATCTTGACTTCCGCACTGGATTCTTGCTGGAAGGGACCCAGAGTGATACCACACTTTTGGCAAACGAACATCACATATTTCAACTGAGGGAACACGCCGGTACGACGGGTGACAACACCGCTAACGCGGACCAGGCAGTTGAGATGAGATTGACGCAGTTGGCGAAGAGTGTAGATGATGGGAACGTCGGTGATACGGACGTGGATCTCGTTGTGAATATCGTGGTATTGGGGGTAGTGGAAGAGAGTGACATCGAGCGCGACCTGGTCAAAGACCTTCAGGATTTCGGTCGGTTCGTTGGCAAGGAAGTAAGACAGAGCTGCCTTGGTCTCGCTCAGATGAGCGTAAGAGACCTCAAGCGAGGCGGAGTTGACCTCACCAAGAGTTTTGATTCGGTTACCGTAAACCGACTGACCGCTAGGATCAATGAACTCGGTCAGGAAAGCCTTGAACTCGCGATAGATGGAGCGGAGAACATGGGGTTGGGTAACCCAGTCAGTGATATTAGCAGCCTTAACATCTGCCAGCTCCTCTAGAGACAGTTCCTCCATACCCTCATCGGCCATATCGATATCCTCTCGCTCCTCATCATAGTGGTGTCGACGGCGACGGGGCTGGCGCGACAGATCCATGTCAAGGTCATCATCGTCCTGCAAAAAGGCGGCGGGCATCCGGCGTCGTCGAGCTAGTTCTTGGTCTCTCTTGTTCAAGCGAGCATCTAATTGTCGGCGAGCTGCGGCATCAAGCTCAGTGTGATCTCCCTCATCGTCAATGTACCCCTCATTGACATAGTTCTCCTCTTCGCCATCACGATAATCCCGTTCAAAGTTGTCGCCGAACAGATCAATACCATCTTCATCCTCGGCCAGTTCGTCCACATCGTCAATGTCAGGAATAAGTTCGGCACCTTCGTCTTCATCCTCATCCTCATCGAACGGCATAGGGGGAGGCGATGAGCCCAGTGCGGTCGCTGTTGTTGTGGTCAATTTTCACGACCCCGCCATCCTCGTGGACAGGAGAGATTGAATCACTTACGACTAGATGGGGGCAATGGCGCCGGCGAAGAAATGTCTTCTTCTCTCTCACGCTTGCGATTGTTCGATCTCGGGCCGCGGTTTGCGGCCGAGTCGCTAGGACGAAGGGGACTGCAGGAAGTTAGTTATGCGCAAGATCAATTTTTTTTCTTTTCCTTGAAAGGGTAAACACTGACTCCATATTATATGTTTACCTCAATCTTTGTTTTTGAAATCGTGATTGAGATATCGAGATGTGATGGAAATAAGGAATGGGATAGTAGGGAGAGAGTGGAGAGAGATGGTATTTTTCTCGAAGGCCCTCCGAGTGGTTGGGCCGAGCGGAGAAGAAAGAGGCGCGTCGCGGTGAAACGCGACGCGTCCTGATTTCCCGATTGGGGTTTATTAGTTGGTCACGTGTGATGTAGTCGTGATGAAGGGAGATTTTGGAGAGTTCATGTGCTGTAGAGATTATGAGGGATCAAGGGAAGAAAAGGTGAAAGACACATCAACAATTCATGGTGAAAAGAACTATCCCTTGCTTCATAATCCAATTTGAACTGCATACAGACATATCCCGCGCCGTCAATGCTGCATTTTGAACGCTGGACAGCCTGTGCAAACAAAGCAAACATAGCTGGCGCATCGCGTTGCCCGTCGCCGCAACATCTGGGGAAGTTCCCATTACTCGAGTTTGTCTCGCTGACATTGTCTTGGCTCTACTGATCTCAAAAGTCTAGAGAGTCATTGCGCGATACTTCAGATGGATTCATTCCATTCAACTACCGACCAACTCAAGTCTGCCGAGGGCCGGCGCGAGAGTTTTGGTTCGCAGAATTCCCAGACAGCAAAAGAGTATGAGATCACCTCAACCACCGTTACTGAAGCATTCCGAAAGTATACTAATCTCATCCAGATTCATTGAGTCTCAAATTCAACTAGAAGCCGATGCTCGCGAAGTTCTACCATATGTGAGTCCATTAGATAGTACATACCCGCCACAGCAGAGCTAACAGTGATCAATATACAGTCCTTCGACTCTTGTACCCATGATCTCGGAGCACTCCGACAGAGCCTTTTCGCCTGTTTGACTTGCAATCCTGTCCCCGAAAAGTCCGATGACCCATACACCCCCGCTGCCGTTTGTTACTCGTGCTCTATTGCCTGCCATGGCGAGCATTCCCTTGTCGAATTGTTCAACAAACGTGGTTTCGTCTGTGATTGCGGAACCACTCGCATGCCTTCTACTTCCCCGTGCACGCTGCGTGAAGATCCAAAAACCGGCCGCAAAGGTGTTCATTCCCAAGAGGCATCATCGGGCAATAAATACAACCAGAATTTCCGAAACCGATTCTGTGGATGTGGGGAGAAATATGATCCCCATCAAGAAAAGGGTACTATGTTTCAATGCTTAGGTCTTGGAACGGTAGAAACTGGTGGATGTGGTGAGGACTGGTGGCATCCGGAGTGTCTCATCGGCTTGCCGAGGGATTGGTATAAAGCAAATAGAGCTACAGAGAAACGTGAGGTTGTCAACGGGGGTGATGCTGCCAATGATGAAGGAGCAGCAGTACAAGAAGGCGATGATGAAGAGACGCCCCTCCCGCCTGGCTTCCCAAGCGAGGACGACTTCTGGCACCTGATCTGCTTCAAGTGTCTCGACTCCAACCCGTGGCTCAAGAAGTATGCAGGAACTTCAGGTTTCCTTCCGCCTGTCTTCAAAAATGGCGGACTAGAAAGGAAAGAACCTGTCACGGCAGACAATGAAAATGCAGAGGACGTCGAAGTCTCGAACGAAAAGAAAGAGCAAGTAGAGAATTCGAAAAAGCGCAAGGCGGAAGATGACGTACCATCTGGACGAGAACCGACAGCAAAGAAAGTGAAGGACGAAAACACAAAAGAAGCTTCTACTGGTGACAACAAGCCAACGGCACTTGCTACCGTCGAAGAAGAGCCATCCACATCTAATCAAGTTCCTGAACCTTCGTCAACAGACGCTCCCAAGCCAAAGCATGCTTCCCTCCCATCCTCTGTCCCGCTCGAATCCTTCTCTCTCTTCCTCCAGGAAAACTTCCACGATAACCTTTGCCGTTGCGCTGAGTGCTTCCCTGCGCTTGCGCCTTTCCCTCAACTTCGCGAAGAGGAAGACACCTACGAACCACCCCTCTCCGACGACGGTGAGGGCAACGCTGCCGCAAGCACGGGAACAGGTAGTCTCCTCGAGCGCGGCGAGGCTGCCCTCAGCAATGTAGATCGTGTGCGGGCTATCGAGGGGGCTATGATTTATAACCACCTCCGTGATAAGGTCAAGGACTTCCTCAAGCCATTTGCTGAAAGTGGACAGGCTGTCAGCGCGGAGGATATTAAAGGGTATTTCGAGAAGCTTCGTGGTGATGATCAGGGTATTCAGGATGCTGCCGGTCAGGCAGAAGCTATGGGTGGCGGGGGAGGAAAAGAGGATGATAATGGTGGTGATAACCGACGAGAACAGAATGGTAAGTGTATGAAATGCATATTTGACGGTTCTTAAGGCTAACTATCGGCTTTCAGGCTATTAATTGTCGCGGAATCCCTCTATGATCTACATTTGTATCTTTTATGGCGCCTTGGTTGGGATGGTTTGGATGGAATGGAACTGGGTCAAATGTACTACTAGTGGGCTATAGTCACAATCATTTGATAGCTGGGAACGAATTTGAAGCTTAGTTTCACGGCGTATGGTCATTGCAAGAATCATACCCATCTGCCGCAAATCTGAAATTGAACTTATTTACTGGTGCATCCGAGAGGTATCATAATGGAAGTCGGACTAGTGTCTGAATTACAATAACGCCAGCGCCGAGATGACAACGAGATGAAGAGAGAAAAAAAAAATGAAAATGAAAAACGCGATGGTGAGCCAGTCGTCGAAAACCTCAACTCCACGATGAGCGTAGATAATATGCAATCTTCAGCCAAGAATCACTCCCTAAGTCGTTTCGAGGCTCTCATCAAAGAATCATCAGGTAGACCGCTACGCTTAGTTCCAGGAAGACTACCAGTTCGAATATCATTATCGTCTTGGGTGACACGACGGTGTGGGTATTTGCTCTCAATGCCATCAAAGCAATCGCCACTAATTGGGCCCCCGTTGGTAAAGTATGGGTGCTCCAGAGCTTCCTCGGCGGTTATCCGCTTGGTAGGATCATATTCCAGCATCCGAGAAAGTAGATTGAATCCGTCCGTACCAGGCGTGCCGGTGCTCGAGCTGGAAGAGTAGCCGGCATTTTTCAGGCAATTTTGATACCAACCCTCCAGATTGGGACCACGGTGATAATGCGGTGGTTGTCGGTGGAGGACCATTGATTGGAGCTGGGTGTATTCGGGCATGGAGACTAAGCCTGGCCATGTCTCTTTGCGTGGAGGACCCAGAATTTCCACGACCTTCGTCATTTGATTTCGTTGGAATGGCACCGTTTTCTTGCTATCCATTTTCGCTTCCTCGCCCTTGAATATTGGACGGAGCGATAGAAGCTCTGCGAAAATGCATCCCACGGCCCACATATCGACAGCTGGTGTATAATGTCGACTGCCGAGGAGAAGTTCGGGGGCTCGGTACCAGATGGTGACCACTACCTTGTCGCCAGAGAAGAGTGAATTGAGAGGTTTGTAAAAGAGTCGAGCCAAACCCAGATCACCGACACGGATGGCACCACCGGACGTAACCAGTATATTGGCTGGTTTAAGATCTCGATGGAGGACCCAGTTGGTATGCAAGTAAAGCAGCCCATTGAGCAGTTGAAAAAGGATTGAGCGGACCATTCGGGCGGGGATTGGATGTCTCTGAGGTTGAGTATGGTGATGGATAATTTGTAGTAGATCGTGCTCGGTATATTCGAATACCATGAAGATACATTTATCCTCTAAAATGATTTCTTCCAGCTGAATGACATTGGCATGGTTCAATTCAGTGCAGAGAGCCATCTCTCGGATGGCGGATTGTGAGAGACCCGTATATTGGATAGTCTCGCCTTCCTTGTCTGGCTTGAATCTGGAGATCGGCTTAGAATCAGTAAGGTATTATACAAGAAACTGATCCAGAGACGTACTTTTTAATGGCAAACTCTCCTTTCCGGCCATTTTTGCCAATAGCCTTATAAACACGACCGTATGTTCCACTGCTGATGAAACCCACGATATGGTACCGATCTCGGACCCGGACTTTGCTAGTATATCCAGATGATCCAGATAGTCCCCGGGAAGTATCATAAGGCTCTATTAGTAGATGATAATTAGCTGGTTTGTCCAAAGTCCGCCACGGTATAGTGTTGAAGCAGAGCAGAAACATATCAACGAATCCAAGCGTTTAGTCGAAAAACCCCACGGAAGGAATGCCAACTTTTCACGTCATACCATGACAGAAAAAACCAAAGGAAAGGAATCGGAATAAACAGAGACCAAATAACAAGTCAAGACTGTCTCGAGGGAAATAAATTACCACGTGGATGATAGCCTCCGGAACTGTGAAATGAAAACCCCTTTCCGAACATGGCGAGAGGGGATAGGAAGGGTTACAAGTTTGACGATCAAAGAGAAATTTAGACAGAGAGCATAAGACGGAGAGAAAAAGGGCGATAGAGAAAGAGAAGACGAGCCAGAAGGTTAGATATAATTACCATCAACAGCTGAGCGCTTCAGGCTTTGACCAACAGTCCGACGAGCAGAGAGTGGACCGGAAGAAGGTGGGTTAGTCAGACTCATTGCTTGTTCTCCATCAAGCAGGAGAGGGGGAGTCAGCAAGAAAAAAGCCTGAATAGTGAATTGTCCTTGACGAAGAGTTGAATACTTCTCAAATGATTGGCGATGAGGTTGAAAGTGTCCGTTGCCGGTCTCCGCCTTCTTCCCAATTGGGGGCTTGGCGCTGTGCTTATCGGAGCTCCTCGTTGATGCACGTCATCTTCTCATCTTCTTTCAATCTCACCTTTTGAGCAACTCAGCTCAGCTCTTCATGACTTAATTTGAGCTTCATTGCACAACACAATAATGGCGGGCCAGTCGACCCAGTCGCGGGTCAATCCTTACTTAGTTTTTCTCATCTTCATCGTCACTCTAGGTCCACTTCAGTTTGGGTATCACTTGGTACGTATGCTTATGCCCGAAGAGAGGGAAAGACAAGAAAGAGCTATTGTTTAACATGAATATTTATCTGCTAGGCTGAACTAAATGCTCCTCAATCTATCATCACTTGCGAAAAGAAATCGATCCATTCTACTAAAGCGACACTCCATGGTCTCCCGCAATGCCTTCCAATGAATCCCTCCCAGTTTGGCCTGGTGTCATCGATTTACACACTCGGAGGATTTATGGGAGCCCTGCTGGCAGGGCCTGTATCTACGAAGTATGGACGACGGATAGCTTTGCAAGCAACGACTATTTTCTTTATTCTAGGCCCCGTAGCCGAGACCTTAGCTCCGGTTATTCCGCTACTCGCGCTGGGGAGATTCCTTTCGGGGGTAGGGTCAGGTGCTGCGATCGTGGTTGGGCCCATTTATGTCTCTGAGGTAGCACCTCCTCAGTCGCGGGGATTTTTTGGAGCTTTTACTCAGGTTATGACCAATGTTGGGATTCTGATCACTCAGACGTTGGGCTATTTCTGGAGCCATGATAGCCTCTGGCGGTTGATTCTTGCTGTGGCGGGTCTTCTTGGTGTATTGGAGTTGCTCGGGTTATTTATGATTCCGGAAAGCCCAACTTGGCTTGCTGAGCATGGCCAGGCGGGTCGGGCCCGCAAAGTCTTACAACGGATTCGCGGGCAGAATGCAGACATTGAAGGCGAGATGGCGGGATGGCGGGTCGGGAGTACTACCCCTTCGTCTCGCGAGGAAGAGTCACTTCTTGCACCAAGCTCCGACAGCCCAGATCAAGAACAAACCGCAGTCACCATGATGGAGGCCGTTCGAGACCCGTATTATCGTCCTGCCATTATTGCGGTGGTTGGTATCATGGTGGCTCAACAGTTTACTGGGGTGAACAGTATTGTTATGTATAGCGTTTCGCTATTACAGAGTATTCTCCCGGGCACAGCCGCGTTACTCACCATTTTGATCTCCGCCATCAATCTGTTCATGACCCTCGCTTGCTCGCCATTGCCCGATCGGATTGGCCGGAAGACGTGTCTCCTGCTGAGTATCTCCGGGATGGGTTGCAGTTCGGTTCTCTTAGCCTTGGGGATCTATTTCAATCAGAAGATTGCGGCTGCGATTGCAGCTTTATTGTTTGTCGCGTCCTTTGCTGTGGGATTGGGTCCCGTGCCCTTTATTTTAGCCTCCGAACTGGTCGGTCCTGAGGCAGTTGGGGCCGCTCAAAGTTGGGCGCTGGCGGCCAACTGGATTGCTACCTTTGTGGTAGCACAATTTTTCCCAGTGTTGAATGAGGCACTTGGTGGGCGAGGCAAAGTGTACTGGTTATTTGCCTTGATGGCGGGAACATTTAGTATATTTATTTATCGTCGAATTCCGGAGACCAAGGACAAGGCCAATGCGGATGAGGTTTGGGGTCGGATAGACCGACGACAGGATTAGACGAGTTTAGTAAGTGATGCTACTTAGCAATGACAAACAGATGGAATTAATTGAATGGAATTCTAAGATGGCCCATACTTGAGGGATTGTAGACTGGCACGATTGTCTGCGATTTGCCGATGTCATCAAGGGATATTGTGAGGTATAAACAGCACGCGGGGATTGCGGGGTATCCCCGAGATGATTCAACAGCTTTCAACAAACAATAACACATACATATATATACATATATTGAAGTAGACAATAGAACTTCTATTGTGTATAGACAATGACAGATTGAATAGGAGAAAAAAAAGGAAATCATACTAATTACTTAAATAGCTAGCTAGCACAGAATAAAATAAAAAAGAGAGACATGACCCAGTCAAGGCATCCGGATTTCCATAAAGTGGAGTCTGACGTGAATCTTGCTTGTAAACTATTGGAGTGAATTACTGACGGTCCTCCATAGTGAAGTATTTAGTCAGTTGGCGTCTCGTCTTTTCTCCATTTCAATCCAACTTGGTCTGGTCGCTCTCGGACCTTTTGACCTTCTCTCTTCCCTTCCCCCTCTAAGGCGACCATCTCGAACTTTCCAATATCAATTCCAATATTTAATTCTTCCTTGAACGTCCCCTCTCTTCTTCCACTCTCAACCATTACTCACCCACTTCCACCCCGCGGGACTTTCTTTGGTACTGTGGGTGGCACCAAGTCTTGGCTTTTAAACCTGGGATCGACCCGAGCAGATCGCCGGGGAATACGGGCAGAAGACAAAAGGCAGAAAAAAAAAATACCACTAAGACAAGCCACCTTCACCGAGGATACGGTTCATCGTGATCTCAGGGGTCTGGAGTGATCAAGAGTGATCTCCCGCCCCCAATCTCGCTTTGTTTGACTTTGTGTGTGTTGATTGATTGTTGTGGTTGAACACCTCCCGCGCACCTCCGTTCTTCAATTGCTGTCCTTCTCATCCGCCATGGTCCGCTTGCCAATCCCGCAGCGTCTCAGTTCGCATCTCTCTGCGAGAAGTGCTAGTTCTACTCCCGGACAGAGTAGAAGCACGAGTCCCATGAGATCAACCGGATCAGCAGAGTCAAAACCTTTGTTCTTGAAGGTGAATGTCATTAAGGTATGTTCGTCACAGAATCGCAAAGAGGGAGGCCACATTACCCCTCCTCCTCCTCCTCCTCCTCCCTCCTCCCTCCTACAATACGCACGAGACCACTATTCTGACACCATATAATTTGCGATTAGGGTCGAAATTTAGCCCCCAAGGATCGAGGTGGCACAAGTGATCCGGTCAGTACAAGACAACTACAAGCATTCCCTTCCTCTCCTGCCTCTCTTCCCTCATCAATTGCCACTCGCCTTTACTGACGCACATATACGTATACAGTACTTGATTGTGTCATTAGGAGATGCCAGACAATCTACCCCCACAATATCCAAGACCCTGAACCCAGAATGGAACGTCTCATTTTCAATGCCCGTGCTGGGTGTGCCGCTCTTAGAATGCATTTGTTGGGATCATGATCGCTTTGGGAAGGATTATATGGGAGAGTTCGATATCGCGTTGGAGGATATCTTCCAGGATGGACAAATTACCCAAGAGGTGGGCATGGAATCAATCGTCTGCGAAGAGAGACTCGCTAACGCCAATGGGACAGCCCAAATGGTACAATCTCAAATCGAAACGACTTTCCAGTCGCTCCAACCGTAAAAAGAAGAAGGATAGCACCGTGTCGGGTGAAATCCTTCTACAATTTTCTATTTCTGATTCGGCCGACCCCAGAGCCTCGCCAACAGACATATATCGCAAATTCAAGAGTTTGGTCTGCATCGGCGAAGACGATGACCAGCTCGACCAGATACCAGCCGAGCTCGATGAATTGGAACAGGATGATCAAGATGAGGAGACATCGGATGAGACTGACGACCAGAACAAGCCGGAGGTGGTAGAGAAGCGCCGGAGACGTCTTCGAATGGCGCGGTTACGCCGCAAATCCTTGGCTGCCCGTGCATATCAATTCTCGGGCTCGGGCTCTGGTGTGCAGGGTATTGTTTTCATGGAGATCGTTAAAGTGACAGATCTCCCCCCAGAGAAAAATGGTATGATTGAACTAGCTTCTTCACCCTCGGTATGTCGACTAAAGCCACTCATCTGCTATGTTTCTTCCAGTGACACGCACTTCGTTTGATATGGATCCCTTTGTTGTGACCTCCCTCGGCAGAAAAACACTCAGAACACCAGTCGTGCGCCATAACTTGAATCCCGTTTACCATGAAAAAATGGTATTCCAAGTCATGAAACATGAGCAAAATTACCTCATGAGTTTTACGGTAATTGATCGAGACAAGTTCTCGGGCAATGATTTTGTCGCATCGGCCAGCTTCCCTTTGCAAACACTCATTCAGTGTGGCCCTGAAGCCGACCCCGAAACCGGACTGTATCATTTTGTAGAATTGGATGAGCCTAGTCCGGCGGCCAAGTACAGTCCTCGATTTGCCGTCAGTCCTTCGCCATCATCACAGAGTCTTTCCAGGATGGGTAGGCCTCCGTTCAAGACTCAAAGCTCTGCATCTTCCCTCACGACGCAGTCTGTTAGTGATATGGCCAACAAAGTGATGTCTACTTCCGCTCCAGAGGAGGCACTCGCGGTGGACAGCAGTAGTTCGACCCTGCAAGTTCCAACCATAACGGCCGAAACGATGTCAGAACCGATTCCTCCGGCAGACGAAGAGATGTTGAGAGAATACAAGATTCCTCTGATTCTTAAGAATCGTGAACGCTGGGAGGACAAGCATTCGCCCGAATTACATGTCAAAGCGAAATATTTACCTTACAGTGCTTTACGTCAACAGTTCTGGCTTCTCATGCTCCGACAATATGATGCGGATGATAGTGGTCGCATTGATAAAGACGAGATGACGACAATGCTTGATACTCTGGGTTCTACATTAAAAGAGTCAACGATAGATAGCTTCTTCGAACGCTTCAGCGCTGAAAACGAGTCCAGCGAGACTGCGGATCTCACATTCGACCAAGCAGTAATATGTCTCGAAGACACCCTGCGAGCACTGCAGAGAAAGAACTCGGTGTCCGCCGTGCCCCCAAGAAGCCGCCCAGCACCGTCATCAGTCGGAAGTCAAGAAAGTGAGGAGCTATCTAGCAGCGATGAGCTCGCTTTGGAACCAAACGCCGCCGTTACATCAAACGCTAACCCCGATAAAATAGCCGTGCCAACCTTGAATACAGAAGATCAACCCAGTTCGAACGATGATGAGCTTCACCCGGACGACCTAGCTGATGAGAGAGGCGAAGAGCATGTGGTGGAAATTCGCGAATGCCCACTTTGTCATCAACCACGACTTGCGAAACGATCGGACGCGGATATCATCACGCATATTGCGACATGCGCCAGTCGTGATTGGCGTCAAGTAGACAATCTGGTTATGGGTGGCTTTGTCACTTCGAGCCAGGCACAGCGCAAATGGTACTCCAAGGTTATCACCAAAATCTCCTATGGGGGTTATCGCCTTGGTGCCAACTCTGCCAACATTTTGGTTCAGGATCGTATTACTGGTCAAATTAACGAGGAGCGTATGAGTGTCTATGTCCGACTTGGAATTCGACTGCTTTACAAGGGTCTCAAGAGCAAGGATATGGAGAAGAAACGAAGTAAGTCAATACAGCCTTAAACACATGAGACAAGAAACATGAACTCTAACAAAATATATTCATTCCACAGTCCGTCGGGTTCTCCGTTCCCTCAGTGTCAAGCAGGGCCGAAAGTACGATGATCCAGCCTCGGCTAGTCAAATCCAGGATTTCATCAATTTCCATCGCCTGGATATGTCAGAGGTCTTGCAGCCCATTGAGAAGTTCCGGAATTTCAACGAGTTTTTCTACCGCGCGTTAAAGCCCGAGGCACGCCCTTGCTCTGCCCCGAATGAGCCAAAGATTGTCGTATCCCCAGCTGATTGTCGATCTGTGGTCTTCGATCGGATGGACGATGCTACCAGTATCTGGGTCAAAGGTCGAGAATTCTCCGTTGAACGATTACTTGGAAATGCCTATCCTGAGGATGCAGCTCGGTACCGCAATGGTGCCGTGGGGGTTTTCCGCCTTGCACCTCAGGATTACCATCGTTTCCATATTCCTGTTGACGGAGTGATGGGTGAGCCAAAGACCATCGAAGGTGAATACTATACGGTCAACCCGATGGCTATTCGCTCGGCGCTCGATGTATATGGGGAGAATGTTCGCATTCTGGTGCCTATTGACTCCGTTGCCCATGGTCGTGTGATGGTTGTCTGCGTTGGAGCCATGATGGTTGGTAGTACGATCATCACGCGCAAGGCAGGCGAGAAGGTTTCTCGGGCAGAGGAGCTGGGATATTTCAAATTTGGTGGCTCTACTCTTCTTGTTCTATTTGAAGAGGGAATGATCAACTTCGATAAAGACCTGGTTGACAACTCTAAGGGTCCATTAGAGACATTGGTAAGAACCTGCCTTAGTATTTTCGCGGTCCAAAACTAACAACATTTCTCCCCTTTCATCTAGATCCGAGTTGGTATGTCGGTTGGTCACAGTCCTGATGTACCTCAATTCGAACCAGATATGCCCAAAAATGCAGAAAACATCACAGCAGAAGACATGGAAGAAGCCAAGCGACGCATTGAAGGTAGCCAGTCGGCTGCTGCTGAACATGCGCCCATTGGTGCTACTGTCCACTAATCCTCTTCCTCTTCATCTGACTTCTGTTTTGTTTTCTTCGCATCTTCGCAATTTTTTGCATCAAGGGACTAGGCTCAGCTCCTAGATACCTTTCTTCATTGGACATATCTGGATATCTGTTATTCTTTTCATTCCTTTTTTCTTGTGCAATATTTGGGCGTTTTGAGGGGTTTGCACATAGCGTTAACTTAAACATCATATGCGCATAGTCGCTGGACACATCAATGAACATTGGGACTATCTTCGTTCTGTAGTACTTATAATTAATTAACAAATACCAAGTAATATAGATATAATCATAGATATAATATAATCATTTTTATAGTTGGTTGATGACTTGTGAGGGGCTGCCCCAAAACAGACTAGCGCCCCACGCGCGACCAAAACAACCGCGTGAATCTTCCCCCAAATCCTCCTGCGCTTCCCTTGCCGCCCGCAGCAACAACCAACAACCAACTCAAACTTGCAACAACATCCTCTCTGTTGAATGGTCAAATGCGAATTCTGTTTCCCAGCAAGTTCTTTGTCGCTTTCATCCGATACGCTCCGATATAACACTTTAAGGCTCTGAATCCACTGGAAGCCCCTTCAGGCGACCAAAAACCGCTTATCAACGCGAAAAGTGGCACGACCTCGTGCTACTCTGATTCCGTCCGAAAAACCGGGTATTCTCTAAGAACGATAAGACGCGCAATTGAATACGCAGGGTGGTGGTGTGAGGTCTCACACCGTCAGTCTATTGGAACCTCACTATTCCACCCTTAATCAACATTTCGCGTGACTATCTCCTGGCATGACCATCGCGGTTCTGGCAACCACGACGACCAAAACAAAGCGCCGTGAACCGCTGGGGACGATTGGAATGGCGGCTTCTCAAGCGCAATCGCGTACGACCGCGTCAACTTCAGCGGGAAGACCTCGAGGGGCGCGACGGAGTACGCGCAACAGCGCAAATCAACAAGGACTGGAGGAAATCACAAACAATGACAGCAAGCGAAAAGCGAGTGAGTGATCCAAGCGCAAGTAGCGAATGCTCTAGAATAGAAGCATTGCTAACCTGTAATTTTAATCGTGTCCAGATTATGAAGATGATGAGGGGTTTCAATTTGCTCGGGTGCCGTCAAAGAAATCAAAACCAAGTTCGAAAATGGAATCGGTACCAGAGATCCCTCATTCAGATGTGGAAAATGCCGCGCCAGCACAATCAACACCGAGAAGAGGGCGACCGCCAAAGAAACGGGTGGGAGAGACTGCAGCTGTAGTGCCCGCGAAGGGGAAAACATCTGAGCTTCCGTCAAGGCGACCGGCGAAGGGTGCCGCGCAATCGGGAACTCCCGAACCACCAACTCGACACGAACAAACAGCACGTTCATCTCGACCCCGAGAATTCGAAGAGGAACCATCTCCGCATAAGAAAAGGAAACCCGGACGGCCATCCAAGTCGAGAACTTCAGATATGAATGGGTTCAAATCACCGGAGCCGCCTACCAAGGTTGCGTTGCCGGTTGCCGATACACCGGTTATACAGCGCAATAAGGAACTGCGGGGGAAGAAATCGGGCAAGGGACGGCGTCGAATTAGCTCTGAGATGCGAGGACGGAGAGCTAGCTCTTTGATCGATTCAGGGGCCTCTAATGGTGCGTGATATTGGGCATCAAATTTCTGCGAGGACAAATGGAAATACTAACGATTTTTCTCTGGATTTAGCACTCCCACATCGGGAGGTTCGTACTGCTGATTTTTATAAACACATCGCCGACGAAGGGCTTCCTGAGCCACGCAGAATGCGGCAACTTTTGACATGGTGTGCAACGCGTGCATTGGGTGAAAAACCTTCAAGTTTCCACCAGGAGGACCAAAGTGCGCACCTTGCTGGTAAGTTCATCGGAAAATGCGAAGAATTGTTCAGTACGGGGACTAACTCTGTCTAGCCCGCGTTATACAGGAAGATCTACAGAAAGAGTTCTCATCCAACTCAGAACTATCGAATTGGTTTAGTCGCGAGGATGTGAACCCGCCAGCCGTTGTGGTCAAGAAACCGAATCCGAGAAATGTGCAGAACACTGAAAAGATCAAGGAGCTGGAGGAACAAATACACAAGTGAGCATCTTCATGACACTGCTGATGAGCATACCCGCTAATTATGGCCAACAGACTCCAAAAGGAGAGACATGCTTTGAACGCTCTCCATAAACAACCGCCAATCCCTCGCATCGACTCTATCACTTCCCTTGCAAGCAAACCCCCCGGCTCCCAAAGACAAGCTCCCGAAGCAGTCGATATTTCTCTCCTCGATCCCTCCCAACAAGCTCTCTATAAATCTCTCAATCCATCCAATCCCGCCGCAGAAGGCGAAAGCTCGACTTCAGAAAAGGCTTTATGGTCCATATCTCCCGCAGATGTCTCAGCCCGTCTTTCAAGAATCACCAAAGATCTGGCGCCAACACTCGATTCCTTGGCAGCGGGACTTCACGATATCGAACTATACCGATCCACGGCGGATTCCTTCTCCTCGCGGCTACTACGCATTTGTGCTGAGCGTCTGGAAGAACGCGATGCTCAAAATCTCCAGCAACAACTCTCAATCGAGGGAGAGGATCCCAACGAGAAGCCTTCGCGTTTGCCCACGTCACGGCCGCGTCAAGATATAGGATTGATACTTGGGGCACTCAGCCGGGTGGAACGGCGGTAGTGGTAGTCTTTGTGATCACGATCTACCTCTTTCACATCTTGATCGCAGTACGAGGGAAACACTGGTATGTTTCCTGGAGGTTTGAAGCAAGCGGGGCTTTCTTTCACTGGTATCTTCGGTCTTTTTTCAGCGACACCGTTTTTGTTTTCTCTTTCTTTCTATCATTCTGTTTTCTCACGTTCATCTCAAGACCATGGACTGATATGATGATCTTGACGAATCCTCCTTTCAAAGGAGAGCTGAGCAATGGCGTAAAAGGGATTGGGCTGGGTTGCATCGCAATTATTCTGCAAGCAAATGGAGTTCTGGGTATTGGGTGATGTCTAATATACCACGCGATGGATTCAATATGGGACTTTTCTTCCATTTCTTGAGCCTTTAGGCTCTGCATAGTAGTTAACTTACCTTAGGCATAAACAATCAATACTATTGAGTATACTATTAAGAGACATCGTCTGAGCTTCCAAATTTATAATGTTACCTAACAATGCATTTTACTCAAGTCTTTCATTTTTCCCGTAACAATTGCATTGTTTTCGATGCCTGAAAAATGCATTATGCAAGTGTCATTCGCGCTAACCGAACGTGCGTTGGTGCACTGCGGCTCAACTGTAAGTCAGCCTCATTCTTAATTAATGTACCACGATATATCAACCCATTAAACATTACACATTTTCAAATTGAGAACAGGTCAAGCTCTTGAAGTACTGAGATTACTACACTAGGTACACCTGGGTATACTGAGTACGATATATTGGCTAGATGATCCATAGATATCTCAATGCTCTATCTAGTACGAAAGTACTGCCTCGATAGTAGTATATACTACCACTGAGCCCTCTTGTCCGCATATTTCTATATGTACTAGTAGATTATTTAATTTGGTACACCTGAGTAGAGCTTGAAGGCTGCTCGGGTCAATCAAAGATTCCACCCAAAAGATCAACGTATACAGCAAAGTGAACAAGTAATAGTTTGAGCTCGAAAATCAATACAAAAACAAACACTAATATCATAATTGTTACCCCGATGCAAAATTAAGTCCGCTTAGATACAAATAAAAACCTCATGAAAAATAACAATCCCTATACAGCCAGCGCACGTATTTCTGCTGGTGCTAGAGTGAAGCCAAAAAAAAAACCCAAGGATCAAGTGAGTGACCTGATGAAATATCAAAAGAGTGAACGCAAAAGGGGGCCTCGATGATTTTGGTCGTGACTCGTAAGAATCGTATCTTCTATGTATATCCGAATCCAAATTCGGAATTGGTGAGTCGATATAGACTTTGTCGATGAGGGACGAAGGAGTGAAAAGGAAAAAGCGAGAGACGGTAGGAAAAAGGATATATGACAACAAGCGCTCTCCAACTCCTCGCCTCAATCGTTCACGACATGAACTGCACCAGAATTGTCCATAATAAACAACACAATATGAGAAGTGGAAACAGCAAGCAAGCCCCCGCCTCGGTTGCTGAAGGAATGTGAACAAACCGGAGAATCATTGTAGAAATTCGATCCTCATGAAGGTTCAGTTGCAACAGATAAGAGACTGAAAAGGGACAAATAAAGATGAAATGGCGGTATCACGCGATGAATGCAATACACGGACGTATATGTCCATAGTAGGTGCCCGGGTATTATCATGACCCAAGCTAAAAGCTAAACAGACCACTGCGCTTTTTACCCAAAGGGTATACCACAAGCGCAGCCAAGAAAAGCCCTACAGTAGTGCCGATGGCCACTTGAACCATACCGTACCCAATATCAAAAACGACACCGTAGCTTTGATTCCTCTGCTCATCTGCGGAGAAATTCTTTGCAGCATCGACAAACCCCTGCGTGCCATTTGCAACAACTGCATATGGGGACTTGGTCATTTCCTCCGCAGAAGTGATCCCTGAGATGAGAGATCCACTCGCAGCAAGACCGGAGGGCACAAGTACAAAGATCGCAGGCAACATGGATGCTGCGGCGAGTCCGTGGCGTAATCGGCTGTGGAGGTTCCCAATCACACCGATCACAAAAGCACCCAAGGCATTAGATACCTGGGTGTTGGAAGAGAAACGCTTAGAGCTGAAATAGCTGACCACATACCCTGCCAAGGAGATCACCATCATCATGGGGATTTGTTTCCACTTTGCGTGATTGACGAGAGCCAGGCAGACGGTAAATATCAAGACAAATGGGAAGCGTTGGAGGTATTCGTTGGTTATAGGGCTGGCAGGGCATGTATAGGCCGTCGTAGCTTGAGGATCCAGAAGTCCATAGACAGCTGTGCCAATAGTAATTCCAAACCCAAGGAAGAGGGAGTAAATAATGGCGTACACCATACGAACAGATCCTGCAACGATACTGCGTGACTGCAACTCCAGGCTCGCACATAGCACGGTGTAGCCAGGGAGAATCAATGCGATAGCTGCTTGTGCCAAGGCAGAAAAGCAAAAGAGCGGTTCTCCCTGAAAGTGTATACTTCCAAAGGCCCGCGCAAGAAAAGAAGTCAGCACGGCAGCTGATATTTCAAACACATTCGAATATAGGCTTGATTTAGGCGAGAGAATCAGCTGTAATACACCGAGAAGACAGCCCAGTAAGAAGGCAATAGGTGTATCGATAGGTCGAGCGTTGAACGCAAAGGGTCCCACAGACGCGCTCGCGCAGCCGTGGGCGAAGATGAGGAAGAGAATGTGGAATTTGCTTGGTCTTTTCATGGTTTCTTCCAAACGTCCAATAGCTTCTTCTACCCCAATCACATCATGAATCACTTCTTTGTAGGTCTCGTGGACATCTGCCAACTTTCCAAGGTCGATTCCCTGACTGGACCGAACAACTTTCACCTCCGTTGTATGTGTTGAAGCGTCATCAAAGGAAATGATCATACAGCCTGGGATATACAGGAATTGGCCGTCGATCTCAAGAACGCGAGCAGTCATACGCATATATTCCTCTAAGCGATGTGTCGGGGCGCCATACTTCATCAGGGCTCGACAGAGTCTGATCAAGTATTTCTGGCGTGAAAGCAGTTCGGCGATATGAACAGTGATGCGTATCTCATCTTCTAGAGCAGGCTTCATCCAACGTCGAGCTGCTCCACTCATAGAACTCCCTGAGACGGCGCCACTACTTCGTGAACGCTTGAGTAGACTGAGAGGCGATGTATTCTTGGAGTGCGAGCTGCTGAGAGAAGGGGTTGATGCATTGCCAGGTTTCTCGTACCACTTTTGGGGCCGGTGAGGTTTCCAAAGAGGATCTGGGGATATTCCCCGACCACTCCATTCGGAGGTGCTCCCTTGACGGGAACGACCATACCGGCCCCGTCCGTTATGGTCGTAGTTATGATGACCGGCGTTCTGATGGTCATATAGTTTCAGCAAGGAAGAGAGGATTCCTCGCCGGTATTTTGCTGGCCGCTCAATGGATGTCTCAGAGTCACGATCTTCAGAGGAACGATCCTCGGATAGAGAGTCTTGACCAGAGAGTGGACTAGGCGAGGGAGCACGAAGGCGAGTTAAAAAGGAAAAGTCTGGACGTGACATTTGTCGCACGAGACTGTGGACGTTGAAAGTGCGTGTTGGTATAGACTGTCCATCTAAGATGGGCCTGTCATCATCTGTTAAGTCGTTGAAGAGTTGTTGTTTCTCGGAGAAGCTGATCATAGGAATTTCATCTCCATCTTCGACAAACGCCACCTCAGTCGGAGTCGACGCGAGCGATGTCACTAAACTTGGACCAGAACTTGATCTCGGAGAATTTTGAGGACAAGTCGGAGGGGATACAGGCTGCTGGGTGCTCCCGAGGACATAAGATGTCGATTGCCCCTTGTCATTCGTACTAAAATTGGTCTCATTTTCCCCAGGAGCTGGAGGGGAGCTTATCCTGGAGCTGATCTTCAAGCCAGTGCCATCTGCTGACGCGCCAGAGCTTCGTTCCTCCACTGGAAATCCCGGCTTGAGATCGATGGAACCTTGGCACTGGATATGTGGAATGCTGGCTGTTGGGAGTGGCCTCTGAAGCAACATGAAACCCCTGTGGTCCCTTCGGGACTCACGCGTAGATCCACTGGACTGCTGATGTTTAATCCCGTCAAATGTGGACGGCCTGCAATTGGCGCCTCTCAGAATGCTTGCATTCCATTGCCTGCCCTGTGCTCTAGTGTTCCGCGATCCCCGGTCTTGATACGTCTTTGGGTCTAGTGGTCCCTTATCTAGCTGGTAAGATGACGGATTTGATGATGTATTTGAGTCAGAAGATATTTTGCTCGTTGATTGTGTAGTATCAGAAGTGCCTGAGCGGCGAGTGACCTGGAGGTTGAAGTAACCTCCAGCCATTTAGCGGCGAGATCGACTAAAATTGCTTTCTGTATGCGTTGGGACGATATGTCTATTGAGATTGCTATAAGGCAACGAGCTAATTCATCTCATTAGACCAATACTATCGTCGAAAATAGTATTAGTGAGCAGTTAGGGTGGTAGGCTGTTTCTCCTAGCAACACATGTCAGCTATGTGAGATCACATCACCAAAGAGCTCTTCTTGAATGGTATCCACATGAGCTTTGGGATTGGGCTCACTGGCTTATCTCTTGGATTTTGCAATGAAATTTAGTGGCAAATCAAAAGTCCTGGGGAAACTCGGGAGCACGGTTGAATGAAAGCTCTGGCAGCAAGGAGAGGGAGATAGGTAGGAAACCTGTCTGGAATGATAGTTATGTCACCGGTGCATTATTTATGATTTCAGGATAAAATCAAGTACTGTAGGCAGCACTTGAGAATATTCAAAGATACCTTCGATTTGAACGTTCAAAGTGACAGATACTAATATAAAAAGCCCTAAGCTCTAGATGCAGGTGCTTCTCTATTTACACGGATGGAGACAGGCTACAAAGCGTTTATGCCAAGATGGGAAACACACAGACCACATGAAAGCCATTTGCATCGACAGAGAACTTATTTCCCTTTTCATATTTTTTTACTTTCTTGGACTTTCAATACCCTAGTATCAAAGGGGGGTGGTTATGGATCATAGACATGGAGGGTTTGAGCCGGTGTCGGCCAGCCAGATAGTGTACGTCAAAGTCTTGGTTTTGGATTTTGACTCGCCACAATGATAAATCACCGATGATTATGTGCTCATGAAGTCGAAAAAAAAGGTCACGAAGCAGTCTTTAACTGTCGGATTGGCCTATTGAATTGATTACCCCCGGTCACCCCCTTCTGTAGGGTGGAGTGGGTATGCACCGAGATGGAGACCCATCTTACTGGGTTTGCCATACACGGATCGACGGTCTAGGTTGTAGCTTATCGAAGCTTTCCGGATCGGCATAGTGCCAGGGGTGTCGAAATTTTAATTATAAAAATCAAAATAAAAATTCGATTTGGGTCTGGACATTCGAGCGCACGTCAGGAGGAAGGGGGAAGCATCTGAATTGATTGTGAAAGAAACCAGCATTCGATCCCGGTTCCACGAGTAGCATGAGGTACCACAAATCACAAGTCTGTAGCAAGTCTCGCTAGAATGTAAAGGAGTAGTACTCATGCAATGGCAATGAATGGAATGGGACTTGAAGACAGGAGGGCAAGGAGAAAAGGAGCCAAGCTGGTGCTCCGTCTACACTACTTGAAGTAGTATATCCTCCACCACGCCGGTTGGTAATTCTCTCGGCAAGTGTACTTGTATACCCAATCCGCTGATTTGCGATCCATGTTGTATCAGTACTTAGTTTGTATGATCTATCTATCGATTTCTCCGCTTGTTGTTTCTTCGGACAAGTGACTTTATGCAAGATCTGTTGTTCCTGATTAACGGCTGGCAAGCGTCAACCTCTACGAGTACCTGTCATCTCCGCCATGCAGATTGATGCAGCAGCTTTGATATACTTAACTAGTTCAACTGTCTAGGTACTATCCGTAGTGTATCAGGTGCAAAGCAGGACTCCGGTCTATCACACCATCGAAGAGACCTTATGCCTAAAAAGTATAAAAGTTGCAAGTACCCTTCCCGTCATCAATCGGGCGTAGAAAATGGCTAATGGATTCTGGAAATTTTGACAAGGCTCCCGCAACCTCTGATACCTCTGACTTTGAATGTCTAGGTTGCACCATCCGGGGCAGAAGATTGTTTGCCTTGAATATCCGAGCTACTCAGATGAGAATCTATAGACCTGATATACTAAAGTCGTGTCTACTTCTGAACTTTTGTTGCTTGAATTTTACCTTTCATGATGTCAGCCGATGGAAGAGGGGCCTCCCTGCGGCATCATTGTATCACCCATCTGGTAGAAGGATAACTCGGTGCCGGATTGAAAGCCCCGGGGGCTAACCAACAACTATATTGGGCCTTAAGCTTTTTGCAGCCCCGGGCCCCTTTCGTGTGTACATTGAAATTGAAGGACAAGGCTTATTATGAGGAAAGATCCACCTCGATCCATATTTGGCTACCATTCATTCTCACTGGTATGGATTTTCCGGATATCGCCCGGCCAAACCTCGAATTCAGGAAACTGTAACAACGTATTGCTATAGCTATTCCCATGATAGCTTCTGTAAGATCAACTCAACCTGAATTACTATTCGTACTCTCCCAGGATATCTAATGCAGCCTCCCACTCATTCTGTCCTGCTATTGTGTTACCACACCAAGGACTGTTGCACCTCTACCCTTCCCAGTCACACAACCTCTCCCCAGGCTCGGTCTGCCGAGGATGGCGGCCTGAGATGGATATATACAGTGTCCCTTTTATACTAGTAACTTTTCCCTGCAAGTGTCGACTCTGCGGGCTCGTCATCGTGACACTCATGTCTCACGACTGCCTACAAATCCGGTGGCATTCACATTGATTCCTGCTCTGAGATAGTTTATGTACCTAGATTGCATCATGCCTCTTGAGGCAATTTGGTAGTTTCTGACAACCCAATTCTAAGTTAAGTTTGACTTTATGTAGGTTGGGTTACAGTTGATTATAGACCAAGGTTCATGGTCTTCCGCCGTGAAAACCATGGATATCCCAGGGCTGGGTCATTGACCCACCGATCTGATTCTAAGATTCATTTTCGAGTTGAAAGGCTTCGAGTTGGACCTAGTTTGAGTTCTTGTTGACTGATTTAAATAAAAGTAAGAGAGAGAGCACTAGTCAGCAAGACCCATCATGAGACATTGTAGTACCTGTTGGCCCCAGTGGGTACCAATTTCGCCATCAAAAATTATACTATAGCTAGCCATGAGCCTAAAGCCGCTAATATTGTTATGAGGCCACCAAAAAATCAGAAGTAAAGAGATTGTGGCATGTAAAGCCAGTTGATGCGAATTTCTAAGTAGAGCTCGACTACTGGATCCTGTACTAAAAGTAAAAGGCCAAGCCTCGAAATAAGTCTGAAATGCAGAGAATCCAGAATTTTTACCATTTTTATAGATGATCATGTTGGTTTGTTTGGTGCTCCCAACACCCGTTATCTATTGATGCAAATTGAATGACTAGTGTACTAGGGATCTATAGTTAGATTCTTTGACTCGAACGAGACTCCCCTGCACAGAAATCGGCCACCCCATTAAAGCCCCAGATCTTGCCCGATCCTATGTCTGAATAAGAATTTTCAGATGAGCTAAATCAACATCTATCCCAACAGATTAAAATCTCCGATTTTGAGATCTCTCCTAGCTTTCAATCTAATACCGGGAAATCAAAACATCTAAAGCCATGACAGTAGATCTCATCGGGGGGATCAAGGGTCGCAATACAAGGTAGAGAGTCCTTCCTATTAAGGCCATCCAGGCCGGGGTAAATGGCTCTATCATCCAATGCCTCAACCCACCCAGCCCGAGATGCCGGAAAACAACGCTGACGAACCAAGCAATCTTGCATTGCGCATGTCTGTCGTCCGACCAATTGATCTGATCTCATATCGGAGACTACATCATGGTGACAGATCCATGGTTCGATCAAGAGATAAACCCCATGGGAATGGGAATTCTCCTGCTTTGTCTTTCTATCCACGTGGGACAATCGTGGATGTGAGTTGATGCTTATTATTCCCCTATTTTCCGAATCTGGGAGTCCTTTGAAGTCCTATCGGAACATCCAAAGCTCAATTTGGTATATGCAAGCTAAAGTAAGGTCATGATCACTTGCGCCCTGCCATGGACTAAATCGAAAATGTCACTACACAAATAGTATCTATATCTACGGATGATTACGGTAGAAAAAAGCTTGTCAAAAAAACATGCATTGCACTAGGCCCTGAAAGAGGACAAGAAAACTGCATGTACATAGCCAGATGTACGTCACAGTCTCGAAGAAAAAGAGCCAAAGTGGGACGGCCACTTTCAATACTATCCCGAAGCTCGTGATGCTTGACAATTGGGAATAATGAAAGTAATTTAGGATCAATTTCACAAGGTGAATTGAAGCAACAGAAGCATGCAAGATGGGCAAAGAAAGAAGAAGAAGAAGCATAGAAGCTATAGAAAAGGATTGGGGATCAGAAGGGAAAGAAGTCGTTGCAGACTGATCCAAGTCTCTCGTCACTCAAAAAACATGAGTAACTGGTAAGTGGTACCAGAGCATAAGAATGCAGAAAAGAAAAGGAGCGAATAGGTCAATGGACCTAGGGCGAAGGCGTCAAAAGAAACAAAAAGAAGAAAAAAGAGCCCACCCAAAGAAGGAAAATAAGATGGTCATACGTCGCTGTCACATGATTTGTCGGCATTACATGATGGGGGTCTTGCGCTTCTCTGCACTGGACAGCACAAGCATTGGCGTCTTGCGACGCTCAGGTCCCTGAGTAGCCGAGCCCTGGCCTGCAACCACAGCCGCTACGGAAGGAGAGGAGGCTGCGCTAGACAGGGAGACATTGTCCGCACGAATTTCCGCAAGCTTGGATCCAAAGTAGCCATCTTCACTGGTGGAAGTTTCACTTTGGAACGGGCTATCTGGGGATTTGCGCTCACGGCCGGACTTCTCCTTACGCTCGGATCCGATGGCACCATTAGCAGCAGCGCGCAGGCTACCTAGGCTGGGCTTGCTGGAAAGACTTCCGCCACTGCGAACGGTCACGTCATCACCGTCAGAGAAAGTAAATTCTTTCTCGCTCGCAGGTGTGTTGGTACCTCCACTGCTGTTGTATCCGACGCTACGGGAGTCACCCCGACGCTCGATACCAGCACGAACGAGATTGTGCACAGCACGGCGACGCTGACGGGTTGCAAAGTTTTTGCTCCCTTCGTGCTTGGAGGTCGGCTTGGCCACTAGATCTTCGAGCGAGGGCGGTCCACGGGGCTGACGGATTGGGTGCTCGCCAGCTCGAGCTTGTCCGGGACCAAATGTTCCAGTTGCAGGAGTGGGAGGCAACGCGGCCGAGCGAGGACCAGGTCCGACATTGGCCTTGGTAGTATCGATCGTTGTCTTCACGGCAGGGTTGAACGAAGGGCTCTTGCGATGGTTGCGGCGGAAGGTAGTGGACTCTGTAGGCGGAGAGGGAGTGCCACTAGGTGGCGAGATAGGCTGCGGGAAGTAAATTTGCGAAGGTGCGGATTCCGCGGGTGGGGAGATTTCTGCACGGAACTGGGGAACCTGATGGCCAGTTGAATAGCTGTCCGAGTATGGCGAGCCAATCTCCTCAGCACTGTTGTCCATGATGTAGCTTTGTTGGCCAGTCAATGGGTTGTAAACCAAAAACAAACCAGGTTGCCCAGGGACTGGCTGCACCATGGGCTGGACGCCCTGTTGCAGCTGTTGCTGGTAGAAGCCAACGCCAGGCATAGCGAGCGAAGGTGCTTGCTGTTGTTGGAAAGGCACGCCTCCCAGATTGAGACCTTGAGCTGCGGCAGTCACACTAATCAACTGCTGCTGCAAACGCTGCTGCTGGGCGACTAGAAAGAGGTTGGTCGCGTACATGTTCTCATCCATGAAATTTTCGCCAGCCATTTCAAGCGTGGGGGGCGCAAGAACTTGCTCCGGAAGGGTATACATTGGACGTTCTCGCTGTCTAGTATTCCCCTGTCCATGTCCACCATGGCCACTCACACGCTGACCGTTGGAGTAAGCGTTGTGCGGGAAACCAGCTCCCGTGGCCGTTTGAGGGATTCGATCAGAGCCTCGATTGGTATAACCGTTGGAACAAGACTCTTCCATACCGGCGCGCTGCTGGTGCTGGTAAGGAATGGTCGCAGAGCGAGGAGCAGTGCGCAGACCAGCGAGGAGGTGCGAGCGACTTGTGCGCGGAGTAGACACCGATGGCTGGGACTCGTCAATTGTAGCTACCTGGGGAGGAACACTCAAGCGCTTGATATGAGAGCCCTTGCCCCGAGAAGCAAAGCCTGAGCTCGGCACGCCGAGAGAAGGGCCATTACTGAAGTTGTTGTTGTAAGTCATTTGAGCAAGACCGCCAGCGTCCATACTCATGGTCGTCGAGGTGAAGGCGGAAACGTAATATATGCAAAGTCTTAGAGATAGACTTCAAATCGCTTGCGTTGCGTAGTCTGTTACTGGAAGTGCGAAGCGTTTGGGATCAACCACAAAGCTTCGAGCTGTGCGCGAGGTGATTAAGTGATTATGCTGTCTATGACGAACGGAAAATCCGGTAGGAGATCGAGTTGATAGTGAATCCGGAGAGAAGCGAGATTGTGAAGGAAAGTGAGGTGAGATTGGGAGTATTGATGAAATTGAGTGATCGTATAGGTAAAAACAACGATATCTGGTTGTCAGGCACCAATCAGTTCAGAGCTCGGTAACCAGGCAGTGAGAAGAAAAGCGCGTACCAAAAGTAGATGTATGCAAGAGTATCGAATGAGAGGCTGATTGATGTAGACAAGCAAAGTAATATGCCAATATTATCCAGCTGTACAAAAAGGGATTACTCCTCTTTTTTGTTCCTTTTCAAAACTTTTTCTTTCCTTTTTCGACGGCGATGACAAGCAACCTGGGCAACGTCGAGGCGACGAAAAGCACCGAAAGTGATGAGGTAGAATACCGAGCCGAAGGGTCTTCTGAGAGACCAAGAAGTGAAAAAAGAAATGGAGGGAGATGCGCTGCAAATCCCAACCGATGGTAGAAAGAGAAGACGTCGACGCGGGTTGTGCAGGGGAGAGGCAACAACAACGATCAGCAGCCAGTCAAGACCGAATAATTCGGGCGCAGGAGTATGGCAAGCGAGGGTCTTGATGAAAGATCGAGGGTTTGGGTCGACGACTGGTTTTGAGTGGGAAAGGAAGATCGAAATCGAAATGGTCGGGACTCGGCCGTACGCGAGGTAACTCTTT
>Ga0209673_1001014_pt1 | contig 33876 bp, 23 predicted proteins | sample AraplaCol_mMS_r2_2_FD_184274 | JGI IMG/M metagenome (GOLD analysis project Ga0209673, IMG submission 184274) | Arabidopsis root microbial communities from North Carolina, USA - plate scrape MF_Col_mMS_r2 (SPAdes) (version 3) | ecosystem: Host-associated > Plants > Roots > Endosphere | place... | reverse complement strand
CGCTCGGCGGAAGCCCGAACGCGTGAAGCGCTGCAACTGCCCAACCACGAAGGCCGTGAGCGCAGCCGCGCGCACCTGGGCGTCCACCGTCGGAGTGCTCGAGCCATCTGCCGCGGAGGCGCCGCGCAGCACCTGCCGCAGGGTGGCTTCAATCTTGTCGAAGAACTGGTTCATGCGCTGCTGGAGCCGCTCGTTCTCGAACACCAATGCGTCGCCCACCATGACGCGCGTCATGCCCGGGTTGCGCTCGGCAAACTGCACCAGCAGCGTGAGGATTCTTGCGGCCTGCTGCGCGCCCGTTGCGCCTTCGCGCTCGAGGATCTGGTTCACCAGCGTGAAGACACTCTGCTCGATGAAGTCGATGAGGCCCTCGAACATCTGGGCCTTGCTCGCGAAATGGCGATAGAGCGCCGCCTCGCTCACATCCAGCCGCGCGGCCAGGGCCGCGGTCGTCACCCGCTCGGCGCCGGGTTGTTCGAGCATGGACGCCAGCGCCTGCAATATCTGCACGCGCCGCTCCCCGGGTTTGGGTCGCTTTCGCACAGGAGCTGCCGTGGTGCTCGGCGTCTCTGACTGGTTTTCTACGCCGGGATAGCTTGTCTCTTCGTTCTGCATGGGAGCGCGTGCAAAGATGTAATCAATTGATTCTCGCACAGGGGCGCTTGCAGTGAGCGCGTGCAAACCAGCCCCGGGGAAAGCTCGTACAGAATCATGCTCTGCACACAAGAAAGAGTTCACATGGCCCAAAGCAACGTTCTGGTGACCGGGGGGGCAGGCTTCATCGGCAGCCACACCTGCGTGGCGCTGGCGGCCGCGGGATACACACCGGTCATTCTCGACAACCTTGGCAACAGCGACGTGCGGGTGCTGGAGCGCTTGCGCCGCATCACCGGCAGCGCGCCGCGGCTGATCGAGGGCGACGTGCGCGACAAGAACCTGCTCGACCGCGTGCTGACGAACGAACGCTTCTCGGCCGTGATTCACTTTGCGGGCCTCAAGGCCGTCGGCGACTCGGTGGCCGATCCGCTCACCTATTACGACAACAACGTGCATGGCAGCCTGGTGCTCGCCTCGGCCATGCAGCAGACGGGCGTCCATACGCTGATCTTTTCGTCGTCCGCCACGGTGTACGGCGAACCCGACCATTCACCAATTCCGGAAGACGCGCCCTGCAGGCCGGCCAATCCTTACGGGCGCTCCAAGCGCATGGTGGAAGAAGCGCTGATTGATCTGCAGCACGCGCAGCCGAACTGGCGCATTGCGCTGCTGCGGTATTTCAACCCGGTGGGCGCGCATGAGAGCGGGCTCATCGGCGAGCATCCGCAAGGCAAGCCGAACAACCTGATGCCTTTCGTGTGCCAGGTGGCGGTGGGGCAGCGCGACAAGCTGCTCATCCACGGCAACGACTATCCGACGCCCGACGGCACCGGCGTGCGCGACTACGTGCATGTGATGGACTTGGCCGAGGGGCACGTCGCGGCCTTGCGGCACGCGGAAAAACAGGCGGGCCTGGTCACGCTGAACCTCGGCACCGGTCGAGGCGCGTCGGTGCTCGAGGTGGTGCATGCCTTCGAACGCGCGAGCGGGCGGGTGTTGCCTTACGAGATCGGCCCGCGCCGGCCCGGCGACGTGCCCGCGTACTGGGGCGATCCGTCGCTCGCAGAAGCGACCCTCGGCTGGCGTGCGCGGCGCAGGCTCGACCAGATGTGCGCGGACAGCTGGCGGTGGCAGCAGGGGAACCCGAACGGGTACCAATAGGTGGGCGGTCGCGCCCGCTCGCGGCCTCAGCGCGCGCGAATCATCGTGCCGTAGGCCTGGTCGGTCAGGATTTCGAGCAGCATGGCGTGCGGCACGCGCCCGTCGATGATGTGCACCGCGTTCACGCCGCTCTTGGCCGCATCGAGCGCACCCTCGATCTTGGGCAGCATGCCGCCCGAGATCGTGCCGTCGGCAAACAGGTCGTCGATTTCGCGCGCGCTCAGGTTGGTGAGCAGCTTGCCGTCCTTGTCGAGCACGCCGGGCGTGTTGGTCAGGAGCATGAGCTTCTCGGCCTTGAGCACGGTGGCCAGCTTGCCGGCGACGACGTCGGCATTGATGTTGTAGCTCTCGTTCTCCTCGCCGAAGCCGATGGGGCTGACCACGGGAATGAAGGCGTCGTCCTGCAGCGCCTTGACCACGCTGGGGTCGATGGAGACGATGTCGCCCACCTGACCCACGTCATGGTGCAGGTTGGGGTCGGAGCGGTCCGCCATCTTGAGCTTTTGCGCACGGATGAGGCCGCCGTCGCGCCCGGTCAGGCCCACGGCCTTGCCGCCGGCCTGGTTGATCAGGCCCACGATGTCCTGCTGCACTTCGCCGGCCAGCACCCACTCGACCACTTCCATGGTCTCGGCGTCGGTGACGCGCATGCCCTGGATGAAGCTGCCCTTCTTGCCCAGGCGGTTGAGCGCCGCCTCGATCTGCGGGCCTCCGCCGTGCACCACCACCGGGTTCATGCCGACCAGCTTGAGCAGCACCACGTCTTCCGCGAAGTCGGCCTGCAGCGCCGGGTCGGTCATGGCGTTGCCGCCGTACTTGATGACGATGGTCTTGCCGTGGAACTTGCGGATGTACGGCAATGCCTGGGCCAGGATCTCGGCCTTGTCGCGCGGGGGGATGTTGAGGACGGGGTCGGTCATGGGCGATCAGGCTCCAAAGCGAAGGACGATGAGAAGAAATTTTCGCAAAGAAAGCGCGTCAGGGGCGCAGCCAGCGCGGCACCTTGAAACGCACGATCATGAGGTAGGCGCCCACGTAGGTCGTGACGAACAGAAGGCAGAACAGCATGAGCACGATGGTGTTGTTCCAGAACAGCACGGCCGGCACCACGGACAGCGCCGCGAACATCCACAGATAAGGCGAGGTCCTGTTGTTGCGTGCGAGCAATTGCCGGGCTTCGTCGTCAGCAAACGCCACCCGCACGATGCGCCGGAAGATCAGCTGGTGAAAGTGCAGGGCGTCGGCGGTGCCGGGCGACTGCCCGCGCGCCAGCTTGCGATAGATGGAAAACAGCGTCTCCCACACAGGGTAGATCAGCAGCAGCATCGGGAACCATGGCGAAACGACTCGGTGCCGCTGCACCAGCGTCACGCAGGCCACCGCAATGACCATGCCCCACACGTAGGCACCGCCGTCGCCGGCAAAGATCTTGCCGCGCGGATAGTTCCAGATCAGGAAACCGACGGTGGCACCGACGAGGCACACCATCATGGCCGCCAACTGGCGATCGCCCACCTGCAGCGCCACGTGTGAAATGGCCAGGCAGACCAGCACCGCCACGGTTCCGGCCAGGCCGTTGTAGCCGTCGATGATGTTGAAGGCATGCGGCAAGCCGCCGATCGCCAGCGCCGCGAAGAGCACTGCGCCATAGGGAACCATGGCCAGCCACGCGTCGACCGTCTCGATGCCGGTGCGCGAGAGGCTGAGCCCCAGCACCCAGCACGCCAGCAAGGCGGAGCCGATGGTGAGGCCCAGCCGGTAGCGCACCCTGACGTTCTGCGTGACATCTTCGGCGATGCCCGCGAGCACCGCCGGCGCAATGCACAGCAGCGTGAGCATCGAGGTCTTGACCGGCCAGGACACGTTGAACGGATCATTCCCGGTGATGCCGGAGGCCAGCCAGGCGGCGCCCATGCCCAGCAGGATGCCCGCGCCGCCAAGCCGCGGCACATGGCCCCTGTGGAAGCGCTGGGGCATGTCGGCGCCGTAGAGCCGGGCATGCCTGCGCGCGCGGCGCATGAACAGCTGGACCGCGAAGGCGGAGACGAAAAAACTGATGACGATCAGAGCAATCATGTGTGGGTGTTGGGGAACCCTAGAATTCCCGAGCGAAATTAGACCATGCCAGCGCCCTCCCCCTCCCAACCCCCGATCACCGTTTCGATCGTCAGCCACGGCCAGCTCGCGCTGGTGCTGCCGCTGCTCGATCAACTCGACCGCTTCAGCCGGACCTCGACCGCCAAGGTGGTGCTCACGATCAACATCCCCGAACCCGACCTGCTGGAGGGCCGGGAATGGGGGTTTGCCATCGAGCGCATCGAAAATGCCAGCCCCAAGGGCTTTGGGGCCAACCACAACCAGGCATTCGAACGCTGTGACACGCCATGGTTCCTGGTGCTCAACCCGGACATCCGTTTCGACGGCGACGTGCTGGCCCCGCTGGTTGCGCAGGCCGCGCCGGATGCCGGCCTTTTGACGCCGCGCATTTTGGAGCCGGACAAGAGCACCCCCGAGCAGCACCGCGCGATCATTACGCCGCTCGAGATCCTCACCCGGCGCAAGCCGGGTTACGTGCGACCGGCGGTGCCCGACTGGATTCCGGGCCTGTTCATGCTGTTTCGAAGCGACGCCTACCGCCAGATCGGCGGTTTCGACGAGCGCTTCTTCATGTATGGCGAAGACTTCGACATCTGCGCAAGGACCCAGCTGGCAGGCTGGAAGCTGCAGGTGGGGGAAGACCTGCTCGCGCGCCACGATGCCCAGCGCGCCAGCCGCAGCAGCAAGAAGCACCTTTACTGGCACGTGACCAGCCTGCTGAAGGTGTGGAGCTCGGCGGTGTTCTGGCGCTATCGGCGGACCCACCCCCGCCAGCCCTGAAACAAACGCTTTCCGTTTGCGAAGACAATCCGGGGCCGGGAAGCCGGAGCCAAGCCGCCTTTCCCTTCCCAACGACCACGATGACAACCAGCAGCCCGACATCCCAGCAGGAACACGCCCATCTGGTTCATCCCAAATACCGACCCGACATCGACGGCCTGCGCGCCGTCGCGGTGCTGTCGGTGCTCGGCTACCACGCGTTTCCGCAGTGGGTCAAGGGCGGCTTCATCGGTGTCGACATCTTCTTCGTCATCTCGGGTTTCCTGATCACGACGATCATTTTGGGGAGCTTCGAGGGCGACGGATTCAGCTACCGCGAGTTCTACACTCGGCGGATAAAGCGCATCTTTCCGGCGCTGGCGCTGGTGCTGGCGGCGACTTTCGCCTTTGGCTGGTATTCGCTGCTTCCGAACGAGTGGGAGCAGCTTGGCAAACACGTGGCGGCAGGCGCGGCCTTCGTCTCCAACTTCGCCTTCTGGAACGAAGCCGGCTACTTCGACAACGCGGCCGAGACCAAGCCGCTGCTGCACCTGTGGTCGCTGGGCATCGAGGAGCAGTTTTACATCTTCTGGCCCGTGCTGCTGGGATTGGCGTGGAAACGCAAGTGGCGCGTGCTCGCGGTGGTGGGCACGGTGGCGGCCATGTCGTTTTTGCTCAACGTCACAACCATCCACAGCCACCGCACGGCGGCGTTCTACTCGCCGCTGTCGCGCTTCTGGGAGCTGATGATCGGCGGCATGCTGGCGTACATGCGGCTGCACAAGCCGATGCCCAAGCCGGGCTGGGGCCGCCATGCGCAGTCGATCGCGGGGCTGGTGCTGATCGGACTCGGGCTCGCCTACATCCGCAGCAACAAGGCTTTTCCGGGGTTCTGGGCCATCCTGCCCACGCTGGGTGCGTTCTACTGCATTGCCGCCGGCCCGACCGGCGTGCTCAACCGCTACGTGCTCGCCTCCAAGCCGATGGTGTGGATCGGTCTGATCAGCTATCCACTTTATCTTTGGCACTGGCCGTTGCTCGTGTTCGCGCGCATCGTGGAAGGTGGCCTGCCATCCGAAGGCCTGCGCGCCTTTCTGTTGGGGACAGCGGTTCTGCTGGCCTGGATCACCTACCGATCTGTCGAACGCCCGGCTCGGGCCTCCTCGGCCCCGCGCATGGTGCGCACGCTCGGCGCAGCCGTGGCCTGCTTGGCTGTGCTCGGTGTCTTCGCCGTGACGAGCCGGCTCACAGGCCGACTGGGTGACTCTTACTTCGACACTGTCGAGGCGGCACGAAAGAACTGGGTGTACGGGGAGGGCCTAACCCCGGCAAAACTGAAAAGCGGCCAGACCGTCTTTCGGGTCGGCTCCGGCAAGGAGCGTGTCTTGATCATGGGCGACAGCCACGTCGAGCAATATGCGGTCCGTGCCGCACAACTGGCGAAGGATCCAGCGCAGCAGCTGAACTCGATCACTTTCGCAACCGCGCCCGGATGTCCGTTCGTTCCGGGTATTTTTCGCGACGCCACACCTGGATGCGACGAGTTGCGAAGGGCCTTCATCGATTACGCCTTGACCGACGATGTCGACACCATCGTGATCGGGGGATGCTGGAACTGCTATTTCATCGACCAGGCCCAGCCGGCCACGGGCGCGCTCAGCGAAGAAGGGTTCTACTTCCGCGCAGGCCCAGAAAAACTTCTCTTCCGCGAAGGCAGCGGGGTGGACGCATCACTGGCCTCGCTGGAGATTCTGCTGAAGCGCCTCGCTTCCAGGAAGAAGGTCTACCTGCTGCTGGACAATCCGATCGGGCTGGAATTCAGTCCCGAGCATCTGATCAGCGGCAGCCGACTCGGCGCGATGCGGGTCGCACGGATGACGCCCGACATCGCGCTGCGCGACACGCAGGAGCGCCTCAACCACCGCATGAGCGAGATCGCCAGACGCAGCGGCGCGGGCTTCGTCGATCCGCTGCCCTTCTTGTGCCCCGAAAAGCGCTGCATCCGGACGCTGCTCGACGGCACACCGGTGTACAAGGACCGCGACCATTTCCGGTCGGACTACGCACGTACCGTGCCCTTCCTCGACCGCATCCTGCTCGAGCGCCGAGGGCATTGAAGGCCCAACACGCCGTTCGCCCGGACGCCGATGCCGTCAGTCGAGCAGGCGCCGTACCGTGCGCAGCCCCGGCACCTTGGTCAGGGAGCCGATCGCCGCCACCGTCGAAGGCGAAACGCGGCGCAGCAGGAAGATGACCATGCGCAGCTTGAGCTTGGACTTGCGGCCCACTGACGGGCTCGCGAGGACCACCGCGGCGTACTGCTCCAGGATGTCGAGCATCTCGGCGCGGTATTCGTTGTCGTGCTTGGCCGAATCGATCGCGTGGTCGACGAAGTACGCCTGGAACCGCGGCACCAGGTAATCGCGCAGGTAGTAAAGCGAGCGCCGCGGCTCGTCCGGAAAGGCGGCGGCCAGCTTCATGAAATACCTGAAGCGGCTGCGAACCATGCGGATGCCAAACGAAGTGCTCGCGGTGTGGATGCACCAGACCGTCACGGCCCGATCGACGAAATGGTTGGTATAGCCTTTCCTGAAGATCCTCAGAAAAAGATCATCGTCTTCATACCCCGTGAACTGCGGATCGAACCCTCCGACAGCATCGAAGGCGGTTCGGCTGATCAGGCTGGCCGACGGCAGGACGAACATGTCGTGGCGCAGCAGGTCGAAGAGATCCGTTTTGGGGTGCGATTTGGCGCCCAGCTTGACCACACCAGTCCGGACCACATTGGCGTCCGCATCGGCCTCGTAGAGATCCGCATAGACAAAGCCGAACCGCGCCTCCTTAGCGGGAATCGCCTCGACCAAGGTCTCGATGTGGTTGGGCAGGAAGAAGTCGTCCTGGTCGAGGAAGCAGATGTACTCAGACGCGGAAGCAGCCACTCCGGCGTTGCGCGCCGAGCCCTGCCCCCCGTTCTCCTTGTCCAGGATGCAAAACGGATAGCGTTCGGCCAGCGCGCCGAGAGCAGCGCGCTCTTCGGGCCGGGAGCCGTCGTTGACCACGATCACTTCGTTCGCCGGCACGGACTGTTCGAACACGCTGCGAACCGAACGCTCGATGAAATCAGCGCCGTCGTAGAACGGGATGATCACCACCACGGTGGGCGTCACGCGCGTGCCGCTGGCACTGGGTGCTGGAGAGGAATTCATTGGGGTCATTGTTTTTCTGGAAGAACGCGGCTTGATGGCGGGCGAGCCTACACAGATTCGAACAGATCGCGAACCACGCCACGGAAACCACGGCCGAACTTGTCGTAACGACCTGTCATGGCTTCGCGAAGGATCGGCAGGCAACGGGCGATTCGCGATGCGGGCAATGCGGCGCGAAAGCGCTGATGCTCGATCTTGCTGCGCACCTTCGCAAGAATCTCCGGCGAGACTGCGTCTCCAAATTTCTGCAGGCGCGCGAGGAGCAGTTCGGCCTTGAAGGCCCTCTCGACGTGCGTGCTGCCCCTGGAAGCCAGAGCCTTCCGTACTTTGGCTGCGAAGGTGTCGCGCCGAGCCCCAATCTGGTTCGACTCATGCTGGCGGTAGTCAATCAGCGGCTGCTCCAACAGGTCGACCCGCCCGATGGCCGAGGCGATGATGCCCAGCCATTCGTCGTGCACCCATTCGACCGGCAAGGGCAGCGCGTGCTCGAGCAACGCGCGGCGAAACACCGTGGTCGCGCCGGTCACGAGGTTGCGCCGAAGGAACACGTCGAATGCGTTTCCGCCATGGATGCGCTCGATTTCGGATGGCGTGACCTCGAGCGCATGAAAAAGCGTATGCCCCAGGTCGCGACGCTCGGCATCGACCAGGCGCGCATCGGTGTGCAAGAGCAGCAGCTTCGGATCGCGTTCGAAGAGCGGCACCATCTGCGCGAGACGATCGGGGAGCCAGACGTCGTCCTGGTCGCTGAGCGCGATCAGGCCGCTGGTGCAGGCGCCGATCGCCTGCTCGAAGTTCTTGACGACGCGCAGCGCGGGCCTGTTCTCGAAGATGCGCAGGGCCACAGGATGCGCCGGCCGCTCGGCGGCGCACTCGGCCACCGCAGCGCGTACCACGTCCACCGAGCCGTCGGTCGATGCGTCGTCGGACAGCACGATTTCCACCGGCGGCAAGGTCTGCAGGCAGATGCTTCGCACCTGTTCGCGCAGGAAACGCGCGCCGTTATGGGTGCACAGCGCGACGGAAACAAAGGGAAGAGTTGGCGCGGCGGCGGCGTTCGGGCCTGCTGTCATGTCGAAGGGGGGAGCCAAGGGGTTCGGGGCGGCCAAGCGTAGCTGAAATCCTCGGAGTCAAGGCTCAGGTTGGGGTTGTAGGCGGGATCGGCCGCCAGCAGCGCGCCCCAGCGCCGGCGCATGAACTGCTCTTCACCAAGAAAGCGCTGCAGCGCCGGCCCGGAGAAATCGGAGCCACGCGTCGCCGATTCGTGATGGAACAGTTCGGCCTCAGGCGTCCATACGTTGCGGTAACCAGCTTCGCGAAGGCGCAGGCAGAAGTCAATGTCGTTAAAGGCCACCGTGAGGTGTTCCTCGTCGAGTCCTCCCACTTGCTCGTAAAGCGCCTTGCGCACAACCAGGCAGGCGGCGGTCACGGCGCTGAAAGACTGCGCAAGCTGCGCACGCCCGCCATGGCCGGGATCCGAACGAGCCAAGTGCTTGTGGGCGTGGCCTGCGATGCCGCCAACACCCAGGATCACGCCACCGTGCTGGACAGTCGTGTCGGGATAAAGCAGCTTCGCGCCGACAGCGCCCACGCCAGGCTGCAAGGCAATGGACACCATCTCCGCAAGCCAGCCGGGCGAGATGACCTCAATGTCGTTGTTGAGCAGCGCGACAAGTTCGCCCTGCGCCATCGCAACTGCCGCGTTGTTCAGCGCCGAATAGTTGAACGCACGCTCGTCACGGATAACGGTGATGCCCTGCTGCGCATTCAGTGCGGCGAAGTAGGCAAGCGCTTCAGCGTCGTCCGATCCGTTGTCGACCAGAAGAATTTCGTAGTTCGGATAGTCCGTCTCGAGCACGATGCTTTCGATGCACTGCCGTACCAGCGGCAGCGCGTTACGCGTCGGGATGATCAGCGAAACCAGTGGCGGCGAAGATGGCAACGCATAACGGGTGCGATAGCCAAACTGCGTGGCCTCGGCCATGGCTGCGGTGGCCGTTCGCGCGAAATGGGCATTCAGTGCGGCAACGCCTCCAGGCCGACCACCCAACTCGACCTCAGAAGCGCGGCGGTGGGCGAGCACGTGTGGGATGTGGCGTATCTGCTCGCTGCCAACCCGTTCCACACAGCGCAGCGCGAGGTCATAGCCCTGCTCGGGAGGCGGCAGCTCCGCACGAACTCCGCCGGATTCATCGAACAGGTGGGCCTCGACGGCAATCCAAGAAGAAAAGAGATTGCGGCTGAGGAAAAGGTCCGGATTCCAGTCGGGCTTGAAAAAAGGATTGATGCGCCGACCGTTCGCATCCATCTCGTCTTCATCGGCATAGATCAAGCGGGCCTCGGGGTGCGCAGTGCTCTGTTGGGCGATGACCCACAGTGCGTGCGGCGGCAGTGTGCAGCCCGGTTCGATCCAGATGACCCAGTCGGCGGAGGCCGCCGCTTTGAAGCCCTCGGGCAAGGATCCGGCCGGCCTTTGCGTCCATCCGTTGTACGACTGCGCGTCCAGTGTGCCTGCGCTCAGTTCGCCTGCGGGCAGCAGCAGCAAACGCTGGCGTTTCGGCCATGCATCGATTGCGCGGCGACTTCGATCGGTGTCGACCGGATCGAACCTGTCGTAGCGCTCAACCCAATCCGCGTAATCTCCTCGCTCTTCGACCTGCGGCAAGGGTGCACCGCGCACGACCCGCTGAAGACACCGGCTGGCCCAGCGCAGCGGCGCCGTGACGCGCCAACTGGTGGACTGCTGCATCTCCAATAACCGCGTTTCGAGGGACTGCGTCTCGTGCTCCAGCAAGGCGATCCGACGCTGAAGCTGTGCACTGCTCAAGCCGTTTTCAAGCCCTCTTCGCCGGATATGGGGCTGCGCGGCTGGCAGCGTAGGCTTACTGAACATTACTCGAGATCACGAAAATAGAGGCTTCCACTGGTTACGGGCCCTTTGGAGCAAGGCCGGTAAAATTATCCCCTTCTTCACACTCCTATAAAAAATGCACGTACTTTCAGTTGTGCTCTCGGGGGGGGCAGGCTCCCGACTTTGGCCTGCATCGCGGCAGGCGTTTCCAAAACCTTTCATGAAGCTGGGCGGCTCGACGCTGCTGCAGCAGGCCATCGAACGCGGCCAAGCCTGCGGCACCGGTGATCTGATGATTGTTACGAACAAGGATCATCTCTTCCTGACCAAGGACGTGCTGGGCCAAATGGCCGACCCGCCGGACGCCACGCTGCTTCTCGAGCCGAAGGGCCGCAATACGGGCCCCGCCATCGCGCTCGCAGCGCTGCAATGCATTGAAAAATTTGGTGGCGAAACCGTGATGCTCGTGCTGTCCGCCGATCACCTCGTGCCCGATGTCGAAGCCTTCGTCGCGAGTGCCAGCCAGGCTTTCAAACTTGCCACGCAAGGAGCGCTGGTTGTATTCGGCATCAGCCCGACGAGTCCGGACACAGGCTTCGGCTATATCGAAGTGGCCCAGGTCTCGCGGTCGAGTCAACCGGCCAAGCGCTTTGTCGAGAAGCCCGATTTGCAGACCGCGCAGGAGTATCTGGCTACCGGACGCTATTACTGGAACAGCGGGATGTTCTGCTTCACGGCAAATGCCATAGTGGCCGCCTTTGAGAAGTACGCGCCCGAACTGCTGGACGCCGCCAAAAAAGCGCTGAAGAGCTCGGAACATCAAGGCAACACCATCCAGTTCGATCTGCATGCCTTCGGACTCCAGCCCGACATCAGCATCGACTATGCAGTGATGGAGCCGGCCGACAACGTGCACGTCGTTCCGGCCAAATTCCAGTGGAGCGACGTGGGCTCATGGCCTGCTGTGGCAAAAGCCCAGCCCCAAGACGCGAGCGGCAACACCATGCCATCGGACGTCGTGGCGATCGACACCACCGGCACCCATGTGCAGGTCGACAGCCATATTCCGAAACTCGTGGCAACGCTGGGCGTTCACGACCTCGTCATTGTCGACACTCCCGACGCGCTGCTGGTTGCCCACAAGAACAGCGCCCAGGAAGTCAAAAAGATCGTTGATACGCTTAAATCTCGCAAGCACGAGGCGGTTCATCTGCCCTCGGTGGTGCACCGCCCATGGGGCACCTATGCAACACTCAAGGAAGAAGATAGCTACAAGGTCAAGCGAATCACGGTCAAACCCGGAGAATCGCTGTCTTTGCAGTACCACCACCAACGCTCGGAGCATTGGGTAGTGGTGCAAGGGCGAGGCATCGTGCAGATCGGCGACATCGAGCATGTCACCGGCCCGGGCGAATACCGCCATATCCCATTGAAGGAGAAACATCGTTTGACCAACATCGGCGAAGAACTATTGGTGCTTATCGAAGTCCAGTGCGGTGTTTACCTTGGCGAGGACGATATCGTCAGGCTCGCAGACACCTACGGACGCGCATGACCCAAGAAATTCACTCCAACCTTCACCGCAGCGCCCTCTCCGACTGGTGGGAAGGAACGCGCCGCACCGACATCTGGTGGACACTGGCCTGGTTCGACATCGTTCTTCGCTATCGGCGTTCGATGCTCGGTCCGCTCTGGCTCACGCTGAGCATGGGCGCAATGATTGGCGGCATGGGCCCGCTCTACAGCTCGCTCTTCGGCACGGAGCTGTCAAAGTTCTTCCCTCACCTTGCTCTCGGAATCATCTTCTGGGGCTTTTTTTCCAGCGTGGTCTCCGAGGCGTGCAACGCATTCGTGGGCTCGTCCAATTACCTGAAGCAGGGCTACTTTCCGATCAGTCTTTTCGTCTGGCGAAGCATTGCGCGCAACCTGATCCAGTTTGCCCACCAGATCATTTTGTATGTGCCGGTCGCGCTCTGGGCGGGCATTTCGCTGTCCTGGTCGGCGCTGCTGATCCTTCCCGCGATGGCGATCGCGGTCATCAATGCACATGCGATTGGCGTACTGCTTGGGCTGATCTGCACCCGTTTTCGCGACGTGACGCAGATCGTGAACAGCGTCATGCAGATGCTGATGTTCCTGACACCGGTTTTTTGGCTACCCGAAAGCCTGCCGCAACGTGCCCAGTACGTCCTGTGGAACCCCTTTGCACAAATGCTTGATCTGCTGCGCACACCCCTCATGGGCGGCGTGGCGGAGATGCACAGCTGGCTCGGCATCCTGGCCTGGACCGTGGTGAGCGTCGTGGGGTCCACGCTGCTCTTCATCAAGTATCGCCGCCGCGTTGTTTACTGGCTCTGATCTATGGCATCCATTTCACTCAAGAACGTCGCCGTCAATTTCCCCATTTACGGTGCGGGCGCAGCCTCTCTGAAGAAGACGCTTGCAGCCTCCGTGACCGGCGGGCGTTTCGGCAAGGAGACCGGTGTTACCGTGGTCCAGGCCCTCAGCGACATCAATCTCGAACTGCGTAGCGGCGACCGCTTGGGGCTGATCGGCCACAACGGCGCGGGCAAATCGACCCTATTACGCACTCTGGCGGGCGTGTACGAGCCCTCAGCCGGTGAATTCCGGCGTGAAGGAAGCGTGTCGAGCCTCATTGATCCATCACTTGGTATTGAGATGGACGCGACGGGTGTAGAGAACATCATGCTGCGCGGCCTGGTGATGGGCATGAGCAAGAAAGAGATCGACCAGCGTACGCCCGAGATTTGCGAGTTCAGCGGGCTCGGCCAGTATGTGGACATGCCGGTGCGCACCTACTCCACAGGGATGATGATGCGCCTGGCTTTCTCGATCTCGACCAGCGTCGAGGCAGACATCCTGCTCATGGATGAATGGCTGTCAGTAGGCGATGCCGAGTTCACCGAGAAAGCCGAGCAGCGCATGCGCGACGTGGTGTCCAAATCGGGCATTCTGGTGCTCGCTTCGCACTCGCCCGACCTGATCGCCAAGGAATGCAACAAGGTCGTGAAACTCAGCCATGGCCGCTTGGAGGCGGTGGACATGGAAGCGTTCATGGCCGAGCGCGCGCGACTCGCGGCTTGACCGAGTAAGTGACAACCGGGGCCGCAACCACGCCCCGGTGCTTTACTCTGCGCTCTTCGAATCTGTCCGGAGCGTCGCTCGAATTTCGGCCAGCCGTGCCGCGGCCTTGTGGCCTGCCGTTTTCAAAGACAGGTCAATGGCCGCACGCGCTTTGCCGCGCGCACCGACCTCCTTGGCCCACACCCGGTCTTCATACAGGCGGCGCATGAGTTGTGCCGCGTGCTCTGTGGATGGCTCGGCCCACTCAAGCTTCTCGTCGTAGGGCGGAATCGGACGACCGAGTTTTACCAACTTGTAGGGCACCAGCAAGCTGTCATCCTCACCCATGAAATCGACGTTGCCCGAATAGTTGGTTGCAATGACCGGCTTGCCCATCAGCATTGCCTCGGCCATCGTCAGGCCCAGCCCCTCGCTGCGATGCAGGGAGACGTAAGCGTCGCACGCATCCATCAGAGACAGCACTTCGTCGGGGCTGTAGACCTGATCGATCACCACGATGTTATGGCCCTCTGCGGCGGCGCGCAGTTCCTTCAGCTGCGCCGGATGACGGTCACCGAACGACGTCTTCAGAACCAGCGTCACGTCATCCTCCGCGGAGAACGCGGCCTTGAACGCCTGGATCAGGCCAAGCGGGTTCTTGCGTTCCATGATGCTCATCATGTGGAACGTGAACAGGAACGTGAAGCTTCCATCCTTCAGGCCAAAGTACTTGCGCTCTCGCTGCTGGTAAGCACCCAGTGCAACGCCGGGGAATATGGTGCGCACCGGAATGGAGAGCCGATCACGCAGGCCCTTGGCAACGAATTCAGTGGCCGTCCAAACTTCATCGACCTTGGCTGCCGCATCGAGCCATGAATCCGGAATTGAGTCGAACTCCCAGTACCAGTAGGCAATGCGATATGTGCGCGGCAAGTGCTCGTTCAGATCGCTGCGGCTATAGGCCTCGTTGAAGAACGGCTCGGGCTGTGTGTGGATGATGGTCGTTTCGAAGTCTTCGAAATCACGAAACTGCGCGTGAACCGGATCGTCTTTCTTGTCGGTTCGGAGGTCACGCAGCGCGGTCTGCACGCCGACTTCTCGCAGGCCCTTGACCAACGCCTCCACTGAAACCCGAAGACCAGACGGATACGAAAAATGTCCGATGACATTGACGCCGGGCGTCGTCATCTCGGCTGCCACGGCGTCTTTGTCGAGCCCGGCGCACCATGCCCGCACTTCTTCAGTCTGCATGGCTTCTGGCGACTGCAGCCAGTCGATCAACGCCTTCGCGGACTCGATAGCGTCAAGTGCCTTGGGGTGCATGCGCTGCCATTGCTCGCGCGCCCGGTACGCAGACCGAAGCTGGCGGGCAGGCGGGATATCGACTGGCCAACGCACCGGGTCGGCCCACAGATCAGCGACGCGATAGTTGGCGCGGAACCATGCGGCAAAGGCGCGGCGGCCGAAAACCGTCAGGCCATCGGGATAAAGCTTTTGCCATTCTGGGGTGAACTCATAGGCCTTGACCAGTTCGGCCTCCGGCCTTTCAGCGGCTGTCCAGAACAGCCACCAGACTTCTTCGAGCCTCAAACCTGCGTTGCGCCCGCCATGCTGCATGAACCAATGGAACAGCTCGCGCCTTCCAATCGGCAGCAAGCCGTGTGGCAGCAACGCGCGGACGTCCGAGTGAAAGAGAAACGCCTGCCGCGCCCGGATGGCCAAGTCCTCCGACCACATCGCACGAATCGCGGCGAGCGCGTCCTTGTCCAGTCCAAAACGATTCGCACCACCCTCTGCTTCCAGCCAGTCGACAAACGCGCCGTCCGGCCCTTCGGACAGTGCGGCTGGAAAGCGCAGGCGGATGTCGGGGCATGTGCGCAAGAGGTCCAGGCACCACCGTGCAGCAGACCAGACATCGCGCACGCCATGGGCCGGCTGGGGCGTCCAGATCACTCGTTCGCGAGGCAGCATGGCTACCGCCAAGCATGCGCCATCGTTCGAAAGGTCGAGCGTCTGAACCTGCGGCCTGGGCGAGCCGAATTCGCGAACGCTGGCCTTGAGCTTCTCGCGAACCGAGGGCGCCGCGCCGACTCGAAGGGTCGGAATCGCGTGATTGGCGTCAAGCTCGGGGTGAAGGTAGGGGTCTTCGTCGATACCCAGGGTGCGAATGTCATCGGCCATTCGACGCATATCGATATGGGGGTTACTGTTGCCCCGTGTCGCGCCTTCGTGGTGTACGAGGCGTGCCTGCGGTACATAGGCAATGCGATAACCAGCGCGCCAGACCTGCAGGCAGAGTGCGACGTCGCTCATTGCAATCAGGTATGACTCGTCGAATCCGCCCACGCGCTCAAAGGCATCGCGCCGTACCATTTGGCAGGCACCCATGATCGAAAGCCAGTTCCGGGCGTGGTCCGGCGAACCGAACACGCCCCAACCGAGCCGCTCCGCACTGCGATACATCAGACCGCAAAGATGAATGCCAATGCCCACGCCGCCGTGCTGCAGTTCGCCTGACGGGAACACCAGCTTGGCACCGACCACGCCGACGCCGGGTCGCATTGCCACGCGCACCATTTCGTGCAGCCAATCGGGCGAAACGATTTCGATGTCGTTGTTCAAGAACAGCAAGATTTCGCCGCGCGAGAACGCTGCCCCATGATTGCACGCGGCAGAGTAGTTGAAGGTCTTGTTGAAATGAACGATGCGGACGCTCGGCTCAGCGGCGAGCTCGGCGTAGTACGCCAGCGTTTCCGACTCGGTAGAGCCGGTGTCCACGATGATGATTTCCTTGTTCGGATAAGCCGTTTCCCGCAGCAGCCCGCCCACTGACATGCGCAGCAGGTGGTCCTTGTTTTTCGACGGAATCACGATCGAGACGAGCGGCGGCTTATCGATGGCCCAGGTGGCATGGTGGGTGCCGTCCGGCTGCGTTTGGACTGACGCGTCGATGCCTTTTTGCGTCCAGTATTTGCGCAACGCCGCGCGATGCGAGGCTGCTTCGGCCGAGTCGGCCGACGGCCGTTCTCGATGACCGCCACCAGTCGCGCGATGGCATAGCACCTTGGGAATGCGGGTGATGGTTTGGGCGAAATCGCTCACGCGAAGGTTCAGATCCCACTCGAAACCGGCGCCCACCGCGGGATCGATTCCGCCCGCAGCCTCGACCAGCTGCCGGCGCAACAGCGTCAAGCGTCCGAAGTAGTTGAAGGCATAAAGCAGCTCCGGCGACCAGTTCGGCTTGAAGTACGGCTGGGCGCGGCCGCCTTCGACCGACCACTCGTCTTCGTCGCAGTAAAGGATGTCGCTGGCCGGTGATTCGATGAACGCATTGGCGATTTCGACTGCGGCGCCGGGTGCGATGACGTCTCCGGCATCGAGGACCGCTATGAAATCGCCATTCACAAGCGCGAGGCATGCGGCAAGCGCTTCCTCGCTGTTCTTGCCAGGAGCACGTACCGAGACGATGCGAGGCTCTTCATCCTGCAGCTCGCGCAGCGCGTTATCGAGCGCGCCGGCGTCATCACCGGATATAGCGATGACGAGCTGCCACTCGGGAAAGCTTTGCGCCTGGATCGACTTCACTGTCGGGGTCAGCATCGCAAGCTGTGCACTGCTTGCACAAAGCAGAAAACTCAACCTGGGAATTGCCGACAGATCGCCGAGCAAGGCAGAGCGACTTTCGTGCTCGGCAATCCATTGCCGATAAGAGTCCTGGGAGCTGTGGCTAGCTTCGGTACCAACGACGGGCGCGAAAGAGGACGCATTCGCCTCATCCGTGCTGCGGCGCTCCTTGAGAAAATTAAGCCGCTGCGGCATGCGCCACGGCGTTGCAACCCACCAAGTGGCCTTGGCCGCGCGGCGCAGATGACCCCGCCATGCAGGAGGAATCGCGGCAGACACTTTGCGCAACGGTGCGGTCAGCCGCCAGGATGCCGAGTTGAGCAGCGCGTTTTGATGCTGTAGTGCCAACTCCGCGCGTTCATTTGCTGCTTCGATCTGGGCCTCGATCGATTCATCGCTGCTCTGCACGAGTCGTTCCTGCAACTCCAGCCGCAATTTAAGGACGGCAATCTGCCTCTCCGCTTCGGCTAGTCTGTCTGCGTCTCGTGGTGTGTCACTCATACTTGCTTTGTCTTTATATGCTTAGAGCTTGGCGGGCTGCCCCTTCGTCGCCAGTCCTCGCTCCCTTGCGTCGAAACAGCCATGGGTGCCCATGTCCGAGGCTCTCATTTATTATCACCATTGACTGTTGGCTTTGAGCCACGCACTTTGAATCAATGTTGCACTTCCGGTCGGCGCGTCTGGCTTCTTAGTCGTAGGCGTCTTTGTCAATCGCTGTAACGGGTGATGCCTCTACAGGCCTAAGTTACTCAACCAAACACGAGCTAACTTTCGAGCCGTTCGATTTGGCAGAATCTGGACCTTCACAGAACTGTCCCATTCGCCCTCACTCAGGAACGGCAACAAGCCGCGACGAGCGCAATCTTCAACAATACAGAGAGAGTCTCATGAAAAAACATGCCGTTGTAACGGGCATCACGGGCCAAGACGGCGCTTACTTGGCCGAGTTGCTGCTTGCCAAGGGTTACGTTGTGTATGGCACCTATCGGCGCACCAGTTCAGTAAATTTCTGGCGCATTGAGGAACTTGGAATTCAGAACAACCCCGATCTGCACCTGGTCGAGTACGACCTGACCGATCTGGGAAGTTCGATCGAACTGCTCCGCCAAGCTGAACCGGTCGAGGTCTACAACCTCGCGGCCCAAAGCTTTGTGGGGGTGAGCTTCAACCAACCCGTGGCGACCGCCCAGATCACCGGCGTTGGCGCCCTGCACCTGTTGGAAGCCATTCGCCTCGTCAACCCGAAGATTCGCTTCTACCAAGCGTCGACCTCCGAGATGTTCGGCAAGGTGCAGGCCATTCCGCAAGTGGAGGACACACCTTTCTATCCGCGCAGCCCCTACGGCGTTGCCAAGCTGTATGCCCACTGGATGACCATCAACTACCGCGAGAGCTACGACATCTTTGGCTGCAGCGGCATCCTTTTCAACCACGAAAGCCCACTGCGTGGCCGCGAATTCGTGACGCGGAAAATCACCGACAGCGTCGCCAAGATCAAGCTTGGCAAGCTCGACGTGTTGGAGCTCGGAAACCTCGATGCCAAGCGGGATTGGGGCTTTGCAAAGGAATACGTCGAGGGCATGTGGCGCATGCTTCAGGTCGACACGCCCGACACATACGTGCTGGCGACCAACCGCACCGAAACCGTTCGCGACTTCGTGCGCATGGCGTTCAAGGGCGCCGACATTGCCGTTGACTTCAAGGGCAGTGGAGAGGGTGAATCGGCCGTAGACATCGCCACAGGCAAGACCGTCATGCGAATCAACCCCAAGTTCCATCGTCCTGCAGAGGTCGAACTGCTGATCGGGAACCCGGCCAAGGCCAAGACCCAACTCGGCTGGGAACCGAAGACCACGCTCGAGGAACTTTGCCAGATGATGGTTGAAGCAGACCTGCGGCGTAATCGCCAGGGCTTCTCGTTTTGAGGATCCTGCTCACCGGTGCCGAAGGTTTTACCGGTCGGCATTTCATGGAACGTGCTTCGGCCAAGGGACACTCGGTCATTGCGCTGCGGTCCGATCTGATGGATGACGAAGCACTTCGCCAAGAGGCGCTCGAGGTTTCACCTGACGCGGTGGTCCACTTGGCGGCGATCAGCTTCGTCGGCCATGCGGACGAAAAAGCTTTTTACGCCGTCAATGTGGTCGGCACTACGAACCTCCTCGATGCGCTTGCCAAGCTGCCCGCTCGGCCCCAACGTGTGCTTCTGGCCAGCAGCGCCAACATCTACGGCAACACGGAATCATCGCCGATCAGCGAAACGCAACCACCCGCGCCCGTCAATCATTACGCCATGAGCAAGCTCGCCATGGAATACATGGCCCGGACATATGAAGACCGCCTGAATCTGGTAATCACTCGCCCTTTCAACTACACAGGGCCAGGCCAAGATGTGAATTTTTTAATTCCTAAACTGGCCAAGCACTTCGCTAGCCGAGCACCTTCTATCGCGCTCGGCAACATCCATGTGGAGCGCGAGTTCAACGATGTTCGCATGGTCTGCAGTGCGTACCTGGCCTTACTCGCGCATGGTGAACCGGGCACCGCCTACAACGTGTGCTCAGGTCAACCCTACGAGCTTCAGCATGTTATTGACGCTTTCACTTACATCACGGGTCATAAACTGGAGGTTTTGGTAAATCCGGCCTTCGTCCGGGGCAATGAAGTACATCGGCTTTGCGGAAACCCCGCAAGATTGAATGCATTGCTATTGAAACACGGGGTCGAACTCGAAACCCCCGCTTTGACGGAAACGCTGCAGCGCATGCTCTCTGCTTTCGATGGGAATCTCGCAACCATATAGTCTTACCGCAAGGCAGTGATGTGCCTCTTGCCCGCATTCCATTCGAACCAAGAACCACTTAAAGACTAGTGGGCGAAGACGCCAAATGCAGAGGCCCTGACTTTATGAAGCGATGGCGAATTCAAAAGTTGCTGTGCCGCGCCGCTTGCGTCCTCGATGCTCTGCGTGACCTTGCGAGTTCCTTTCGGCAGGCGCTAGCCGGTTCAATAAAATTCGGCCGGCCTCTTGAATACTGACCGTTGCCCGTAATTTTTTCCGCGCAAATTCTCCTCATCACAAATGACATATCCCGATCCCAGTAACCTCTTGAAGAGATATACGACTATTGTCGGTCTTGATAAAAAAAGAGTTGCTGAGCTTTCCGATTGCCATCAACTGCCGAAACTTGCGGAATCGCTGGAAAATATTAACTTTAGCTCTGCCTTCGTGGACGGCAAATGCATCAGAAGATATCTGGCCGACTGCCTTCAGCAGGGAGGCTTTGAGATAATCTGCCCTCGAAGCGGCCAAAGGATTGCTGCCGAATTTTCCGTCGTACTTCGCGACAAAAGTACATTCGTTATTTTTGACGGATTTGTTCTTGGAATAGGACATCTGGGACTTGGATTTCCCATCATGGCAATGATCTTCCCGGAGGAAGGTTTATTTCTGAAGCTAATTGACGACTACTGGGGAGTGCAGGAACGGCATCTCCCAATGCTTGCCGACGTAATATCCAACATGCGCCCTGGCTCCAGCACAGGTATTACATTGGTCTCCGGAGATGCAAACTTCGCGCATCACGCGTGGAATCAGTTATCGGTACTTCAATCCATCGTTGATGGTGGAGTGAAATGCACGGCTCAACTTATCAGCACACATGAACCGCTAGGACCCATGTCCAAGCTTTTTCCAGAGTTGTCGCATTGGACTATGCAAAGAGTTCCCGACTGGGAATTGGAACATATAAATCAATTCGGAACGATGGTCTTACCGCTTGGAGGCACTTTCATACAACAAAGGTTGATCGAACGGATTCTGAGTTTTGCGGCGACGCTACCCAAAGCAAGCGAAACTGCATCCCTTTTTTCTCGCGTCGAGAAATATGAAGGGCCAATATTATGGATGAGCGTTCGCACCCGAAATCGTACAGCACTCAATCAAACAGAAGCGCTGATTGAAATAGGAAAACGCTTTCTCTCCATTTGTCCAACAGGATCTATTATCTTGGATGGCCACTCTTATGCGGATGATCTCGCAACCAACCCAGGCTATGCCCCCGTCGCCCAGAGAGAAGTTGTCAATGAAGATATCCAAGTCGCGCACATCGTAGCAAACAGGCTTCGCTCTGCGACGGGCGCGCATGTCCGAGTGGAATTTGCGGTGGGGTTGACGATTTCCGAAACAATATTGTTGGCCCAGTACGCCACCTTTTATTTCTGTCATCATGGGACCGTTCAACACAAAATAGGCTGGTTTAGTTCGTGTCCAGGCGTGGTGCACTGCAACAGGCGAACCACGCAAGCGTTGCCGGCCCATTATGTTAAAAGTCAATCCGAAGTAGCCTCTCTCCCCGCTTACACCCCGCTGGAACTGATCGATGCGCCAGACCACATTCAATCCGAGGAAGCGTTGCAACAAGCGCTAAAAACGGAAAATTATCGATTTATAAGCATCGCCGCAATCGGTGATTTTGTCGTAAGCGAGATGGAAAAACATTGGGCCACATTAACCAAGGGACGGGCAATGCAAGATCAAATTCAAAATAACATTGAACTTCACGCCGAAGGTCACGCCGAAAAGCAGCAACTACCGCGAAGAAATAGTCTGCGCCTTAGGCTAAAGCGCTTGTACAAAAAATTAAACGGATCCGGCCAATCGCCGGCGCCTGGGCGGGCACGTCCAACAGAGTTGCGTCGCGAAATCCTAGACTCCGGTAAGTTTGACTGGAAGTTTTATGCTTTGTCTTACACGGATGTGCCGCATGGCGCAGAAGCCGCATTAAGCCATTTCATCACTATCGGGCTGGAGCAAGGCAGACATCCCAGCTTCGGTTTCAATCCCGCTGAATACTTGGCGGCAAACTCGGATGTCAGACCTATTGCGAAGGCATTTTTGCATTACATCCGAAGCGGATATAAAGAATCTCGACACCTGGGAAGGGTGCCTGCCGCCTTGGACTATGAAAGTGCGGCAACACAAATTCGAGATAGCGGCCTATTTGACGAGGAGGAATATCTCCGGCGACTGCCAGCCGCCAAAGCAACACACTGGGATCCAGTGATGCATTATTTGACCGTCGGATCGAAATTCAGCGTCGAACCGCTTAAAGAATATTCTCTGAATCGATATGTTGCACTCTATCCCGACCTGCGCGATGCCGAAGTTAATCCGTTAATTCACTGGCTGAGCCATGGCCGCATAGAAGGCAGAAAACTACCCACCCATTCGGAAATTCAAAAATGGGTGGACAGTAGATGGACGTACCCGTTGCCCGACGATGAAGTAAACTTCGAAATCATGGCCGGCGAGGCATTTTTCTGCGCGCATGGTTTTGATTTTGTTAATCGCGAGACGAAGGGCCATTTCAATGCCTGCATTGAAGCTCTTGTGCAAAAATGTCCGAGCTCAAGCACGGCAAAGAAGTCAATAAAGGCGTCAATAATAGTTCCCGTTTATGGGCAGCTTGATTATGTATTGAACTGTTTAGACTCTTTAGCCAGCCATAAATCGAAACACACATTCGAAATCATCGTTTGCGATGATGCCTCTCCCGACGAAGGCCAGACGCTCGAACTAAAAAGAATTCCATGGATTCGATATATTCGCCGACCCGAGAATGGTGGATTTATAGAGTGCTGCAACTCTGCCGCCGCGCTCGCAGATGGCGAGATCTTTGTTTTCTTGAATAGTGACACGCGCGTGGTCGATGGTTGGCTCGACGAACTCATCTGGAGCCTTGAAAACTTGAAAGATGCAGGGCTGGTTGGTTCCAAATTATTGAATGCCGACGGGAGGCTACAAGAAGCAGGTGGAATAATTTGGCGAGATGGTTCTGCTTATAACTACGGGCGCGGCGACAATTCAAATCAACCGCGCTACTGCTTCGCCCGTCCAGCAGACTACATCTCGGGTGCATCAATTGCCATTCGAGGAGTGCTTTGGCGGCAATTAAACGGGTTTGACTCGCATTTCGCTCCCGCCTATTGCGAGGACGTTGATCTTGCATTCAAGGTACGCGAACAGGGCTATCAAGTCTGGTTTCAACCGCTCTCTCGGGTAATTCACTACGAAGGTATCACGCACGGCCGAAGCACCGCGACGGGTGTCAAAGCATATCAGGTGGAAAATCTAAGGAAAGTGCGCGAGAGATATAGCGATGTCATATCAGCCCACCCTGCCGTAGGAGCAAGTCTCTACGAAGCTTCAATGCACCGCTCCAGCAAGCGGATGGTAGTTTTGGACGCATTAACGCCGGCTCCAGACCAAGATTCCGGCTCAATTATGACGTTCGAAACCATGCAGATTTACCGAGAACTCGGTTTTGAGCAGCATTTTTTACCCATGCATTCTCCGTTTTGGGCGCCTAAGTACACCTCGAATCTTCAAAGAGCTGGGGTTTGCTGCCACTACCATCCTTTTACAAGCAGCGTGGCACAGATCGGCGCCCAATGCGGCGGCTTCGATTTGGCGCTCATTTATCGACATGAGGTCGCTAATATGTGCTACGACGACGTGCGAGAATTTATGCCAACCGCGCCCGTAATTTTCGCAAATGTGGATTTGCACTATTTGCGTGAGTCACGAGGCGCTCAAATGACCGGGGATGAGCGCGGGAACTTTCGAGCTCAAATCACAAAATCCAGCGAGCTTCGAATGTTTGCCGAAGCTGACGCGTCATTCGTCCATACGGCAGTGGAACGCGAAATCGTCAACAGCGAATTACCGAAAAATCTCGAAAACATTATCTTGTTTCCGTGGCTGGCCGAGTCGGTTGAAGTTCAGGCGGATTTTCAAGAGCGGAAAGACATCATGTTTTTGGGGAATTTTCCCCATACGCCAAATGTCGATTCGATACTCTATTTTGTTCAGGAAATCTGGCCGCATATAGAACCGAATCTTCCTACAAACGCGAGGTTGCTGGTGGTTGGCAACAAACCTCCGCCAGAGGTCACGGCGCTTGCATCCGAGCGCATCATCGTTACTGGATTTGTGGAGGACTTGACACCTCACTTTGCAATGTCAAGAGTCTTCGTGGCTCCGCTGCGTTTTGGGGCGGGCATTAAAGGGAAGATCATAAATTCCTTCGCGCATGGAGTGCCTTGCGTGGCCTCTACCATTGCCGCCGAGGGCATTGCAGGATCAAATGACTCTCATTTGTTGGTGCAAGACGACCCGCTCAATTTTGCGCGGGACGTTATTAATCTTTATTCAGATGAGGCCAAATGGCACTTCATGCAGGCGGCGGGGCTTGAGTTTCTTAGAAAGAATTATTCTCGCTCGCGTGCCGCCGAGATATGCACAGAGGGGCTGCAAGTCGCTAATCGTGTTTGGACGCGCCGACAGGAGCATCGGCGATCTGCAGCATTGCGAAAAATAATGATTAAGAACGGAGATTTAACTGAATAAAGCTTCTCGCCGCTCCGATGTCCGCGCCTGAATCTCGCGCTTGGAGCTGGCGCCCCATCGCACGGAGGGGTTACAAGGTCTTCGCCTCTAATCGAAGATCTCAGCTTGCTTCAAGGAAACACCGGCCTGATCCTTCGCGGACAGCAGAGGCGCCACTCCGATTTTCGGCCACTCGATACCCACGTCCGCGTCGTTCCACGCGATGCAACGTTCGTGCGCCGGCGCGTAATACTCGGTGGTCTTGTAAAGAAAATCCGCACTCTCGCTAAGCACCAGAAACGCGTGCGCGAATCCGGCCGGCACCCAGAGCTGCTTATGATTTTCTTCGGTCAACTCAACGCCAACCCATTTGGCGAAGGTGGGCGACGATCTACGGATGTCGACCGCCACATCAAACACCGAGCCGCGCACAGCTCGCACAAGCTTCCCTTGCGGCTGCTGCACTTGATAGTGCAAGCCCCGTAGCACCCCTTTCACGGATCGTGAATGGTTGTCTTGCACGAACTCGACATGCCGCCCGACAGCCTCGTCGAACGCCTTGCCATTGAAGCTCTCGTAGAAAAAACCGCGCGCATCGCCGAAGACCTTCGGCTCGATGATCAGCACTTCAGGGATTGCGGTGGGCGTTACCTTCACGAGCGCACCTCCTCGGCCAGCAGGTGATTCAGGTACTTGCCGTAGCCGTTCTTTTGTAGCGGAGCCGCAAGCCTTGCCAGCTGTTCCCGGTCGATAAACCCATGCCGCCATGCAATCTCTTCCGGACAGGCGATCTTGAGCCCCTGCCGGTGCTCCAGCGTCGCGATGAACTGCCCCGCTTCCAGCAGGCTCTCGTGCGTGCCGGTATCGAGCCACGCATAGCCACGCTGCATGATCTGTACGTTGAGATGGTCCAGATCAAGGTAGGCCTGGTTGACGGCGGTGATTTCCAGTTCACCGCGCGCGCTGGGCTTCACGGCCTTGGCAATTTCCACCACTTGGTTGTCGTAGAAATAAAGGCCAGTCACGGCGTAGCTGCTCTTGGGCTTGGCCGGCTTCTCCTCGATGCTGCTGGCCTTGCCATTCGCATCGAAGGCGACGACGCCGTAGCGCTCTGGGTCATGCACGTGGTACGCGAACACGGTGGCACCGGACTCCTTCGAATCGGCATCGGCAAGAAGATGCGCGAAGTCGTGGCCGTAGAAGATGTTGTCGCCCAGCACCAGCGCGCTCGGCGAATTTCCTACGAATTTGTCGCCGATGATGAAGGCCTGTGCCAGGCCATCGGGGCTCGGCTGCACCGCATATTGCAGGTTGATGCCCCACTGGCTGCCATCGCCCAGCAGTTGCTGGAAGCGCGGCGTGTCCTGCGGGGTGCTGATGATCAGGATGTCACGCATGCCGCCGAGCATCAGCGTGCTGAGCGGGTAGTAGATCATCGGTTTGTCGTACACCGGCAGCAGCTGCTTGCTGAGCGCGAGCGTTGCGGGGTGCAGGCGCGTGCCCGAGCCGCCAGCGAGGATGATGCCTTTGCGTTTCGTCGTGGTCTTGGTGGTCATTGTTTTATTTCACTCCTTGCTTTCTTTGCTTTGCCGCGCTCGGCGTGTTTAAAGGGTTTCGCGCAGCATGCGGGCCACGCCCTGCTGCCAAGGGGGCAGCACCAAGCCGAAGGTGGATTGCAGCTTGCGGGTGTCGAGGCGCGAGTTGGCGGGGCGGGTGGCGGGGGTGGGGAACGCGCTGGTGGGCACGGCATCGACTTCAGCAGGGCCTGCCTTCAATTGGGCGCCGGCCAGCTGCGCCTGTTCGAGCACGAAGCGTGCATAGCCGCACCAGGTGGTCTCGCCGCCAGCCACTGCGTGATAGAGCCCGGCCTTGGCCGGGTCTTGCAGCGTGGCGCGGATGGCGTGTGCAGTGACGTCGGCCAGCAATTCGGCCCCTGTGGGCGCGCCGAACTGGTCGTCGATGACGGTCAGGCGGTCGCGCTCCTTGGCGATGCGCAGCATGGTCTTGGCAAAGTTGCCGCCGCGCGCCGCATATACCCAGCTAGTGCGAAAGATCAGGTGTTTGGCGCAGCGTTCGGCCACCAGTTGCTCGCCTTCGAGCTTAGTATGGCCGTACACGCTGAGGGGGCCGGTGGCGTCGTCTTCTTTCCAGGGCTTGCTGCCGCTGCCGTCGAAGACGTAGTCGGTGGAGTAGTGCACCATGAGCGCGCCGATCTGCTGCGCGGCCTCGGCCACAACGCCGGGCGAGGTGGCGTTGAGCTTGCGCGCAAACTCAGGCTCGCTCTCGGCCTTGTCGACAGCGGTGTGCGCCGCGGCGTTGACGATGACGTCGGGGCGCACCTTCAGCACGGTCTCGGCCAGTTGCTCCGGGCGGCTGAAGTCGGCATGAAAGTCGGTGCTGTCGAAATCGAGCGCCACCAGCTCTCCCAGCGGCGCGAGGCTGCGCTGCAGCTCCCAGCCGACCTGTCCGCCCTTGCCCAGCAGCAGCAACTTCATGCCGCGGCCTTGGCCGCAGGTGCGGCGTCGTATTGCTTCTCGACCCATTCGCGATACGCGCCGCTTTGCACGTTGCGCACCCATTCGCCGTTGGCAAGGTACCACTCGACTGTCTTGCGGATGCCGCTATCGAAGGTCTCTGCAGGCTTCCAGCCGAGTTCGCGTTCGAGCTTGCGGGCGTCGATGGCGTAGCGGCGGTCGTGGCCCGGGCGGTCGGTCACGTAGCTGATCTGCTCCTTGTAGGGCTTGCCGTCGGCCTTTGGGCTCAGTTCGTCGAGCAACGCGCACACGGTGTTGACGATCTCGATGTTGGGCTTCTCGTTCCAGCCGCCCACGTTGTAGGTTTCGCCGAGCTTGCCCGCTTCGAGCACGCGGCGGATGGCGCTGCAGTGGTCCTTCACGTAGAGCCAATCGCGCACCTGCATGCCGTCGCCATACACGGGCAGCGGCTTGCCGGCCAGTGCGTTGACGATCATCAGCGGGATGAGCTTCTCGGGGAAGTGGAACGGGCCGTAGTTGTTGGAGCAGTTGGTGGTGACCACCGGCAGGCCATAGGTGTGGTGCCATGCACGCACGAGGTGGTCGCTGGCGGCCTTGCTGGCCGAGTAGGGGCTGTTGGGCTCGTACTTGTTTTCTTCAGTGAACGCGGGGTCGGTCTTGGAGAGTGAACCGTAAACCTCGTCGGTCGACACGTGCAGGAAGCGGAAGGCGGCCTTCTGGTCGGCTGGCAACGCGCTCCAGTAGCCGCGCACCGACTCGAGCAGGCGGAAGGTGCCGAGCACATTGGTCTGCACAAAATCTTCGGGGCCGTGGATGGAACGATCGACGTGCGATTCCGCGGCAAAGTTCACGATCGCGCGTGGTTTGTGCTCAGCCAGCAAGCGATCGACCAGTGCGCTGTCGCCGATATCGCCCTGCGCGAAGATATGGTTCGTGTTGCCTTTGAGCGAGGCGAGGGTCTCGAGGTTGCCGGCGTAGGTGAGCTTGTCGAGGTTCACAACGGGCTCGTCGCTCTGCGCAAGCCAGTCAAGTACGAAATTGGCGCCGATGAAGCCGGCGCCGCCGGTTACCAGAATCATTGAGTCCCCCGAAGTTATCGAACAATCGCCCTATGGCGAGTCTGCTGGCGATTATCCCATTGGTCCGAATTGTCAAGATCGAGGGTGAGCAGGTCGGCACATGCGCCTACAATGCTCTTACTGCAGGAGAGCGAGTAGCACTTTTTACTACTCCACCGAAGGCGCAAACTCCCATAAACGCTCAGGTCGGCCCGGCGAATTCTTGAAGTTCTTCTTTCAAAGAGTTTCGACAGGGGCCTGTACTGCATCAACTGATACGCCGTCTGGAGAGCCATCACCCCACTGGAATGTGAGCGTGATGCACCGAAGGAGCAAACCCGTTGCGGGCGCAGCGGGTGAATCTCTCAGGTACCAAGGACAGGGGGAGCGGCAACTTGGACGGCGGTCGTCCGGTTGCTTGCTATTGAATCTGTAGCACACCAAGTCCGTCGTTCAAGCGCCTCACTCAAAAGGTACTTGAAATGCGCGTGATCGTTCTTGGCGCCGGCCTGCTCGGCGTGACCTCGGCTTACTACCTCCAGCAACTCGGCCACGAAGTGACCGTCATCGACCGGCAGGCCACCCCGGCCGCCGAAACCAGCTTCGCCAATGGCGGGCAGATTTCGGTCAGCCATGCCGAACCCTGGGCCAACCCGAGCGCACCGCTCAAGGTGCTGCAGTGGCTCGGCAAGGAAGATGCGCCCCTGCTCTTTCGCATCCGCGCCGACATGCGCCAGTGGCTCTGGGGCTTGCAGTTTTTGCGCGAATGCACGCCGGCGCGCACGCGCCACAACATCGAGCAGATCGTGCGCCTGGGCACCTACAGCCGCGACACGCTGCAGCAGCTGCGCGCCGACACCGGACTCCAATACGACCAGCGCACCCAGGGCATCCTGCACTTCTACACGACGCAAAAGGAGTTCGACGGCGCCCTGGCGCCGGCCGAGCAGATGCGCGCGCTGGGCTGCGAGCGCCAGGTGATCTCGGCCGACGAGGCGGTGAGGATCGAGCCCGCGCTGGCCCACATCCGCCCCAAGCTGGCCGGCGCCACCTACACGGCCGAGGACGAGTCGGGCGACGCCAACCGCTTCACGCGCGAGCTGGTCGCGCTGGCGAGGGCGGCCGGCGTGAAGTTCCTCATGAGCCACACCATCACGGCGCTGCGCGAGACCGGCGGCAGCATCGACCACGTCGAAGCCACCGACAGCGAAGGCCGCTTCCAGCGCCTGCGCGGCGACGCCTTCGTGCTGGCGATGGGCTCGCTCAGCCCGCTCGTTGCCGCGCCGCTGGGCATTCGCCTGCCGATCTATCCGGCCAAGGGGTATTCGGTGACCTTGCCGGTGAAGGACGCCTCGAAGGCGCACCAGGTGTCGCTGACGGACGACGAATACAAGCTCGTGTTCTCGCGCTACACCTCGGCCAGCGGGGACCGCCTGCGCATCGCCGGCACGGCCGAGCTCAACGGCTACGACCGCGACCTGAACCGCCTGCGCTGTGAGGCGATCGTGCGGCGCGTCGAAGAGCTCTTCCCGGGGGCCGGTGACACTGCGCAGGCCCAGTTCTGGACCGGCCTGCGCCCCGCGACGCCGAGCAACGTGCCGCTGATCGGCAAGACGAAGCTGCCGAACCTGTTCCTCAATACCGGCCACGGCACGCTGGGCTGGACGCACGCTTGCGGCTCGGGCAAGTCGATCGCGCGCATCGTGAGCGGGCTTGCGCCGGAGGTGGATTTCGCGTTCACCGGGATGCCTGCGCAAGCCGTACGCGTGCTCCAGCCGGCCTGAGCTTGCCGGCCGGCGGCGGGCTGAGCTCAGTCCTTTCCGGTAAACACCGTCAGCACCCCCGTATACCCATACAGGTGGTGCCGGGCGATCTCGCCCGCGGCAAAGAAGCCGACCAAGGGCACGTCGCCCAGCGCGTGGCGCACGATCTGCAGTTCGGCGCCTGGCGCGCCGAAGTGCGGCCCGCCGCGGCCCGAGCAGCTGACGTACACGGCACCCGCGATGCGGCGTGCCGGATGCGGCGCCGCTTCGGCCTCGCCCGCCGCAACGGCACGGGCAGTGGCCAGCGTCTGTTCCTCGGGCTCCAGCTCTTCACGGATTTCCGCGCAGATGCGCATCAGGTCGGCGCGCGCGGCTTGCGCATTGCGGCGGCAGAAGGTCAGGCGCATGCCGGCCTCGGCCACGTCGGCAATGGCGATGCCGCGGCGCGTGGGGTCCAGGCCGATGATGTGGCGAACCAGCACGTCCGCGCCCAGGTCGCCCGTTCGGCGGATGCCGTCGCTGCCCGCATCGGCAAGGCCCACGAGGGTGGCGCGCACGGCGTCAATGGCTTCCTGCGGCCGCTCCAGCGACACCTGCAGGTCGGCCAGCAGCACGTCGAGAGCGGGTTCGCCGTCGAGCTTGAGCAGCAGATTGCCGTCGGCCTCGGTGATCTCGCGTTCGCGCCCGCCGCCCGACCGCAGCGGCTGGCAGCCCTGCGTGACGCGCGACACCAGCCGCACGCCCTCGCCGAACACCACGCCTGACAAGCCGCCCGAGAAAACGCCGCCCGCCGCGCCGTGCCCGCGGATGTTGCCATTACCCCCCACCGCGAATTGCAGCGCGCCCGCGCGGCCAGACGACAGGCCGCCGAACAGGTAGCCGGTGTCGGTGCGGCTGGCCATTTCGCCGATCAGCTCGGTCAGGTCGGGGGTCGCGGGGTCCGCGTGCACCAGCGCCGTGTGGGCCTCGAAACCACTCATCTCCGAATTGCCGAGGGGCGCCACGCCGGAGAACACGCGGTACTGGTCGCTCGGCAGCGCGCAGAGCATCAGGCAGAGGCCGGGCTCGTCGAAATACTCGGCATTGTTGGCCGACACGCCGACACCGACGGTGCCCGACCAGTCGGTGACCTCTGGCAGTTCGCCGCTCAAGTGGTCGAGAATCTCCTGCGCGTCCGACGCGTAGTGGTCGGTGATGTACAGCAGCCCCAGCGTCGGCGACGACGCGTAGTCGGGCAGCGCCATCTGCGCCCGCAACTGGGCCAGCACGAGGCCGGCCGCCATGCGCCATTGCGGATGGGTGGCATGGCCGGAAGGAAACAACTTCATGATGCGTGCCAACCCGTTCTCTTCAAAATAAAAATGCGTTCTAGCGAGACGTCAGCGCCGGCTGGCCGTTCGCTTTCGCGCGGCGCCCGGCGCCTTCTTCTTCGCGGCGGGCGTTGCTGCCGCCTTCTTGGCCGCAGGCTTGGGAGCCGCGGAGGCCGCCGGCTTGCCCATTGCCTTGTCTACCGCATCGGCCACGGGCTGGGCCATGGCCGGCACCTTGAGCTGGGCTGCATCCTGCAGCGCCGAGCTGGCAATCTGCTGAAACTGCTCGGTCAACGAGCCCCACCACTGCATGGGATCCACCACACCGCCGTTGCCGGCCGAAGCTGCAGCGGACGACGCCGGCTTGCTGCGCGCCTTCCTGGGGGGCGCCGGTGCTTCTGCCGGTGCTTCTTCCTCCGGCTCGGCTTCAGGCTCGGGCTCGACCGGCGCAGCAGCAGCGGCGGGCGCCACGGCGGCCGCCTGCTTGGTGAACGCGTTGGCGATATCTTCCATCCGCACGTTCATGCCGCGCAAGGTCGAAAGTGTCATCTTTTGCACTTCGAGCGCCTGGATGGTGGCCTTGAGCGCATGGCCGTTCTGTTCGAGCCAGTACTGCACCGTCTTGAGTTCCTGGATGCGCTTGTCGACCTCTTCCACGCTCAGCGTGGGCGCCACCCAGCTTGCAAGCCCGGGCAACCCCGGCACTGCGCCGCCACCCGAACCACCTGCGGCACCGCCGGCAAGGTTCTTCAAAAAATCGAATCCAGGAACGAATTGACTGAAGTCGAAGGGTTGGCTGGCGTTGCTCATGCGGCGGTCTCCGGGTTGGGTTTTCTTGTGATGCCAGCTTACTCCAAGGCACCCCTCTTTTCGACCCGCGAACGCCCATGCCGCGCAAGGGCAAAAACCGTCAAAGCTCCGCGCGCACCCTGCTAAACACTTTCCAGAATGCCGCGTCCTGCGAGGTCGCGAAATTGATCCGCATCATCGTGCTCGGCGGCCGCCGCGCATGGAACAGCGAACCCGGCGCCAGCAGGTAGCCCTGGTCGAGCATGCGCTGCGTGAGCGCATCGGTGTCCACACCTGTATCGACCCAGCCGAAAAGGCCCGCCGGTTCCGACGCGAAGCTGCATCCGTGCGCCATGGCGAGCTTCACCGCGCGGGCTCGGGCGCCGTCGAGCCGGATGCGTATGCGCTCTGCGTGCCGCCGCAGCTGCCCCTGGTCGATGCACCATGAGAGCGCCCGCTCGAACAGCGTTGGCGTGGTGAGCGTGGCCAGCAGCTTGGTTTCGAGCAGCCGCTCTTTCAGTTCCGGCGACGCGGCCAGGAAGCCGATGCGCCAGTTGGGCGCAAGGATCTTGGCAAAACCGCTGACATAGATGGTGCGCTGCAGCCCGTCGAGCGCGCTGAGCCGGGTGGCGTGCTCGGGCGCCAGGTGGCTGTAGGTGTCGTCCTCGACGATGTGGAAGTCATGCGCGTTGGCCAGCTTGAGCACGCGGTGCGCACTGCCTGGGGTGAGGCTGTAGCCGGTCGGGTTGTGCAGCACGCTCACGCTCACGAAGAGCTTGGGGCTGTGCAGCGCGCAGTACTGCGCCATCACCTCCAGGTCGGGGCCGTCGGCGCGGCGCGGCACCGGCAGGATGCGCATGCCCAGCGCCTCGAGCCGCGCGAACTCCAGTGCCCAGCCCGGCTCCTCCACCATCACCGGATCGCCCGCGCGCAGCAGCGTGCGGCTCACGATGTCCAGCGCATGCGTGGCGCCCACGGTCGTCACGATCTGGTCGGGCGCGGCGGGCACGTTGATGCCCATGAGCTTGTTCGACAGGCTGCGGCGCAGGGCGGCGTCGCCGGAAGGCTCCCCATACTGGAGCGACAGCTCCTGCAGCGCCGCTGTACTGGTCATGCGGCGCACTGCTGTCGGCATGAAGGTCGACGACATCCAGTCCGGAGGAAACACGCCCATACCCGGCTGCGGCTTGTCGCTCGGCCGGTGGAACATGCTGCGGATGAGCGAACTCGCATCGGCCGGCACTCGGGAGGCCATCATTTGCGCGACCATGGGTGCCGCGTTGGATGGGCGCCCCTCCTGCGCCGGCGCCGCATCGCGCACATAGAAGCCGCGCTGCCGGCGGGCCTCGACAAGACCCTGGGCCAGCAACTGGTCGTAAGCCGCCACCACCGTGTAGGGGCTCACGCCCTGCTGGCGCGCGCATTCGCGCACCGAGGGCAGGCGCGCACCCGGCGGCAGCAGCCGGGTTCGGATGCGCTCGGCCAGCCGATCGGCCAATTGCCCGGTGAGCGACTGGGTGGAGGTTCGTGTCAGCATTGGCTTCTGTGTCGAAAGTCAGGCCAATACAGATTTCGAATATGTTCGATCAACTGTATTGGAACTGTAATGGTCTCAAAGTTTAGAGTGTATGCAATGAACTGGCAAGAATTCACCGCCCTGCTGGTGCTGGCCACGGCGATGAGTTTCTCGCC
>Ga0209673_1001013_pt1 | contig 33977 bp, 22 predicted proteins | sample AraplaCol_mMS_r2_2_FD_184274 | JGI IMG/M metagenome (GOLD analysis project Ga0209673, IMG submission 184274) | Arabidopsis root microbial communities from North Carolina, USA - plate scrape MF_Col_mMS_r2 (SPAdes) (version 3) | ecosystem: Host-associated > Plants > Roots > Endosphere | place... | reverse complement strand
GGGGGGGGGGGGGGGGGGGGGGGGAAGGGGGTTGCGTGGAGGTTGAAGTGATGACGGGGAGCTGTGAAGGACGCGAGAGCAGCTCGGATGACGCCGCACCGCTGCCTGTTTGGTCGGGCTCGATCTTCGACTGCGTTCTTTTAATCCATCTCAACCCCACATTTTCAAACAACTCTTCACACTTTCATAGTATCCCGAGAGTTCCATTTCTTGACATTAATCTGATATTTAATAGAAAATACCCGTTTCTAGAGAGGCTCAAAGTTCAACGCCGTGCGATCATGAGTGCTCATGTCGTGGTGATCGACGCGACGGCTAGGCGGGCAACAGTCAAGACGACGCCGTCCAAGCATATGACAGATGTATTACAAGAAGCATGCAAGAAACTTGGATACAACTCTAGCCAGTATGGCTTGAAGTGAGTCGGCATTTACGCTCTCGACAACACTATATAGTATACTGGATACTAACACATCTCATCTTTTAAAGACACAATCGCAAACAACTGGACCTTTCCCTTACATTTCGTCTGACCGGCCTCAGTACTGGAGCCAAGCTCGAGCTTGTACAGTTGTCTCGTTCGCCATCGGTCGTCACAGTCGCCCTCCAGCTCCCAGAATCCGAAGCTCGCGGGGTTCCCAATGGTCGTATACTGGATAAGTTCCCGAGTACAACAACTCTTTGGCTGGTTTTACGCAAGTTTGAAGCAGGAGTGGCAGGAAATGCGTCTATGAGAAATCTCACAGCTCGTGGAGTGCCCAGCGCTTCTGCTGGGGATGGCGGATCTGCCCGTTTGTTCTATGAGATTCCAGTGCTTCAGATTCTAGATCGTGAACTATCGAGCTTTACGGACCTACAAAAGTCACTTGCGCAGTTGGGTATCAACAGTGGTAACATTCTTATACGACTAAGTTTTCGACGAACAGAGGAACCTATCGAAGAAGCGATGGTTAAGATTGGCGAATACTTCAAGTCGTCCGGTGATGATACCCCGGCTCCAACTCAGAACCAAGCTCCTGTTCACCCCGCCGCGGAGAGCAAGGATGAAAATGCTTCCCAGGACCCATCAAAATCTGCAGAGCATGAAGGTTCTGAACAGTCAACGTTGACTGCCCCAGCTGGACAAGATGGCACGCCCTCAGATGCTCCTCCACAGCCGAGTTCGGGCTTAGCCTCAGATCGATCAATTACTGTCTTCGCCCCTCCATCTGCGTCTACACCATCATCCGCTCAAATTCCCTACAACGAAGAAGATTATATCCCCTCAGTGGAGCATGCGAAGGCTCACCAGCGACAACTGAACCAATCCTCTCGAAATCAGCGACTTCTTACTGATGCCGAGATTGCTGCTAAAGCAGCCGCAGAAGAGAAACGACGCGCTGAGATCCACGAAGTTGACGTGAAAGTGCGCTTCCCAGATCAGAGCCAGGTGGTATCAAAATTTGGACCTACAGACACGGGCAAGTCTCTTTATGGATTCGTACGTAGCTGTTTGGATTCAGCATACACGGGAGAGAAGTTCGGGCTCAACGTGTTTGTCAATGCGGCACCAGGCCGTCCGGGACATTCCAAGTCTTTACCGGAGTCTGATCAGCGCTTGATACAAGACCTTGGACTCGCAGGCCGTGTACTTGTCAACTTTACTTGGTCTGATGCTGCGAGCTCTACTGCCCAACAACGCCGAACGGATCTCCTACGCCCCGAGCTTCGTGGCCAGGCTCGTGAAATGAAGATTGAACAACCCCCAGATATTGCAGAAGAACCAGCAGCGGAAGCTTCGTCCTCAAAGGCAGCAAGTTCAAGTGGATCTGGAGAAGGCACAAAATCCTCTGGATTGCGAAAGAACGGAGGTGTACCGAAGTGGCTGAAATTGCCCGGCAAGAAATGATCGATATAGGATCTATCTAGGATTCTCTACGAATAACATAGATGATACTGAAATGGCATTGGACTCAAGTGATGAATGCTCGCTCCATGTATTGATTGAGCTCCCCGTGGCTACTAGAAGTTAAGGCCTGGGTGAATGCATCAAGGCCATCAATCTTTGACTGACGTTGAACAATATAGAACATTTATTTTCTTAGCTTGCAGTTTCCTGTCTTTAATAGCAGCGTAATATTGACTGGCAATTCAAAAGATTTCGTGTGGCAAGAACTCTCCCAGTGCGATATCACAAGTTACGCCATCCAATGGGGAAAGAAACATAGCAGACTTTTAATATAACAAAAGGTGAAATCAAGACATGCCAGAAAAAACTACGAAGAGTACGCAATATTGAGTGAATTGAAAAAATGTTTTCATTATGGTTTCTCTTCCTAATCAAAGGGAAGGGATCCCACTTTTGCCATCCCCATCATCCACCGGAAGTCACAAAAAACCCCATATTCCGATTCGCAAGCCATGCGCTAATAGACTTATGCGAATGATTCTTTTTTCGTTCGTGTTCCCTTGCGCGCGCCAGGTATTCGAGTCGTTATTCGAAAATGGAAAAAGTTATGCGGAATGGAGCATTTAGTGACCCTGGACACGGCGGGCCTCAGCGATGACGCGCTGCATGTCCTCAACCTTGCGCTTTCCACGGACGAAGGTACCGAGCTAAGAAAGACGAGTTAGTTTTGAGTTCGTTTTGTATGATAGAATCCTTATCTGCTGTCTGTTTGGATGTGATGGTCTGTGGTAAATCCTTCAGAACGCAGGTGCAGCGGTGATCAAGTAAAGAATCAATCTACTTTCAGTCGATCTCAAAGTAGTCGAATTTCAAAAGATCCACTGTAGCTTGAATTTCCGACCAAAACGCCAGAAGACCCATCCAATTGACAGAGATGTAGATACTGGGGTGGGCTGTAGACGTACGCGCTTCTTAGCGAGCTTACGGGCACGCTTGTCCTGAGTGTTTCTCAGGAGCTCAATGATGCGGCGCTCATAGGGGGCAAGACCAACGACCTCACGGGCAACCTCACGGACGAACGCAGTGCGGCGAGAAGACTGGCCCTTGGTGCGGCTAATCTTGTTCTTGGGGGTGTTGAGGGGGGTGGTTTTCTGTAGCGGAGCAAGTCAGTCCATCTGCAAATTTGAAGATCGGTATTTTTTCGCCAAAGTCGATCCCTAGCACAGTCTGGTCTTGACACCGTCGGTATGTTCATTGCGCGTTTCGATATAGAGCCGGGGGTTCATGTCGATAGGTAATAATTTGTCTTGCTTGATTCCAGATTTGTTCTGTCCATCAAATCTTCAAAATTTGCTCCACCGCGATTCTCGTCAATAATGACCAGGTTCCTTCACATTCTCTGACATCTGACCGTAGTTGCGGTCGTCCCATTTCGAATTCCTTGATTGCTGTTGAACAAACTGACGATAACTTCACGAAGAACCCTCGGCTCGAATCGACTCGGGAAAAAAACTCGATCGGTTAAGACCAGACGGCTGGGATGACGCTGGCAAGGGAGTAGAATGCACGTACGTGGCCACTGTTGGTGCCAACAATGATACCGGTGCGTTCCTGGGCCATTTCGACGGTTGGTGGCTGGACGGGTTGGCGGTGGTTGTCGTAGAAAGGGAATGAAGACTCTCGTGTGGAAATCCCCTAGTCTTTGCGGAACCGCACAATCGGAGTCTTGGCGGGCGTTGGTCCGTAGGCGAAGGGTTAGGGCTTAGGGCATAGCTCAATCTGGCAGTCATGTGATTTTATTCTGCCTCTTACTAATTAGGTTTAGCGTCAGCTTCCAACAACAGCCGCTGATAGGCTCCACTCTAACTATACATTAATTGGACCGTCAACTTCTACATAGTATGCCGCGTAGTTACAATGTATGTACATAGACCATCTCATTGAGTATCAGTCGCTTCTGCAATTTAAAGTATAGAAATAGTTCATCTTCAGGTATTTCATCTCCCTATTTTTTTTCTTTACAACATGAGTCATTTATCTATATACATGCATCACAACTTGACTGCCATCACACCACTCAACGCCGAGTCCCAGCTCTCCATCAATGAAGAGCACAGAAGCTCGAGACTTGTCATGTCAATACTCTTCTCCAATGTATCTTGCAGCTCCTGTTCATATTTTTCGGATTCATTTCCATACAGAATCGAGTCCACCAAAGATCCGAGTACGCCCGACTCATGTATTTGCTTTTTCAAAGCACGAGTGTTGGAGCGAACAAGCTCAAACACATTCGGTATCAGGACAGACAATCTGTCAGTTCTCTCCTTGGGTAGCTTGGAGGTCTTAGAGCCCTTCCGCGAGGCTAGGGATACCAGCTGTGATGCTGCCTTAAGAGACTCAAGAACAGTGAAAACAAAGTGAAGATATCTCCAAGTCGGACCAGCAGGAGTCGCAGTTTGGAGGGAAACAGCAGTCTTCTTGATCAGAGGAGACAATCCTCCCTCCTCAAGAGTCAGCTCTTCCATTTTCGAGTTCAGCCAAGTTTCTACCTCTCCAAGGGCACTATCAACTTCTTCAGATGAGGAAGCCTTTGATCCCGCCATGAAGGTCGCCAACTTAAGGAGCTGCCAGTTGACCTTCGTAGTTTCTCTCTCGGCTTCGGTTTGATCCTGCGCTGTTCCGAAGAGCGTATTCTCGGAAGGTAGATCCATCTCTGGGGTTAGCGGCCGCTGGACTGCGATACCTTTCAAGACGCTGAAAAGCTGGTCCGTGACTTGGGATGCGACCAGCCAATTTCCCTGTAGATAACATATTAGCCGATATCATGGGTATCATCTTTTACATTCAGCTTACGTTCGGCATTGGTCCCACTCGAATTCGCTCTTCGAATGCAGGCTTTCCAGGAAATTCGCAGTTCATGTAAACAGAAGAATCCCGTTCATCTGCCACTTCAGACTTATCGCGAGCTGGGATTTCAATTAGTAAATTTATCGTGAGAATTTTCGGGGACGTTATAACCCACCAATTTTATCCCACATTACGGTGGAATCCCCGCCAACCAAACGTTGAGCACGACGCACATCCAAGGCATACATCCTGCGACAGAAGCTCTTCGACAAACGCCGTCCAAGTTCCACAAGTTCTTTGGTATGGACATATGCTCCCTGAGTAAGACCACTGGTTCGGTATCTTGAAGTAGAAATGTCGGCCCCACGGTAAAACTTCAGGCCTGCACTTAATGCTGACTGTGGATCAAAATCTTTGTACTCCGCGCCTTCTATTGGCGGAGCGGAATGGGGGTGAATGCTTCCAAGACGTGTGAAAAAGTTATGAGCAACAGATTCGTACTGCATATGTTTGATGGACATGCTGCTGAAAACTTGCAGCGCAAGTGATCCTGCACCAAGGAGAGTGTAGATGCGGACAAGGAGGAGTTGAGCAGGGTAGTGGTGTGGTGAGCTTTGGATGAGATGATCCAGAATACCAGCAGCTCGAATAAGAGCAGTCTCCGGAACTGCAGCTTGCTTCCCTTCTGTGTTTTCTGATTGTAAAAGAGCCATGGCTGCGAGCAGACACAGATCATCACTTGGCTGGCTCTCAATTGTGGAGCCATCCCCTTCTGCCGATTCCTTCTTGCTTGGACGAACGCTGGCATAGAGCTTCATACAACGCACGACAAATTCATCAACCGTTTTCCTTTGTGTATTTTCGGGGGCGGAGATAGACAAGCAATATTCCAGCTTCAAAGCATTGATTTCAGGGACCAGAGTCTATGGAAATATCAGTCTTGATCGGCAAATTCTTCGATCGAAATTGAGGACTCACCTTGCTTCCTTCTTTATGCTTACGGATATATTCAAGCATCTTCTCCATGCCGTCCTTGTCTTGGCCCAACAATTTGCGAATGTCCTGGAATGCATAAAGCTTATGTATATGCTGATCGATGTATTGTCGGCAAGCAGAAAGTTTATCATCGCCGGACAAGGTTCCTTTCTCGACGCCACAGCCGACGATATCGAGACGAGCTAAGGAAGCATTCCTAGATTTGGGCGCGAATTCACGGAATTGATCGACCAGTTTCAATGCTTCATCGACAACTCTAGAAGAGCCATTAATAATTAGCTTGTCCGAAAGTTTGTGTGAATTTGCATGTACTGACCCAGTCTTGTCCGAATGGAGAGTTGCTTGGTACAGGAGATCCCAGATCTTCCAGTCGTCGAGCTCCGTGAGGTTTTTTCGGCCCTGTTCGTCGTCGGGAACAGTCAAAAGGTCCTTAGCGTAAGAAAACGCATCATCCCACTTGTTGCCCGCATCCAATAAGCAGGATATCTTCAGGCCAATAAATGTTGAATCTCCTCGAACAATTCGCGAACGAATTCCAAGGTTCTCGCTGGTGAGAATGTTCAAGGCTTCTTCGTAGCGTCCCTGTGAGCAAAGAATTTCGATCAAGAGACGCAACTCTTCTGGTGTCTGGATAGCTCGAGGCTGGCTAAGGAGATCCGTCTGGAAAGAATTTGAAAAGGTCTTGGTCAGTCCTGCTAAGCTGAGAACCAAGGAAAGGAAGACTTACCGGTTCAGCAGGAACGTCAGCGCCAGCCTTCGAGATCATGCGGTATGCCAATGTTCCAAACAGCTTCTTGTCAGCCTCTGAGCTTCTCTCGTCGATTGACACCATATAACTGAGAAATATAGCCCAAAAGTAATACGCTCGGTTTTTCGGGAAGTTCTTTTGAAGGCTCATTGCGGCCTGGAGTGGAAACCCAGGTTTAGTAAGAGATGGTCACATACTGTCATTTTCAAGCTTACCTTCTGTGCAGATTTCCAATCACTATTCTCGTAGGCAAAGTTGAACCATCTCGTCTGGATATTCAAATCCCGGGGACTCGCTTTTGATGCCTTTTCCCATAGACTGTTCCTGACGTCGTCATATCCAGACAGTCTCTTCAGTGATCCAAACAGCATTTCCAATGTTTCAAGGTCGGTAGTAGCTGGCTCTGCATTACACAATTCGAGTGTTTCGGTCGTACCACGCTGGCGATTGGTTTCGTCGGCATGGCTGAGGAGAATTTGTGCTTTCCATGCCTATAAATGGTCGCTTTAGTTAGATAAAGATATATGTATAGGCCCTATAAAAAGGCAGAACAGTATAAAACTCACTCTTAAAAAACGTGTATCCTCTCCCTTCTTGATACGCTTCTCGATCAGCTGCAAAGCTTGCTTCAGATTCTGCCCGTCAATGGCATCTTGAATCTGGTGGTTGCGCCGGGAAAAGACCTGATCATTGGCGGGTGCCATATCGACAAAAGTTTGCCTGGACTAGAACTGACCAGAAGGGCACAACTGAAAGCAGTTTCCCGCACTGAGATACAGTAGATCAGCTTGGACGTGGGGAAAAGACAAGCACTTTTTATCAGTGTTGGCGGGGAAGCAATTGGCCAAGGCGGTGTAAGTGCGGTGCGGAGGGGAATATGAGGGAAGGCACGATGCACCGCTTTATATACTTACGCAGCGGCAACTTCCGAGTTCCTAATGGACCTTTCCTTTTTGCATTCCTGCGGCTTGTTTGTGTCTTTCAATTTTGGGACAGGAAATTTCCACTCATTCGGGCCAGATCATATTGAATGACTTTTAGTATTACCGGAATATTTGGAATGTGGAAATAATATCTGTATGCATGAAATTTATATACTTGTGCATCTATCATAATACTGACTGAACTACGAATCGAAATTGTCGACTAGTATTACAAGTAAAACAAATTATCCACAGTGGTATAGAATGTTCAAGTTCGTTTGAACTTGCCTCAGGAAATAGAGTTCACTGAATAGTACTATATTATTTAAGTAGTTAGTACCAAACAAATGTAATGAGCAAAAGATACATACGATAGATATCTCATGACAAAAATTGGCCTGAACGGAGTGGATTCAAGAAAGAATAAAACGGGAAAGATAAAATGCGACTCATCAACTAGTATCATACAAAATGTCCTTCGAATAGCTCTCAAACGCCGCTTGATCTCAAAGATCTTGAAAAAATGCCCGGAAGAGCCTCAGCGCTCTCATCTGTGATATATTGGAAACAATGTCAAAGCTTGATCAAGCTTAAGTGACTCTGATATCAAGGTATCCCATAATAGATAACTCAAGCAAGTTAGACTTGGTGTTACCATTGGAATATGTCTTAATTAGGGTTTTTGACCCCCTTTTTCTGATTAAGCTGCAATTGAGTTAGCAACTTGGGTCTCTGATACCTGAATACTTGCGACATATCACATATGTTGTGATGTCTTCACAATAGAAATAAAGCTGGATATATAGCACAGGTAGAGGGAAAATTGCCATGACAGATAGGTCAACTTACCCAGTTCTTCTTGCAGTCACGATAGGCCCTAGAATAGTAGCGGTTAGAATAAGCTTTGGTGGGAGTTCGAAAGCGTATGATTGGTCTCAGGGAGGGGAAGACAGCAAAATTGTCAAGCAAGAAGTGATATCAAGCTGAGTCTTTCTTGGAAGGAAACGTTGGATGAACATACTGGAAATAGTCGCCGCACATCTCGCGATCAAAATTATTGCGTTTTAAGCACTTCAGACTCCGATCGGCGAAATCCTGGCAGGGGTCATAAAACTCGCTTGCTGGCTTACTAAATCACGAAGTCAGTAGTCAGTTGGTAGAAAGCATCATATCGTAATTCGCGGAAATGTTTCATGCAGACAGGCACACGTTATTGGCCTTAGGTACATGGCCCGTGTAGATGAGGAGCTTGACATCAAGTTTACTAGGAACCTGCACAGCCATGGAGCAGCACAAGCGAGCAAGCACTGAGACAGGTACTGGATACAAAGGTTCAACTGAGAGGATGGTCAAACTCACTGCGTGAACTTGCGCTCGGCCTTCTGCCAGGTCTTGCCATGGTTTTCTTCGTACGTGGAGCTTTCCGGCATGTCTGCGCGTGTTCGATGTCTTTAATTTCAACGGAGGCTAAGCCAGGGAAGCAAGAGAATTCTTCAGCTGAGTATGAAGAGCCCCGTGATAGACGCGAATTGTTGAGGGAAGCTGACGATGTGCCGAAGGTTGATTGGAGATCGGGATGTCAATCTTGCTCCGCGAAGAATTGCGGATCCCGGTCTTGGCGTGGAGCCGCCTTGAGCTCTTTTGTCATTTAAGACCTTTCCCCTTCACCACTTTCTGATCTCAAAACAGAATTGAGCATATCCCTGAACGATCTAGCCTGCCCAGCTATGGAATATGCACTAAGCTCTAAGCATGACATTGGCGAGGTATGTTACATAATCGGAATCGTAGGGGGAGGAAGCTATTCCGTAGTGAATGTACCGTGACCCTGTACAAAAACTCTATGAAATCACTAAATTTAGTCACGTATATACATACTTTCCCTCGCTCAATGGTAAATTGTACGCAATGAGAATTACGTTGATGTTTTAAATGGTCTGAAACCAGCCTCTCCCATAGCTGTCTCGACCAATACCTCCTATGCTCCATAGTTGATTCTCATATCTAGAAGATCAGACCGAATCCTATGGATTTCGGCTTTCAGCAACTTCCAGGAGTCTCTCAATTGGATCAAAGCTAGAAGAATAGAGAAGGCACTCTATAACTCACTGTCTATGTTACGTAAAGCGTCCTGAATAATGTACGCGGTATGCGCTGGGGTATTATCATGGTGAAAAATACTCCCCTTCCCTTAATGGCAAGAGGCATAGAGGAAATCAGCGTAAGGAAGGGGCTCTTGGAACAATTGTCGATTCATAAGTATGATCTCGTTAGAGCTCATTTTTATCAATCAGGCCGATTTCACTGGGCGAACCCTGCACCGCGCCCTGTGTCTTCCACCAATTGATCACATCAACTATTCATCTCAGGTTGCATGGATGCAGTAGAGTCATGATCATGACACAGTTGTCTTTTCTCAAAATCGATCAGCTGTACCTTGTCGTCTGGAACAATGAAACTATATCTGTTGACATCGCCATGGAGGATGCCAATATCATGGAGGCGCTGAAGGGCAGATTAGCAAGACCAAAGATCCTTGACATTTGCTTCACGTCCTTCAAGGTTTTCTCACATGAAGCCGATTACACGGCCATGCTTGTGGACAAGGTTCATGCAATAAATGGGCCACTTGAAGGAAGATGATTGAATAAATGCTGATTTTTATGAGCTCAAAGGCTTCAAGATGGAACACTAGTGTATTATGATTATGGCTGGCTATCAATTCCTTCTTGGACGTGAGATTTGTGTTTAGTAAGCGCATGAAGAGGACATACAGCTGAAGAATCTCAATGCTACTCTGTTTACTGTCTTGAAGAATACTAGTAGCCTATGCACTCGTCCATTGGAAGGGATATTCACATGCTATTTGTTGTTGAAAAACATGGCAATATCCCTTTCTCTGAAGCAGCCTCCAAGCCTGACAAATTCCGATATTCTGGTAACATCAACTCCTTCTTGGCTCAGTTTCCATAGGTTTTGAGCCTCGCGGCATTCCAAAAGTGCTCCATAAATTCGTCATAGGAGTACACTTTGTCTCGTGGAGCACAAGCATTGGACTGAATCCTTGACGACCACAAAGCTTTCTCCAAAGCAATTTGACAACCACTGCAGCATATCCCATTCTGAGGTAATGACTTCACAGTAGGCACTAAGCTATATTGGCAGCCCGAGCTCGATTCGACGCGATTTTTCAGGACAGACAATGATAAGATTGAGGGAAGCGAGTCTTCTCGAATACAAGAACAGCATCTCATAAACGAAGGAAGAAAAATAAAGCCACTAAAAGAGCCGCAGATATGACAAGCCCTCGTACAAAGCGCTTTGGTTAAGTCAGAGAAATTGAACCATGACGCAATGTTGGTTCTTAAGGTGACGCAGAGAGCCGCAAGAGCATGGGTAATTACTGCTTCGTAGCCACTGGTTTCTCTGACAATTTGTTGGGCATGGCAATTAGCATGACGAAAATTGAACAAAGACCGAACATCAAGTAGAGAGCACATCTCATAAACGTTTTCAAGCGGTAAAGACTGAAGATTTCCGATTGTTGAAGAAGTAGCAGGGATGGTTCGAAGCTTCGTACCTTCTCATGATTACGAGGGTCTGTTCTGACCACCGCTAGATCGAAGTCACGTCGGTGATACGAAGCGATGCGGATAATCTCGAGTTTATTCACGCTTTCGGCCATATCAGAAGGCGCTGCTGTTTCGCCTGACTCCATAGCTGGGCATGTGTCGACGTTGAGCTTCTAGCGCTGTAGTATAGTGTAGGGTAGGCTTGAAAGCTTAATTGGGGTGTCTCGATCCTCGAATGTTGAGATATCTCGAAAAAAAAAGGCTTGTATTGCTTGTTGAAATTGTCGCGATCTTGTGACTGATGTTAGATTATTTCGTATGCGGGCCGTGACGACGGGCACCAGCTCTTCCGTCCCTTGTAGACACTCAGGCACATAGTCAGCATGGCTGGGTAGCATGGATTCTACCGATGTCTACAGTCAAATATAGTTTATTATTTCTAAAGACACCATTTCCGCATGAAACACTTCCAGGTGACTGTATTGATAGTCACGATAATCCTTATCAGCCACCAATACACATTCAAAATCATGCGTTCTTTTCTCGTCAATGATGCGGCGTAATATTGGAAAAGAATCAAGAACAGCGGGGACGCTATACATACTAGGTATTACAGTGGCGCAAGGAGCGCAGGCGTACCGCGTCCGTTATGTTGATAGTTGTACGAGTATTTTTGACTCAAGACTAGAGCCTGCACCAAGAGTTGAGTGAACGGAAATTGTCAGTTAGAACGAGGCCAAGCATGACGATCCGAATAGCTTCCTTGAACCGTCATTATATCCAATGAGATATGCGAACTGTAAGTTCCTGAGTCTTCCTTGTCGGCGCCCCAAGTCACATGTTTTGCCCAGGAACCGCTGACATAACTTGGTGCCTGAGGCGATTATTGATTTGTTCTCAAGGTTTGTTTTCCCCGTCGGTTTCCCAGAGTGAAATAATTTTCACAATCAAGCCGAATAATTTGCGACGCCGTTGCGCCCATCGCAACACCTCTTTTGCCTGTTCCTTCGTTGGGATCTCCCGATGGGACCCGTTTGAAAGCGGTCTTTGCCACTTTTGGGAAACTTTTCCTCCTACCCCCACTGCATCCTCACAAGTTTCGCGCCGCGCGCCGTAGCGTTGTTAACGCGATCTTATCAATGCTCGAGCTGCAGTTGAACTATTTTCGCATAACGAGAGCCTTTTGAGCTTCCAATATGGCCGGTGAAAAAGGGGTCGAGGCAGAGCCATCCGGTGTAAGCTCTCTCTGGTCGTTGATATGACCGCAATGTCAAATGCTGACGTGCTTGATAGCTCGTGAACACACTGCAGGGACATGTCGATGATATACGAAGTCAGCTACAATGTGGAATATGCATCCGCCTTCTCTACGAGCCCTTCACTCTAGCCTGCGGTCATACTTTTTGCTATTCGGTAGGCCCTTCATGCCGCATTACTCTACGTCGATGAGCCTTACTGACCTTGATAGTGCTTGTCCTCATGGTTCGCGGGAGGAAAATCGAAACGAACATGTCCAGATTGTCGAGCACCGGTCAAAGCTCAGCCCGCGCCGGCCTACCTAGTATGTATCCGTCAGAAGATGCTTGGTTCTCGAAGCTAATGTTCTTTTCTTATCTACAGGTACGGACGGTGGTTCAAATGTTCACGACTCGCGCAGAGCTCCTTGACAAAGGAGAAACAACCGCAGAGCACTTGACGCATAGACAAGAGGAATCTGGGAAGCTGGATCAAGATAAATCGAATACGGACCCACAACATGGCGGACTCTTTGGAGGCCTGTTCAATCCAAAACCGCCCCCATTACAACCCGTTGTCGATTTGGATGATGGAGTCATGCGCTGCCCAGTATGTAACTGGGAGCTTGCCGACGAGGAGGTGTGCGCAGGGTGTGGATACGAATATCACGGAGACTCAGATGGAACAGACTATTCGGACGAGTCGGATGGCCTTAGTGGGACCGACAACTATGACTCCATCATAGATGATGAGGCCGATGATGATGGGTTCGGGGATATCGAGGATGACGATGAGGTATGGGGAACCTACGGGCTTCCAGGAATGGGGGTCCCCGGCCCCGATTCTATACCGTACCCGGCGGTCTTTTCTCCTTTTTACGAACCAGGAATGCAATGGCCGCCTAGACAATGGTCACGACCTTCAAGACCTAACGGCTCGGGTGTCATACTTACTGATCCGAGCGAATATGACGATCACTTTGATGACGAAGAGAACGAGTATGACGAGGCGGATTCATTTATCGATGATGATGAGCATATGAACCATGAGGACGATGACTCTCAATCGGAACCCTCAACTGTAGTGGACTCTGGCCGTGGCTGGCAGCCTGGGAGTTATCGGAGACGTATCCCGCCCATAAGCATCCTGAGCGACGACGACGACGAGGACGAAGATGAAGTCGGGGAGGGAGTGAGAGAAGATCATTATGATGATGATGATGACGAGGAAGATGAAGACGAAGATAGTGTGGTCGGACGGCCCCATCGCCGTCAATTTCCCACCTTTGCGTCCGATGATGAAGAAGGTGAAGATGGCGAGACGGACGACGAAGAAAACCACCCCCGAGGCCACTACTTCCATGATGCGGTCGAAAACCATCAAACCGAGGAAAGTGATTCTTCAGAATTGAGCTCTCCACCTCCACGAAGACCTACTCGGCCAGCAAGGGGCCCGGGGGTCACCTTTGGCAATGCGATTACCATCGACGACTCCGAAGATGAACAACCAGTCGGTCCTGTCAGACGGACGGCACAAAGACGACATGCCCGGTTCTCCCCATACTAAATGGGCTTTGTCGACCAATTCTCTACAATTGCTCCAACATTATCTTGCATACCCTGGTGTTATTTTCTCTCTTGTTTTCAAATAGCGCGGCGCCCCGGATGATATAGAAAGTTGCTTGGGACTCTTCGTATCAAAACTCGTGTTTTCAGGACTTCACCTTCAACTGGTGCTTCCCACCGTGAAATATTTTAAATTATGCTACTATTCAGGGGTGGTCCTTCTTCGCAAGTTTAATTTACTTCTTAGCATTTATTTGCCTGTGATTTCCAAGGTCAGCAAAGGTGATGGCAAGTGAGCGTTTCTGTCACTGTGAATCATGTCTCTAATTTTACATGTTGACTTGGGGGCTCAAATGAAACCCTTTGAACCTGGAGCCATACCGAGAACTTCATTCACTTCCTTCGGACTTTCAAATTCATGTTGGAACTCAATTATCAGGAAGAACTGCCTGGGTGTAGTTAATATGTACTAATAGACCCTTACCTACATGCCGGAACTAGAATCACAACCATAGAGAAGGTTCAAAGTCTACCCAGGGACTATCTCCTACACTCTATGACATTTCAAGTATGCATGGCATACTTGACATATCATAGACATAAATATTTCAGCACTTATTCATCTAAGCCATAGAAGAGTCCCTAAATCATTGGAAGAAAAAGATGTCTTGGAGGTCTATGTTCTAGTCATTTGTTAGTTCAGTTTGCAAGCCCTATGTGCAACCAAACCATAATCGACTACTAGTATGGTAGTATTTACTTTCAGAACTGGCATGGCAGATTATAAAGCATATAGAAACTATTCACGAGTATGGTACGGAAATATTCCATAAAAATATTGTATGTGCTAGTAATTGAGTGATTGGACGATATCATTTCTTGTCCCTGAGGCGGTAAAAGGGCTGTAATTTCCTCCCGCGTCTATTCTGTCATCTGCAAGATCGCAAGACTATTTGCTTGCAGCATGTTGACACGTCCTCGAGGATTGCCATTTCCAAAATTTCAGACAAGCTACAAGCCCCAAATATTAATTCTGTCTCACTTTCCACTGCGACAAGTGAGTCATCTTCACCTGCCAAGCCGATTACGGAACCGAGGATTTGACGAGAACTTCTTAATTTCTCAACCTTCATCTTATTTCAATTCTCGATTTTCTCTTCTCCCAACATTGTCATACAGAAGATACAGTAGTGGGAACATGTCTTCCCCTCAGATTGCACCCTACGGTCGATGGAAGAGTCCGCTAACAGCGGACCGTCTGGCAACGTGTAGCATCTCTCTCCACGAGGTAGCCGTGAATGTTCGTAACGACCCCTCTTAATGTTTGAAATCTTTCTAGAACTAAATATATACAGGAGAAATCAGGGGCTATATACTCAGTCGAATGCCATCCTACAGAAGATGGCCGCTTCGCTATCGTGGAGCACCTCAATGGCCAAAGCAAAGATGTTCTGCCAAAGGAGTTCAGTGCACATGCTACTGTGCAAGAGATTGGCGGTGGTTCAATTTCGATGAGACCGGATGGAAATATCCTATTTGCAGATGAAAACTCTTGTAACATTTACCTCTTGGACCCAGTCAAGAGCCAAACCAAGCTCATCCACCCGGCCGACGAGGGCATTCGATATGCGGAATTTAGCACTCACCCGCGGAACCCTCAGTGGATCATTGCGATAAAGGAGGACCACCGAGAGGCTACCCCCGAAACACAAGCAACTCATGTGCATAATACGTTGGTAGCCATTAATCTCGACTCTGGGAAAGAGACCACAATCGCACAAGGGGATGACTTTTACTCTCATCCTAAATTTAGTCCTTCTGGAGAATTCGTCTCCTGGATTCAATGGACTCATCCCGATATGCCGTGGACTGGAACTGTTCTCCATGTGGCGGAATGGGCGGATGGATCATTGACGAATGACAGACAGGTTGCCGGAAAAGCACAGGAAGAAAGTATTGCCCAGCCTAAATGGGGCAAGGATGGACTTCTATACTTTGCAAATGATAGAACTGGATTTTGGCAGCTATACTCATTTAACCCAGCCGACCAAAACCTACGATATCTATCGCTCGAAGGTTTTGAGAAGTCGGAGTTCGCTATCGCAGAGTGGGAACTTGGAAGGTATGTCTCGGATTGCTTTGGATTTCGAACTGTAAATTGTGATTCATCTGACTTTAATATAGCTCTACGTATCTCTCGCTCGACGAGAAGACAATTGTTGCAACAGCCGTTACAAATGGCTCCAGCAAGATCATTCTTATAGACACCCTCACCTTGGCAGTCAAAGATCTTGGCCTTCCCTATCTTGACATTGGCCATAGAGCAAATGCTATATATCGTGTCTCACCAACGAGCTTTGCGGTAGTTGGTTCCTCTGAGACTTCCCCCCAAGAATTGGGTCTAGTATCGATCAAACCATCGCTTGATGTAGAGAAATCGGTCCTCACATCAACCGCATCTTTTGAGTTGGCCCCCGAATATGTTTCTCGAGCGACTGAGTATACCGCCCCGCAGAAGTACGGCCCTCTGTCTGATGGAGAGGTTCACATGTTTTTCTTTCCTCCTTGCAATCCGGAATTTCGAACAGATGGGTCTGAATTGCCCCCTGTTCTGACATATGTTCATGGAGGACCTAATGCATGCTCCTTCCCTGCTCTTAATCTGGAAACTCAATATTGGACCACTCGGGGCTTTGCCGTTTGCGCCGTCAACTACACTGGATCGACTGGATTTGGACGTGCGTACCGCGAGAGATTATCAGGTCACTGGGGCGACGTTGACACAGCGGATGCTGTCAGTGCTGTTGAGTACCTCGCCGAAAAGAAACTGATTGATAAGAACCGAGTCGGTATCTATGGTCAGAGTGCGGGTGGATACTTGACTTTGCGGGCCCTACACATGTACCCAGACGTCTGGGCGGCTGGAATCAGTTCTTACGGAATTAGTGATGTGCGAGCTCTTCAGGCAGATTCATATAAGTTCGAAAGTCAGGACGTCGATCGAATTCTCCTCGGGAAAACCCCACCTGAAGACCGGGCACGCGTGCTTAAGGAGCGCAGCCCATGCCACTATGCTGAGAACATGAAGGCACCGTTACTGCTATTGCAGGGGACGAAGGATATTGTGGTACCCCTGGCACAAGCGCGGATGATGGCTTCTGCTATGCAAGATCAAGGACGAGTCGCCGAAGTTGTGGAATTCGAAGGCGAGGGTCATGGATGGGTTGGTCAGAAAGCTATTTATGAATCCTTCACGCGAAAGGAGGAGTGGTGGAAGCGCCATCTAACTTGATTCTACTTACGTTCAGTTATTTATATTTAATAACTTGGTCAACCCCCTAAATATTCTAAGCGAAGATGATCCGATCTATACACAATTGGCTGGACTTGCCTAATTCGTCAAAGTCAGGGTACAACTGTACAATCTATGTACCTAACCTGAACGGATGTCCACGAGCGTGTCCCTAGAGGACTTTCAATTTTTTACTCTAAACGAAATGTCATAAATATATTACAATATTAGCTATTCGAATTATCAGGCACAAAACATTGTTAAATTTATGGTTGTCCAGCCAAGTGTGGCTCACCAAGACTTGAAGCCAAGGGGAGATTAGGTTTAAAGCTCGGGGAGCCCCGAAAGTCTGTGCAACTCGACGACCCGCTGCGGTGAGACATGCCGGCCTTGTCTTTTACTGAAGAGAAAAGAGAGAAAAGAAAAGAAAAAAAAAACCATGAGATTAGATGTCCGAGGTTGAAGATCTACTTTCTCAATGATAGAATTACTTGAGAAACACGTCAAGATCAGAGCAGTTGTACAACATCCACTTCTTTACTACTCAGAGGACGCGGTGCAATTTATACGCACGCCTCCACTTTAGCCTCGGCGCTACGATAAGCCCAACCATGCTTCGCTCATCTACCACTTAGATGGTGTGATTCGTCGATGTCCAACAGATCTTGGCATGTAAATTCTTTTGAAGAAATCACTTCTTCGTCCTTTGTTTACTCTCTGCGTTCGACTTAGCACAAATGGCTGGTATGTATGAGGATCGGGATATCCCCAGCAAGACACCAAGCCAGTATGTCATGCCCGACGTCGAGGACAATGTACAAGCGACACAAAACTTGCCATCCTTCAGACCTAGAAGTAATGATGGAAATATTGTTTCGCAACATGAGAATCAAAATTTGGTACGAGGCCTAGCACAGCGCCATATTCAAATGATTGCGATTGCTGGTGCAATTGTAAGTGATCGACACCCCCACCCGATTACACTAGTGTAATGCGAAGTGTATTCCTCTTCCGATACAGAAGTCAGAGAGCTCATAGTGCTGACTTGAATGCTTGAAATAGGGGACTGGTCTTTTTCTTGGCCTTGGAGGCTCGATAGCGACGGGAGGTCCCTTGGGAGCACTCCTAGGCTATGTTTTCGTTGGCCTAGTGGTCTGCTCTATTCAGTACTCACTCGGTGAAGTGTCAGCTTTGATGCCAGTTACTGGCTCCTTTGTAAGACATGCAGAGGTTTTAGTTGACCCAGCATTGTCGTTCGCTGTTGGTTGGAACGTTGTTTATGGATGTTTCATCAGTGTGCCCAGTGAGGTCTCCGCAAGTGTAGTATTGATCCAGTTCTGGACGGATATCAATGCAGCAGTATGGGTGACTATCCTCATTATTTTGTCCGTGGTAGTTGCCATCTCGTTTATACGAGTCTATGGTGAAATCGAGTTTGTCTTTGCCATTCTGAAGATCCTTCTGGTTATTTTTGTCGTCATTTTGGGCTTGGTTATTGATCTCGGTGGAGTACCAGGTCAACCTCGACTGGGATTTCACTATTGGAAGAACCCCGGTCCTTTTGTCGAGTTCATCTCTACCGGATCCTGGGGACGTTTCCTCGGCTTCTGGGCTGTCATGACAAATGCGGTATACTCTTTCGCTGGCGTGGAGTCGTTGGCGATGGCGGCCGCTGAAATGAAGAATCCGCGTCATAATATTCCAAAGGCCTGCAAAAGGGTGTTTGTTCGAATTATCATCTTTTATCTCGCCGCTGTCATAATAGTCGGTATGCTGATATCCAGTGCTGACGAGCGACTTAGCGGCGATGGCTCGACTGTGGCGCAGAGTCCTTTTGTTATCGCTGCTGGTGATGCAGGCATAATAGCTATACCCTCCATTGTGAATGCCGTGTGTCTTACATCTGCTTGGTCCGCTTCCAACCAGAGTATGCTCACAGGGACAAGAGCACTGTATGGTCTAGCTATCAAGGGCCATGCCCCCAAAATCTTTCTTCGGACTACCAGATGGGGCGTACCGTACATGTGCGTCTTATTACAAGTTGCATTTTCCTTCTTGGCCTATATGTGCGTTTCAAATAGTGCATTAACAGTTTTCTACTGGTTTGTTGATTTGACGGCCGCCGGGACTTTGGTTTCATGGATCACGATTGCGCTGAATCATATCCGCTTACTCCAAGCACTCAAGAAGCAGGGAATCTCGCCTAATCGGCTTCCCTGGCATAACCCCATAACCAGTATGTTCGATGTCCAGTAATTAAGTTACAAGTTCACTTACTAATGTTTTCTATAGAATATTCTTCTTGGTTCGCCTTTCTTTCGTGTATCATCATTCTCTTGACAGGTGGATTTCAGGTATTCACCAAGGGAAATTGGGATCCAGCTTCATTTGTATCATCATACTTGTAAGTCTTGATACACCCTTGGTGCTTGAGAGCCGGAATAACTGGAGCTGACTTCAATTATAGGGACATTCCACTTGTTCTAGGGGCATATGGAGGCTACAAGTTGATACGCCGCACAAAAATAGTCCCGTTGCAAGCTGTTCCCATCGTTCAAGCCCTTGAAGAGGCTGAAGATGACCCTGAAAATATACCAATTGTGAAAAATGGTGGTATTTGGTCAAAAGTGAATATCCTTTGGTGATAGAGCCTTGGAACCGCATGAGGTGATCGTTTGTATGGAGTACTTGATATACCACTCCCATTTCAACATTCAAGGTCTTTTTTATTTCACACTGCAAGGACTGATGGGTCTTGGTCATTAGTTATCATGAATACATAGGATTCGATATTTCATGTATTGAACGCTAAAATTGTAGAATCTTAATGTGTACGTAGGTATTGAAGCGACGACAGCACTCAAAAGCTGCGAAGAAAGTCTGACCGGTTGACTTATACTACATCCCCAGATTACTCATACTGCTAGAATAAGTAAGTAGTAAGTAGGGTTCTAACATTCGAACCTACTACTAGTATTGAGAATACTACCATAGTACGACTAGCGAGAGAAAAATATGTGTAAGGTTAAGACCAGATCATATCTAGAACGTATGTGAGATGGTAAAGTACATGCACAGATCCGACTCCAGTACACCACAATGCTCCTAACTTCGAAATAAACCCCTTTCGAATGAGGGATAACCAAACCCGGGAAACTTTTATACATCGACCTCGACGGCATTGGAGATAAACGGTACCTCCAAGACAACCGCACCATTGCGACCTTCGGGGGATGCCCCTTGAGAATAGTTGTTGGCGTAACACTTCCACCGACCCAAGCGGTGCTCCTTGCCAATCGCAGCAACGATACACAAACCCTTGACTGCGGATTCAGACTTGGAATCGGACTTGGACTTGGGAGCGGGTAGACCCTGTTGGTCCGACTCCGGACGGCGCTCAAAAACAGCAATATCATTAACCACACCCTTGATCAGATGCCCCGGCTCCAAGTTTTTGTTTTGCGTCTCATCCTCCGCGTCCATGTCATCGGGATCGAGTGAACTGTTGAGCTGTTTGGAAGGTGTGTCTGGGATCGCCTGGGTTGGGTTCTTGGTTCCAATGGGACCCAATGGAATAAGCGTCTTTTTGTCTTCCGAGATTTGCCACGCACGTATCCAGCCATCCCATGAACCACTGAGGACAATATCAGTTCCTGGAAGGCTGGTGAGAGCCGTAATCCAGCGAGGCATCGGACGCATGTGGCGTGCATTGTGCGCAGCGGTTTCTAAATCGACTTCGGGAGATAGCTCGTCCAAAGGCGGAATACTATCAAGTCCATGTGCGAGCGGAATTGTATGGAGTGGTTTCTTTTTGTGGATCGACCACAGCGAAATACTGCCAGAATTGGAGCCAGTGACGAAATGAGCTGGAGGAAGAGGAGCAACGCAGTCTAGATGGGTTTCATGATAAGGGGCGTTTTTAGAAGCACCTCCACGGAAGACAAGTTGTGTTTCGTCAATGACTTTCCACAAGCGAGACGAACGATCCTGTCCACCGACTGAGACACACTCATCAATGGTCATGGCCGCAATCTGTTCGACGCCTGACTGATGTCCGAAGAGCGTTTCAACGTAAGCATGGCCAGCTCCGCTGACCGACCAAGTCTTTATCGTTCGATCATACGAGCCGGAGAAAAGCTGTTCTCCTGAGCTCATAGTTGAGATGTGTCGAGCGAATGACAGACAGCTGACGGAATCACGATGTTGGGTGAACGTCTTAGCAGGCGTTAATGTATCGGCATTCCAGATGATTAGCTTGTTGTCAGCTCCACCAGTCGCAACGAAGCGCCCCGAGGGAGAGACGGCAACAGAAAGAATACTTCCTGTATGACCCTGTTCCTCGCCAGTTTCGCCGACTTTGCGCACACCCCGAGCATAGCTCACACGCTTTGGCTTTTTACGCTGGGGACGTGGAGGTCGTCTGGAGTTGTCATTAGATGCATTAGCATTCGGGTCAGTGGGTGTCGCCAATTCCCATTTGGTCAAGACTTTATCTTTGGAAACGGTGTAGACGAAAGGCGCATGAACGGCGATAGAGGTGGTTGTTTGGGTATCTGAGCGGAAGAAAGAATGCGAAGCCTTGGGAAATGACAGTTTAGAGGCGATTCGACGAAACGAGCGGCCTTTGAACTCGTCCTATAATCAGGATTAGTATTTGCCAACAGAAGAATCGAATTCTGAAAATGATGTCCACGTACCACGTCCTCCTTCAATCTCTCAGCAATCAAGTCTCTATCGATTTCTGCAGCATCAAATCCAACATCATCGACCTCCTCCCTGATATTATCCAGATAGCGTTCGGCGAGCTTCAACCGTCGATCTCCGGCCGTTTCACCATCCTCAGAGTCGGACTCGGATTCCTCTCCGGATCCTCCAGAAACAATGTCATTTTCATCCTCGTCCAAATCACTTCCAGAGATAGACTCCTCTCGCCCTTGAGCACGACGATCTCCGGCGCTGTCATTCTTTGCATCGACACCTCGTTTCTTAGTTCCCGGGGCCGCGTTGCGATCATCTCTCTTACGCTTGCGCTGGGAAGCGGGGACTGTGAAAAAAGAAGACATGACGATCTTCGATGGCAAGTTTTCACTTCCGCAGTAAATTAATGCGGGTTCAAACCCCCGGGCCGAAAATGTTGTTGGTGTGGTTGAGTCTTGCGCGGATTCAACTTTTTTTTCGGGGAAAAAAGCGTCTAAGCGGCGGCTGACATAATCGCCATAGCTGGCTGAGAGCTCCAGGCGTCAAGCTCGCCGCGCGGTCATCATCCAACCACTTCACTCTCCATCGCTGCTTTGACCATCATCTCTCCTCGATTTATTTGATTTGAACAAACCGCAGAAATGTAAGCTCACTGTTATTACTCCGTTCAAAATGTCCGCCCCATTCCTGACAAACAATGCTTGCTAGGGAGGTTCTCTTGGGTATCACCGGCAAGGACTTTGTCATTATTGCCGCATCAAAGGCTACAATGCGAGGCCCGACCATTATTAAGGCTGAGGACGACAAGACACGACAGCTGAACCAGCACACTCTCATGGCTTTCTCAGGCGAGGCTGGAGATACTGGTTAGTATTTCAGATCCGTAACCTGACATCACCAATGTTAACGAATGGCCTCTCTTTCCAGTGCAATTCGCCGAATACATCCAAGCAAATGTTTCCTTGTACACGATGCGCAATGACTCCGAACTCAGCCCTTCTGCCGTTTCTAGCTTTGTCCGAGGAGAGTTGGCACGCAGCTTGCGGTCACGAAGCCCCTACACAGTCAACCTTCTGCTTGGAGGAGTGGACCCGGTGACCCAAGAGCCAAGCTTGTACTGGATTGATTATTTGGCCTCCCTAGCTCCCGTACCATATGCCGCTCACGGCTATGCTCAGTATGTTGATCTGGCAGGATACTCTTTGGGTGGACCCTTCATGCTAACCTAAGTCAGATACTATTGCCTTTCCCTGCTCGACAAGCACCACAATCCCAACATTAGCTTGGACGAAGGAATGAAGCTCCTTGAGATGTGCACAGATGAGCTCAAGCGCCGACTACCGATCGACTATAAGGGGGTACGTTCTAACCCTCCAATTCGCCGAGATGGAGCTCCGCTAACTCTATGTTTAGGTACTGGTGAAGGTCATCTCAAAGGACGGTGTGAAGGTGATGGATTTTGATAATGATAGAGTTGTGCGTAGTGCTTAATGGTCGACATGCCCCGTTGTTGGCTGTATCATATCCTATGACGTTTGAAATTAAAGATCCAGCTTGACATGAATTTCGAAGAGAACCTTGAAGTATATTCAAATAAAGCACGTTCGTCTCTCTGTTGTTCAATAGGACTGCTGATTTAGGCTCAAATTTGTCTAAATTGTCACTTTGTAATGCGCATCTTTGCTCGCAACGGTGCCGACATACAAGATGATTGCTAGTAAGTTACAATGTATCTTTGCCAGACCGCCCATCATACGTTGATCTAAACGATGTTATCACCAACTACAGAGTTTCCCTAGCTCAACACTTTTTTTATTTCAAGAAAACTGAGATAAACGCATAAGAATATTTGAAATTCCTCTCGATTGTTATTTTCAAGTTGAATACTGAAAACATGGTACATTGCTTCAGGTTCAAGAAATTGTGTTTCAATAGTCCAGAGCTTGCGAAGAGTACGCCGTAATTTGTCGATGATAATGGTTATAATCTACCCTAGAATTTCAATGGCAATTTGGATGCACTCCTTTAAGCATATATCTCGCTCTCGTTAATGTGAATTCCAAAATGCGAAGTTGTGTTACACTTATTCAATCCTCTGATCTCCGTGGAGTGGTTGCTGGAATGCCTTGTTGCCCGTCTTTTAAGGCCATTATACGCTAGCGCGGAGACTTGATAGTGTTTGACAGGTTTGCACCCGTCTCGAGCTTGAGGATGTGAACCTCAACATGGAAATTCCTCTACTCACCATCCTGTCGCAATGTCGAAAAGACCAGCAGAAATCCCCCTGGATTCGAACGCCGCCAGATCGCCGGCCTCGAAAAAGGCGCGCGTGGAAGACGGAATTGAAGCTGAATCTCGCAACGGTGCCACGGACGCGCAACGATTTAATGGACGGGAGCAGGAGCAAGACGATCGCAATGGCTGGGACATCCTCGCGGCGGCTGATATAGAAGGAGAGGAGCTACAAGAAGGTTGCGAAGATGAAATGGGCTCCTCAGATATCGACGAAGACGCTTCTGCCCTCAGCGCCCCGAAGAGACAGACCCAACCGGCAGAGGGTTATGGCGATCTCTATCTCGACACGGTGAACCGCGAAATTCTAGACTTTGATTTCGAGAAATTGTGCTCGATCAGTCTATCAAACATCAACGTGTATGCGTGCCTCGTCTGTGGCAAATATTTCCAAGGGCGCGGGCTCAAATCCCATGCCTATTTTCACGCTCTTGAGATCGGGCACCATGTCTTCATCAATATGGGAACAAAGAAAGTCTATGTCTTGCCTGAGGGCTATGAAGTACAGAGCAAGAGCTTAGATGATATCAAATACGTTGTGGATCCGCATTACAGCAAAGGCGATGTTACGAAGCTGGACAAAGAGGTCATAGATGCTTGGGATCTTTCAGGTTCTCGATACCGACCTGGTAAGAATCTCAGTTACTTGTCTCGTTATATTTCCACTGGCTAATACTGTACTAGGGTTCGTTGGAATGAACAATATCAAGGCCAATGACTATATGAACGTCGTCGTACAGCTTTTGGCGCACGTCCAGCCAATCCGCAACTTTTTCTTACTGCACGAGTTTCCAACACCGGGGACGCCAGAGATTGTACTGCGCTTCAGCACGTTGGTACGTAAGTTATGGAATCCAAAGGCATTCCGATCCCATGTCTCTCCACATGAATTGCTGCAGGAAATTGCCATGAGATCATCCAAACGTTTCACACTGAGCGAACAGTCAGACCCTGTTGATTTCCTATCATGGTTCCTCAACACTCTACATCTTTCTTTGGGCGGCTCGAGAAAGCCTTCCGCGAACCCTACTAGTGTCATTCACGCTGCCTTCCAGGGCCGCGTTCGAATTGAGAGTCAGGATATCACAGCGCACTCCGACACTCAAAATGCCCGTCTGGTCTTCACTGAATCTGCCGACATCAACAGCAAGGTCACACCCTTCCTCGTCTTAACGTTGGACCTTCCACCCACACCACTCTTTCAATCTGTCAACCGGGAATCAATCATTCCGCAAGTCCCTCTGACAACCCTTCTCAACAAATATAATGGCCTTACGGCATCCGAAAAGCTTGCTCAGCGTGTTCGTCACCGCCTCCTCCACCCTCTACCACCTTTTCTACTCTTCCACATCAAGCGTTTCAGCAAGAATCGTTTTGTTTCGGAGCGCAACCCTACCATCGTGACATTCCCCTCTCCACACTCCCTCGACATGTCTCCGTATGTCGAGCCGAACCCGGATGTTTGGCCCCCGGGAGAGCCAATCATGTATGACCTCGTCGCAAACATTATTCTCGACCCTAGCATAGCAGCCCCCGGATCCACAGAAGATGCGGCTGATAAAGGTGCCAGTGCTGCATCTGGAGGCGGTGGATCTTCCTCAGGTGCTGGCGCTGGTAGTGAGAAGGTCTCCTGGCTAGTTCAGCTCCACGATAAAGCCATGGGCGCTGAAAATAATCGTCAGCATGGCAACTCTGGTAGCAAACCTCAGCAGCGTGGCCCTGAGTGGCTTGAAGTCCAAGATTTGTTCGTTAAGCGTGCTGAGAGTGAGACTTTGTTCACTCGTGAGGGATACTTGATGGTCTGGGAACGGAGGAAGACTCCTAACAAGAAAGGCAAGGGACGGGCTTAGTGGGTACTTTTGTCAACATAGAGAGTACTTAAGTGAGTTTCATTGTGGAAGCAATTCTAGGCTCGCGATAGTGACTCGCCTTGGTCGAGTCTGGTGTAACAATAACAGCATGATGATTTACGTTTCATTTTCTCAGGTAGTAGTGTATCCCATGGACGAAAAAGCAATCGTAACACGCACGAAGCTTATGAAAATGTGACAGACAAGTATATCCTTAAAGCTATGCAATGAAGTGGTCTTTACAATGTACCCCAACCACAGAATTTCTTTCCAATCCTCATTGTTGAGCCAACCAAAAATCCCCAGACGCCTGCTCTCAGGGCGGCCTGCATGCCCCTCATGAGTATGAGCCTACCAGTATAAGCAGCAATGTCATCCCATGAGTCCCCGCCAAACCAGGAGTTGATAGAATTGAGATCTGATAGTTGAGTCGTAGATGAGTAGTGTGTAGCGAGATAAGACTGCGCCAATGAACGGTGGCACAAACATTCGAGCGGGGAAAGTATGATATTGGTCAGGATTGCAGCAAGGTGCGTTGCAAGCGAATCCACTGGGTGCGCAGATAGAAGAGTAAGTCGATGTGGGGTGCCTGTAGGATGTGAGGAGGGTGCTGGAATGTGTGCTTCGGGCTGTTCAATCATCTCATGAGAAGGTTCTTGGGTAGCCGTAACAGCTGCTGATCGTTGGAACGGGTTGGGCTCGGTATCATTCGGCTCTTCAACACCATCTGGCAGGATATTCGGAACACGAGGATTTGAGACGTCAGCTGCGGTATTCCCAATCGCTTCTCGGCTGGTGATTTGATCCGAGATGGCAGCACTTTGGGCTTCATTTCCAACAAAGGAGATATCTTGTCCCAAGTTTGCACCAGCAGCTATCGCAGGAACACCTTCTGGATCACCTGCCAAAGGCGATTGTGCCGCTTGATGCTGAGCCTGGCTGAGAATCAACGCCTCGAGAAAATCGGCAATTGAACGACGGTCAACAGCGGATGAGCGGCGTGTGTTACCATCGTTGGGACCCGATCTCGGGATATGTGGGCTGGAGACAGATGTAGGATTGTGTGCATTGCGAGTTCGGTTGCCAAGCAATTCCAGCTGCATTGTTATTATATCAGAGCTTTGATGTATCAAGGAAGCTCTGACACGAGGTGAGGTCGGCGGCGATGTCTCTGGAGATGAAGGGCGGGAAAAGAGGGTATTTGAACGAGACGTTTGACGGCCTCGCGATGCAGCATCTGCTTGCGGTGTGTTACTTGGTTGGCTTTGGCTGTTTGAAACTGTTGAATGAGATGGTGCGCTAGTTCTTCCAATAGTCGCCATTTCTGAGAAGAAATCATTGCTCATTTCCCCTGGCGATTGAGACATCCGATTTTCATTGGTCAACACTTGGGGAATATCGAATCGCATGTCATCATCATCATCCACCCTTCCACTCTCAGGTAGAGGCGCAAGACCTGCTTCGCCAAGACCAATGGTGTTTCTGCGGGGTACAGGGCCTGATGATCTGGTGAACGGGGCTGGAAGTCCATTCTCAACGAGGTCGTTTCTGATTTGTACCTCCTCCAGCTCATGCCGAAGTGATTCGATTGAATCCCGAAGGTTCTCAATCCTCTCTTGGTTGGAGACTTCATGAGTTTGCTGGTTTTGTGCCTGACCAGAAAACAGGCCAAAGAACGAGAATACCCAGTCACGAAAAACAACGAGCTCGCATTGCAGATCTTCAAGCAACGTCATTTTCGTGCGGCGAGCTTCTTCATTTGCCCGCCGTCCTAACGACGGCACGATCCACTCAACTAGGTTCTCTTCGAAAGCGACTCTGATGGAAAGTTCATCCGCAAACACCGGCTTTGGTAACTGGCGGCGTATCAAACGATAAATGCGTTCTTCTAGGATCGGGCGTAGATAGAAAGCATAGAGGAAGGTCAGGACTCCAGGTGAAACCACCAGGCGCGCAAGGAACCCAGCCATGGAAAGAGCAGAGAAATCGTTTGGTAGCTCTGGGAGTTGGATCAAAGATCCCTCTCTGAATGGTATCAAGAGTCGAAGACCTGGCATTGATGTTGGAGGAACTATGAAGAGTGTCTGGAGAACTGAGTACATATAGGCCTCGACAGATAAGACTAGCAGACAGTTTCGTGCACTGGAGAAAATATCAGAAATTGTATTTTACTCCTCGTTTATTCAGAGACTTACGTGAAATATGCAAGTAGGGAGGAAGCGCGAAGCGCCAGCGAAAGGCTTCCATTTCCCGTATTGTTCAAAACGTAATCCCTAATAGCAGACCATACACGCTTCACTTGGTTATCGCGAGCAATGGCGAATCCAGTGGACATTGCCCAAGCAGGCATTCCAGCAAAATAAAAACCCATAATGCCGGTAGTGCCACGTTCAGATCGTATGACATCAAGCAAAGCAGCATGTGTATAGTTCTTGAAGGTCTAGATTACGGACATATGGCAGTCAGCGAAGTCCCAAATAGACGTCAAGTTGAATGAGCAAGTTGCCTTACCTGTATACGCCCAACGAGGGACGAAGTCCACCATGACCCAAAGAAGATTAGAAGCTGATCAGTAGTGGTAATTACCAAACCAAAATCATTCTCCGCAGTGATCTGACTGATCCGCTGCTGTTCGTTAGAAGAGGTAGCATTGTTATCATCGCCGCTGACGACTATCCCCATTGTTGAAAGGATATCATTTTTAGCTTTCCTGAGTTCACGACCCAAGTTCTTTGATTCTGGGTTTACTGGGTGTCCCCGAGAGTCATACTGCTGCATGTAGCTGTCGGCATGGATATGAGAAACTCGCCGGACAGGACTGGCTGGGTCAACAGTGGCAGTCTCTGGGGGCTCATAAGGTGATCGACCCTTCAAGAACCAATCGATAAATTAGCCATGGTATATAGATACGTCGGTTGTATTGGGCTCAGAGCACCTCCGAGCCAGCTTGCTATATAGTCTGATGGATAGCCCTCCACCAAGGCAAATATTATAGATATAATCACCTGCGATGGTATAGATGGCTCACCATATATCGAGAGTAATAAAGATGAAACGCAAAGACAGTCAAGCTTACCAACGCGAGCCGGTTTAAATAAGCCTGTCGGCCCATGATGATGGAACCCAGCTAAATTATCAGCTCATCATATGATAAAGCGATGTTTCTACCGACTATCCGGGATTGTATTCAGTTCTAGAACGAAGAATTCGGAAGAGAAAAAAGGACAGCCTGAAAGGTCGAATATAAAAACAACGTCAGTCTGGATGTCTTCCACTGGAGAAAGGGAGACCACGTGCCCCGGTTTGACTTATCTTATCGCCAGTATGCAAACCGTGCAAACTTCCCAAAAAAAAGTCGCCCCGAGCTTTTCGCATTTGCGACCTTCAAAAGTGGGCGGCGTTTAAAGGCCGGTGATATACACCATGTCGAAAGCAATTGTGAAGACTACTTTCGAGGCATCAAAGACCCTCCAGCCTATCTATACTGGTGGCAGTACCGCGCTCGATGCCACTGGGCGCGTATTGCTGAGCTGTGTCGGTGAAGATGCGAATCTCGTCGACTTGGAAACAGGCGACCAGCTTGCTAGTCTTGAAGGAGTGAGTTTAAAAGATCTTTTGATCCCAGAAATTTGTGGCGCTGACCAAATTCTTCTGTGCATAGGATGGCGAAATCATCACCAGTCTAGCACGTATGTCTATTCCAAGGTGGCTTTAAATGTTACGAGACGCTGATAATTTTTCTAGTCACACCATCTGCGTCGCATGCTATTGTCTGCTCACGTTCAATGTCTATGCGCATCTATGAACTTTCTTCTCTCGACTTTGACGACAAAACAACCCAAGCCATTGAGGCGAAACCCATCCGCACCCTCAAACCCCACACTTCGCCTGTTGTAACGACTGCAACTGACCGTACCGGCACTCTGTTGGCGACCGGTGCTGCCGATGGTTCTATCAAGGTTCACGATATCAAGGGTGGATTTGTTACACATACTTTCAACGACCGGGGTGTTATATCAGCTCTCTGTTTCTTCGAGATTGAGGTGACGGATAGCAATGCCAAGTCTTCCTCTAAGAAATCCAAGTCTAAGAGAGCGGCATCTGGTGATGATGACGAGGTTATGGAAGATTTAGATTCCACCATTGGATTCCGCCTGGCTTCAGGTAGTGAGGAGGGCCGAGTACGTGTCTTTGATCTACACAAGAAGAAGGCGGTTGCGTCGCTCGATTCCCATGTTTCGTTGGTGAGAAGCCTGTCCTTTTCTGCCGCAGAGAATGCATTGCTCTCAGCTTCTCGTGACAAGACAGTCATCATCCACGATGCTCGCACTTTCAAGCAACGTCGGATCATTCCTGCTTTGGAGTCTGTCGAGGCTGCTACTTTCATTGCAGACACTGGAGTGTGCGTTGTGGGTGGAGAGAACGGTAAGCTGAGAGCTTTCGATGTCAACCGCGGCAGTGAAATTACAGAGGAGCAAGAGGCAGGCGAGGACTTTGAGACAATCATTGCCATCCAGTACTCACCGGGCATGCCATTTGTAATGAGCGTTCATGCAGACCAGACAATCCGTCTTCATTCTCTTGAATCTTTGAAAGACTACAAGCCAGGATCAATTTTGGAGCCATTGACAATCACTCGACGTATCTCAGGTAATGACGACGAAATCATTGATTGTGCTTTTGTTGGGCCCGATCGATCAATGCTTGCGCTAGCCACCAACACAGAGAGCATTCGAATTGTATCTGTGGCGCCTTCCGCGGACCGACCTTCGGCTGATGGTGACGCCTTTTTCGGTGCCGATGTTGCTTATTTGGATGGACATGAAGACATTATCATCGCGATGGATGTAGACTGGTCCGGTCACTGGCTTGTTACTGCTGGCAAGGACAATACTGCCAGACTTTACCGTCTTGATCCCAAGAACTCGTCTTTCACTTGCTTTGCAGTCCTCACAGGTCACGCCGAATCCCTGGGTGCTATCGCGTTTCCGCGTGCGCCACCACCAGTTGGAAGCTCTGCGTACAATGATCCGGTAAACCACCCACCGGCCTTCATTGTCACCGGTTCTCAAGATAAAACTATCAAGAGATGGGATCTTGGAAAGCTGGCTCCTCTCAAGGACGACAAACCTCACAGCCCCAAGGCCGTCTATACGAGAAAGGCTCACGAGAAAGATATCAACTCTATTGATATTGACTCTACATCTACTCTTTTTGCCTCAGCATCCCAGGACCGCACGGTCAAGATCTTTGATGCCGAGGAAGGATCACCAATTGGTATCCTTCGTGGACACAAGCGTGGTGTCTGGGGAGTACGATTCTGCCCCAAGAACACGCCAGTCATTAATACAGAAGCGGGTACCAGCACAAGCAAAGGTATCATTGCTACTGGAAGTGGTGACAAGACCGTCAAGATCTGGAATCTGGCCGATTACAGCTGTCTTTTGACCTTGGAGTCTCACTCAAACTCCGTATTGAAGGTTATCTGGCTTCCGGCTCCGCAGGTATCCAAGCCGAAGGTTGATGACGAGGAAGAGGGCGAGGAAGCTTCAGATCAGAAGAACAAGATCCAGACACGACCCCTGGTTGCATCAGCAGGTGCTGACGGACTGGTGAAGATCTGGGACGTGTGGACTGAGGAGGTCCAATGCACCTTGGATAACCACACTGACAGAGTCTGGGCACTTGCTACTCCCTACCCCTCTGGCTCTCGCGCCGACGCAAAACCTACTTCCTCCAAGATCAACTCCACCCCTTACGCTCTCGTTTCTGGTTCCGCAGACGCCACGGTGACCTGCTGGACTGATACTACCTCCGCCACATATACCGCCGCTGTGAATGCCAATTCCGAGCGCATCGAACAGGACCAGCAACTTCAGAACTACATTCGTGCAGGAGCATATCGGGAAGCTATCACCCTCGCTCTCCAACTGAATCACCCTGGTCGTCTCCTGTCTCTATTCACCGCTGCCATTGATGCGGCCGATAACCCGGCTCTCTCAGAGGAGGAGCGAGAGCGCGCTGCTGACAGCTTGACGGGTAACCCGTCTATCGACGAGGTACTACAATCTTTGGATGCTACAAACTTGCGGACCCTGCTGCTCCGTCTTCGTGACTGGAACACGAACGCCCGTACGGCTCGAGTTGCGCAACGCATTCTCTTTGCTCTGTTCCGCTCATATCCCGCTTCTACTTTTGTAGAACTTGCTACGCAATCTGTTCGTGGAAAGAATGGTCGTGTTGCTGCAGGCCTGAAGGATATTCTGCAGGCTTTGGCGCTTTATACTGAGAGGCATTATAAGCGTATCGAGGAGTTGACAGATGACAGTTACCTTGTTGAGTGGGTCCTTGGAGAGATGGATAATGGCGTTGGTCTTGGCGGTTTGATGAGTTTGGATGATGGTGATGTCAATGGCGAGGCTGAGCATGAAAAGGATGTGATTATGTTGGAGGCTTAGAAAAGCCTCGTATTTTGTGTATATTCATGGCGCTTTTGCTTTTGGGAGTACTATGGGAGTGGGATCGGATAAAAGCCATATACTTTCACATTATAGATTCGAATTTCATGTCCATTATTCTCCATTCTCAATCCTATAAAAACTCTGTAGTACATCAATTTAACAAGCTGTTAGGGTATCTTTATTCGATAGCTTTTTCTAATCTTATAACGTCTTGGTTGGCTTGGTTTCTCGTAGCCAAAAGCACTTATACTCCACGAATCTAATCATCCCGCCGGCGGCGATGAGAATCACGGTCGCGGTCACGGTCACGGTCACGATCATGTCGAGATGAATGAGACGAGCGGCTGCTATATCCATCGTCTCGGTGTCGTCGAGACCGATCTCCGTCCCGATCATAGTCCCGGTCTTTTCGATAATCCCTATCACTATCGCGAGTTCGTCGACGATCCCGGTCCGGGTCACGAGAAGACCTATCATCACTCCGGCGGTCATCATCATCGTATCTAGAGCGTCTAGAAGACGAGTAGCGTCCGGCAGAGCGACTACGATCCCGGCGTGAAGACCCATGCCTGCGGTCAGAACGGTCGTCGCTGTCATAGTCCCTTCGGCGGTAATCTCGATCACGGTCTTTGTCGCGTCCACTCTTCTCTAGATTTCGATCTCGTCTGTCACGCCAATCATCCTCAGTCTGTGATTTGGACTCTTTCTTTTTGATTGCCAATTCCTCCTCTGTGATGTACTCTCCAGTATTCCTGTTCCGCATAGTCACAGGCATATAGACACCCTCGGTGTTTCCATCTGCGTTGTCTTCGCCTTGCTTTCTTGATGCTTTGCGCATAGCTGATTTACCCCATGCACCAAATTCCACTTCTGCACCCTTTCCAGAATCCTTTGCGCCGATACCGAGAAAGCCAGCCCGGCGTGGTGGGGCGCGAGGTTCGTTGGGCGTGTTTGCTTTTGCCGAAGGTCCATAATTACCTCGCCCGATAGACTGTCCATCTTTCCACCCCATTCCTCGAAGAAGCGCGGCGCCAAATTCTTCAACCGGTATAGCATTGTATTGGTCCAGCGTGGCAGATTCGGGTCGTGACTTCACGTCTGTCCGGAAAGAGCTTGATTCGTCGTAAGGACCTGAAGCATTGTCGTCCTCGTCCTCGCGTGACTTCGAAGCTTCGATAACCAAATCCGATCTCCGCTCCAATTCACCCGTGCTTTCTTTGATCAGAGCCTGTAAAGCAATCTGGTCGTCGGTGAGAGGCTTGCTTTCTTCGGCGGGTTTTGCGTCAGGTATATGCTGGTCCGTATCGCCATTTTGATCAGTGTTCTCGCTATCCGTGGCTTTTTGAGCAAAACTTAAGCCGTAAGCCATGCTCGGCCCCTCCGTTTCCACGGCACCTGCTGAAGAGCCCTCTCCATTCTTTTGCGCTTCTTGTAAAGCTTGTACTTCGCGAGGAAGAAGATTCTTCTTTCCCTTCTTTACATTGACACCAGGCCGATCACGCCAGTTATTTTTGCTGGTGACTGGAATCACGAGTGGCTTTTTCTCATCGCTCACAGCTTGTCCGTCGATGGTAATAGCGCCACCGGTATGCGTGTCGAAGCCACTCGT